>Ga0308404_1000004_pt1 | contig 81802 bp, 66 predicted proteins | sample HotsprSampleOSM4_FD_203475 | JGI IMG/M metagenome (GOLD analysis project Ga0308404, IMG submission 203475) | Hot spring phototrophic mat microbial communities from Octopus Spring, Yellowstone National Park, Wyoming, United States - 20060914_OS-M4 ...
CGGCGCGATTGCGCTGGCGCGTCTCGCAGCGAAGGCGCACCTCGAAGCGAAAGCGGCGGAAGCGGCGAACGACGTGTAATTCTCTGGACAGAGAAAAGCGATGTTTCGCATTATTACGCATCCATCATTCGATAATCGAAGTCGCATCGCCTACGAAGGCGTCCTTTCGCCGTTATGTCCGACAACGTCGGCGGAATGCGTCGCCTACGTCGTCGACGATCCCGACCGCACCGTTCAGGAACGGGTCCGGCGCGAAGGGGTGAAGCCGCTCGACCTGCTGTACGACATCCAGCCGTATGTCGGAGCGCGTGATCTGTACGTCGTCTGGCGCATGCTTCGACAGCCGTATCTCGGACTGCGGCGATACGTCATCGGGCAGCGACTCGGCGACATGCTGGTTGCGCCGTCGTCCGGCGACGGGTTCGCCCTTGAGTCGTTCGTGCAGTTCTCGAACAAGGTCGGCAGCGGCATCATCATCGACACGCACAATCCCGACCCGAAAGAGACGTATCTGGTCGTCCGCTCGTACACGGACTCGATCACGGTCGTCACGCCGGACGGCGAACAGTTCGAGTCGCCGGCGATGCGTGCGGCGCTGGCGCAGATCGCATCGCACCCGGAGGCGCATGCGATCATCGTTGTTGCGCATCCCGATCCGGTCTTATACGACGAAGGCGACGGCTTCGGGTATGTCGATCGGATCGGATCGCTCCAGGGAGCCGTCGTCGAGTGGCATCTCGGACGTCGGACGTTCGTTTCCGCGCTGGACGGAAGCGAATGTTCCGCCGACTCGCGAAAGCGTCCGATTATCGTTTCGACCGGCGACAATGCCTGGCGTCTGTCGACATTCAACGTCGTGCTGCTCGGTCGTCCGGTCGAGCGTCCCGACTGCGCAACCGATATCGTCATTCCCGATGCATCGGGCTTCGCCTGCGTCGTCCATCGTCTCGGCGTGCGTTTTCTGACTGCGCCGTCGCAGCCGACGGCGTCGGCGTTGCGCGCCTGGATCGAGTCGGGGCGCGGGCGGCCGGCCGTCGCAGCGCGCAGCATCGACCTCGACGACGTTCGATCGGTCGTTCAAAGGATCGTTCCGATGACGACGGTTCCGCCGGACGGACATCCGACGGAGCGCGACATCGACGACCGGCGCTGGCAGGAGTCCGGGTGTCTCGCCTGGATGCCGGGCGTATTCGTTCAGGCGATGCGCAAACGATCGGACGTCATCGTACCGGGGCGTATCGCTGCGGGCGAGCTGGTCGATGCGCTGAAGGCGGCCGGCGTGACGCACGCGACGCTCTGGGGCGATGCGGCGCTCATATCGAACCTGGTCGGCGATACGGCGTTCGTGAGATGGAAAACGCAACATGAGGATCGACAATGATCATGGGTCCGGCATCGGTTTTTGCATTCGTCATCGGATATGCAATCGGAAATCGATTCGCGCATTCATCGCATTCGATCGGGTCGCTGCTCGTCCATTGCAGTGCGACATTCGCTTCGGCGTTCGTTGCGGCGGCATCGGCGCATATATTCGACCCGACCGTTCATTTATACACGGCGATGGTCGTCGCCTTCAGCGTATCCGGCATCGGCATGCTGATCGGCGCAGTCGCGGGCTCGTTGCGCGGGGACGGGGGATAGGAGCATGTCGAAACGATTCCATTACGGCTTTGCGATGACGGCCAGGAGTGCGCTGGCGACATTATCGGTTATTCTGCTGGCGATATCGATGGTCTACTGGTGGGGCATCCAGTCGAAATTGACCGATGACGTGATTGTTGCGCTGGCGTTTACGGCGATCGTCACGTTCGTGCCGCCGATTCTGGTGTCGTTCGTCATTCCGTCGTCGCCGGCCGCAATGCTGCTGCAACGACTGAACCTGCGCACGGCATCGTTTCCGGTCATCGTCGTCGCAGCCGGCTATATGCTCTGGTATATGTTCGATTTGCAGTGGGCGTGGTGGGCCGCGCAGCCGGTGACGAGCGCGTCGGACCTCGTTTTTCCCCAGGTCGTCATCGGCATGATCGGGTTCGTGCTGGTGCCTGCGCTGTTGTGGGCTCCCGTGTCGTCGGAGGAGCTGGCGGCGTACATGCGCCAGCGCCAGATGGTCGATGAATACGAAGAATACGCGAAAGCGAGAATGCTGACCCTCAAAGCGCAACTCGCCCGCGCCCATCTGCTTGCCGGCAAGAGCATCGCCCAGATGACTCCCGACGAACGGAGCGAGTTCGCTGCGCTGTTGCGGGGCATCCAGGAGGGGATCGAGCATTCGACGTCGGAAATCAAGAGCGCAGTCGACGCGCTCTATCGGACGCACGAGACGTTCGAGCAGATCGGAACCGACCCCGATCCAATCGTGCGCACGACATCGATGTTCCGACGCGAACTGCTCGACGTCATCGACGACGAAGACGACGGAGACGACGATATCCGCCGGCGGCGACTACGTCGCAGGCGCTGAGTCGTCCGGCGATGTCGCCATACGGCGAACCATGACGAAGAACCGACCAAGCGGAAAGGAGCGCGGGTCGGTTTTTCGACCTTTCGGCAGGGCAATCGCGGCGTGGGTCGTGATCGGCGAGAAGAGCAGGTTCTGCTCGTCGAGCGCGTCGACGGAAAGCCCGAAACGGCGCATCAGGTCGACGCATAGCGTTGCGGTTGCGATGATCTGATCGTCGGGATACGGGTCGCGCCCGTCGTTGCGGTTGACGAGTTCGACGCCGATGGAGAACCGGTTGACGTTCGTTCGACCGCCCCAGGTCGACACTCCGGCGTGCCAGGCGGCGAACATTCCGGGATCGGCAAGTTCGCGGACGATGCCGGTCTTCGATATGACGTAATGCGCGCCGACGCGAGAAGTCGGGTTGCACAGCCAGGCAACCGATCCCGCTTCGCTTCCTGCGGTGGCGTGCAGGACGATGCAGCGCACCGGTTCGATACGCGGCTCAACATTCGGCGTCCGACGGGTTCGGTCGATGACCACGACACTCTCCTTTGCATACGGCGCATTCGACAATGCGGCGCAGTTCCTGCGTGATGACCTCGATGTCGTCGGCGTGGCGCTTCACCGTATCGACAACGGCTGCAAGCCGGCGATAGCGCTGGTCTTGCTGTTCGATACGAAGGTGGAGCGCATTGACGCGGCGTTGCATCAGAGCGATGGTGCGATGGCAATCGTCGCGCTCTTCGGTCAGCGCCAGCGTCTTCGACCTGAGTTCGAGATACCGTTTTGACAGCTCGTTCACCTCTTCGTTCAGCTTATCCGACGTTTCGATGTACGACAGGGTCGATTCGACGGACTGCCGTCCAACGGCGATGTCGACAAAGCGACGCGCCGTTGCAATCGTCCGGCGCACGCCGTGCGTCGCCAGCATTGCCGCCAATAGCGCGACAATGCCGAGCGACGCAAGCGATCCCGCAACGGTGATGATCTCTTTTGCGATGTCGATAATGTTCATTCGCCGTATCGGTCGACGAGAAACCCGTGCGTGACGGTCGCCGAGCTGAATACCGAAGCCGCCGGCAGAATGCAGTACTGCCAGACGTGCTCGAGCATGTCGTAGTTCGTCATCGGCGGCAGGATCGAGCCGGAATAGAGCAGCAGCGCATAGCCTGCGCCTGCGATGATGAGCGATATCAGGAACAGGACGACGCGCTTGATCTTCATCGAAAGCGTATGAAACCGGTCCCCGGCGTAGTACTCGACAAGGAACGACAGCGCAACGCCGATTCCGGCAGGCGTGGTCAGAGAGAGAGCGAAGTCGGCAAGGGTCATGCGACGATTCCTCCTTTTCAGTTCGTCTAACTTCCGGTAGACGGCGGGCTCGGCGATCCGATGGTGTCCTGGTGCAGCACGACGGTCGAGTCGCCGAAGAAATGCCACTTGCGATCCGTCGGAGCGTGCAGGACGACGGTGTATTTTCCGGTTCCGCCATACGGCAGACGCTCGAGCGACATATCGCCGACGATGCGCGACAGGCCTGTTTGCGGATGTCGCAGATCGCCGTTGATCGTCCCGTAGATGAACTCGATAAGTTGCGGATCGACCAGCAGGTCGAACGGTTGTCCGGTTGCGGTAAAGCGAACCATTATCGCCTCCTCGACTAAACGCACCGATCTGATTATATGCAACCCGATCCCCGCAGGGCAATGAACGACCGTCGTCGGTGCTCGTCATTTGACACGGCGTGTATCATAGACTCAAACGGAGATCGATTCGTATGATTGTCGTCATCAACACTGCGATTGCCCGCTATTTGAACTATGTTGTCGACAACCCGAGCCTGCGTGAAATCGGCATCGATTCTCTGGACAGAGAATCGCACGGCGACGGTCTCGATCTGTTTTCGGACGAGACGTCCGTCGTTTACGCCGTCGAGCGCAGGACGCCTCGCTCTGCGCCGGGTCGCGGGCGGCTGACGACGATACCCTGCCTGTCGTCGATCGTTGTCAGCGCCGACATCGCCAATCGGTGCTCGATTATTGCGATGCCGTACATTCCGACCGAAGCGAACGCCGACCCGCCGTTTCTATTCTTTCCTGCGGTCGCCGATGAAAACGGATTTTTTCGGCTGGAGGGAAGGCTGAACGGCGCTGTGCAAAAAGGCGTCGTCGTCGGAAAAGCAATCGTCGCGCTGCGTATCGACGCCTACGACGATGCGCATGCCATCGCCGACTCGATCGAGCGATACGTGCGTCGCATGTCGGACTACATTCAGGAGTTGCGCGAGCTGATCGACTGCTGTCGTTCCGTTGCACCTTCCGACAGACAATGAGTCTATCAGGCGATGAATGAATCTATCAAAAAGGCGGAAAATCTGATTGTTTTCTGGAACGGGATGGCCTATCCCGTCCCGTACCCCATCGAAAGCGACGTCGATATTGTCGAAACCGGTTCGTCGGTCGTCATCACGTATCGCACGACGAGTCTTGCGACAACCGTTTTCACATTCGAGAGCGACGTCGAGTCGGACGAGGCGCTGCGTTTACTGACGCGATGGATCGACAGGGAAGGCAAGCCTATGTCGATGTCCGATCTTGCGACGTTGCAGAGTATCGCCGTAGCGTGTCGCTCTACGAAGATCGAACCGACTCCGGTTGTGTACCTGCGACGCGACGGAGAGGTCTGGCGGGTGTCGCGCACGATGCCCGAAGCGATATGGGCGTCCCCCTGGTCGCCGGACGACGCTTCGGCGGATGCCGTCGAACGCGCCGCCGAACGCGACGCCAACGAGCAAGGCGAGTTCGTCGTCCAGGTCGTTTATCGGCATCGCAAAGCATCCGACTGTATCGTAAAAAAGGCGATGGTATGACTCGAGTCTTCTGGATTGCGCTGTTTTCGTGCATTGCGGCATGCGTGCATCCCGTGGCGCATGCCGATGCGATTCCGACCTGCCCGACAACGACAATAACGTTCATCAATCATCGAACCGGGACGGCGCGGGTGTGCGTCGACGCTCCGGCGGAGCTATGGTCGCTGACGCCGGGGTATTTTCTGCGGTCGTTTCCCGAGGCGGGCTGTTTCGTACATCCCCGTCCGGGTTCGTTGGTCGACGTGAACGACCAGATTCGCGTCGGTCACGAGTACGCGCTTGTGTTCGGCTCTGAACGAACCGGATGTCGCGCCCGACCGACGTTCGTTGTTTATCTTCCTGTTCTATTGCGATGACAGCATCTTTCTGCTCTATTCACTGCGCGTCGCTCCTGGCGGCTGCGCATAGCCTGCGCAATGCACGTCGGCATTGCGATATTGTCAGCGCCTTTGTCGATCGCATGTCGTTCGTCATTCGATGCGACAACGTCGATGTCGTCCGGTTTACGCCGCGAGATCGCATCGACGTCGTTCTCGGCGAAAATAGCCGTTTGATCCCGGCGGTTGCGACTCTGTTCGGCGGAATGACTCAGGCAAGAACGGCGTCGATATCGGTGTCGTATGACCGAAAATACACGTCGTCAATCGTTGCGATGTTTGAAGACGACCGGCATCGGTATGTTCATCGCAACGGGCTGCACGTTGCAATGGCGATCTGCGACGATGTCGGGGTCGGACGGAGCGACATCGTTCTGTACGAACGGGGCGACATCGCCATCGCCTTTCGTTCGGCGAAAACGCCCGGTTCGATCGTCGTTGCGTCCTATGTGGAGCCGGGATTCGAGTCGAACCCCGATGTATATCGACGCGCCGTCGACGTGCGCATCGCCATCGAGCGCGCCATGGGAAGCGAACTGGCGCGTCATGCCGACTTCCGCCGTCTTGCGCTTGATCGCTGCCCGTCCTTTGTCGATGCGGAAATCGTCGAAACCCTCGTTTTTCACGACCTCGGTCCGACGATCTATGCGCTGCTGCCGAAGTCGAACATCGCCGACGTCGTTGCGGGAGAGAATATCCAACTCGTTCCGCCGGTCGTCGCCGTCGTCATCGACGGCGATGAGGCGAGTTGGGCGTATGCCGCAGGGTTGGGCGCAAATCTCCCGAACGACGACATTGCAATCGCGCTGATGCCCCGTGACGCCGAACGATGGCGCACGCTCGACGGCGAGCCGATCCTGACGGCGACAACGATCCGTCGGACGGCGGTCGACGGGATGCAGTGCATCATCGCCGAAGCGTCGTACCTGCCGTTCGTCGAGCTGCGCAACGGACGCACGGTCGGCCTCGGCGTTGCGCCGTTGCAGGGCGTCGGCGCGTGTGCGCTCGCCGACAAAAACGCCTGCGTTCTGGTCGCGCCGTCGCTCGACGATGTCCGTCGCGCATCACCCGAAGATATCGAGCGCGCCGTGGCGCTGGCGCTGGCGAAAAGCCCGGTCGACATCGGCGCGGCGCTGCACGGATATGCGACGTCTATCGATGTCGACCGAATCGTCGGCGCGTTTCGGAATGCGATCGATTTTGATTGACGCACATCAGGAGGATTTCAATGGCCGTTGCTTTTTATGTACTGCCCCACAACAACGCGCTGCCTGAAAGCGTCGTTCCCCCGGACGTCGGACCAGGCGAATGGCGTCCGTCGATCAAGTCGTCGGAATCGGGGTTTGCGGTTCGACTGAACAGCATCGCCGTGAAGAACGCGACGTCTGAAGCCGACGCGTCGAAGCGCTTCCTCGACTGGGTTCGGGAGGCGGGATGGTCGGCAGTCGACGCGCTGCTCGACATGAAGGCGAACCCGTATGACGTCCATACCGTTGCGACATGCGTCGCAGCGCACCTCAACGACTGGAGTCGATCGTTCGGCGTCGTTCAGCGCATTCAAGACCTGTACATCGACGATTACGCCGTCTATACCGATCCGTATAATCCGGTGCAGTTTCGGTTTCTGAGCGAACGCAGGCGCGATGAGATCATCGTGTCGCTCAGAACGCCGGTAATGATGCGCGACCGATGGGACGATGACATCGGTTCGATTCCGTTCTCGTCTCTTGCGCCGGCGTTGTCGAGAACCGATGCCGCAATCTACGTGAAGAGCGGAAGCGACGTCGGAGTTCTGGGCGACTACAGCCCGCCGACCATCGAATGGTTCATCGACGACGCGGTCGAGTCGGGGATGCGCATTTTCAATCACCCGGGGACGGTGACGTTTACGTACCCGGACGATCAGCCCATTATCATTGCATTGCCGGGCGACGACTCTATCATCGGCATCGACGCGGATGACACATTCGCAGGAATCGACACGCTATATCAGGATTCCTGGGAATGGTCGACAGCGCTCCTGAAGCGTTCGATGTTCTACGTTCCGAAGCGCGAAAAGCCGGCGATTGCGCTGTACGACGACATTATCGCCTGGATGCATCGGAGTGTCGGGGTTCGCAGCGACGACTTCGATCGGTCGCTGGAGGCGCTGCGAAAGGCGCTGGTCGATCTGCTCGACATTGAGGTCGATATGGAATGCGACGAAGTGATTGCAAGCAGCGAGCGCTTCTACGACATTCTCGACGATCTGTTGCTCAACGGGTGCGATACCATAACCGTTTTGCGAAGGACCGAACGAGGGCTGCTCGTGCTTGCGTCCGACTCGAGTGCGAGGACCGATCGGCGAAAACTATATTTCGCACTAGGTCGAGGCTGATGACGGATTACGATTTCTATCTATCTATCTATCACAGGAGACGTGCAATGACGACTATCACCTTTCATATCAAGCTTGCATCCGATATGCAGGCCCGTCTGTATGCGATGAAAAGCAGCCGAAACGGGTTCTGGCTTGCGCAGATCGACGAGCGCCATCTCACGTCAGTCGAGCGCGAGCATCTTCTGCGTATGGCCCCGGCCGGATGCCCGAAGGCGCTCGAGTGGAACTTCCCCTATGACCCTGTCGAAAATGTGTATACGACAGCGTACTTCCCCGACGCGGCGTATGCTCGTCTTACTCGAAGCTTCTACGAAGTCAGCATGCGCAGCGACCCCGAAATCGCCCGCCTTATCATCGACGACGCCGATCCGTTGACGATCATTCACGCGGCGATTGCCGACGATCGCGCCCGATTTCTTCGAGCGCGTGCGGAACTCGAACGGCGTCTGCACGACGACATCATCCTGTTTCTGAACAACGCCCGCGCCCGAATCGAGGAGCTGGCCAGGCTCGGCGCGGATGCGCTGACGGAAAACGAGATCGAACGCGGACATCGACCGCAGAAGCCCGGATGGTACGACGCTATCGTCAACGAACGCATATTCGGACAGGCGATCGGCAACGACGTTGCGGATGCGTGGAGCGAACTTATCGATCGTTTCGATGCCGCACGCGCAGAGGCTCGCGCCCGTCGGGAAGAGGCGAAGCGCGAAGCGGAAGCCCGCGCCCGCGATGCCGAACGACGCAACCTCGAAGAGGCGCGAGCCTGGATCGAGAATTTCGGCAGCGACAGGCTGAAGACCCTTGTCGAACGCGATCTTCCGTTCTGGCGCGAGTACGTTTCCGAGCGCGTCCGGGTCGAATATCCCGAGTTCGAGCCGGTCACGACCGGTCGCAAGACGTGGCGCAATCCCCAGGCGGATGACATTCCGCCGACGAACGAACAAATCGACCTTGCGGATCGGTACAACGCAAGGATCGTTATGGTTACGATCAACCTGTACGGATATTCCCGCATCGAGCCTCGCGTCGTCATTCCCGAGGCGTTCGGCGGCATCGACCTTATCGAGCGCGACAGGGACGGAGGCGAATCATGATCGACTCATATCTTGTGACCTGCTATCGCGGCGGCTTCGACGCCGATCTCGACAGGTCGCCTGCGATTTTCACCGATATCGGATGGGTGACGCTCGACAGCATCGTTGTGAACGTCGACGCTCCGCGCAGCGTTCTCAGCCAGGAGTTCGACTCCTGGCTGAGACGCGAAACGTGGCGGGCCATCGACCATCTGGTTCGCATATCGGCATCGCCTGCCGATATCTGGATGTGCATCGAACACGTCATCCGACGGAGTTACGCGCCGTGGCGTCCCTACGCCATCGCCTATGCGATCGACGATATCGACCTGTCGCACGGCGTTGCGCCGAAGCGCTCCCCGTTCAACGCCTTCGATCGCGCCGACGTCGTATTCCTCGACGACGGCGCAGACGATCGCATCGTCGTCGGCATATGGACGTCGACATCTATCGTCGTTCCCGGCGCGAAGGACGAGTACACGCTGTTCTTCGCGCTTCTGCCTGCGCTTCAGGCGACGCCCGGCGTCGATCCGGTGCGTTTCTGCCTCGACAGTCGTCTAAGCAACGTCATTCGCTATGATGACTTCGGCGTTCCCGAAATCAGCGGATCAAAAGTCGTAGAGCGAATCGAATGGTTCGCATCGGACGCGACGAACTGCAACGGCATCTGGATTACTCGCCGTCCCGGTCGAATAAGGCTTACGACCGGCGACGGACGGCGTCTCGATCTGATGCTGAACGGCAACCGTCCGCTGTTCGCGCCGAACCTCATCGTTTCCGAAGTTCTCGCGCCGGAGGCGACGATCACTCCCGACAGCGCGGACGGCGCGCTGCTGTATCTTCCGGTCGGCGCGAACGTGACAACCGCAATGCGCGAAGCCGTCGCAAGATGGGTCCGGCATGCGGCGTCGCTTGCGGAATGGCGTCACGACGTCGAGGAAGGCATCAACGTCGCCGGAGATGTCTGCGAGATATTGACGACCGAGATCGAGCATCGGATTGCCTCTTTCTATAAGGAGTAGCGCATGTCATCATCATTTGTATTCTGGAACGGAAGGAACGACGTTCCATTTCTGTTCGTCGACCCGTGCGGCGTCGAAAAACATATGCGCATCATTGCGCCGTTCGACGCATCGTATCTGCACGGCGCGTACACGACGACCGTCGGCGATGTTCGCATATCGTATCAGGACTTCCGGCAAAACGTCGACGCGATCATCGACCGCGAAGGCTCGGTCCACAGTCTGTTGCGATCGATGTACGCCGAAGGCGCAAGCGCCCGCGACATTGCGATATTCGCCGACGACCTTCGTCGCAGCGACGTCGCCGTCGCTCAGCCGCTGTCGGACGTCGACATCGAGGTCGTCAACGGAACCGAGTGCGTGCGATTTTCCTCCAACCCGGGACTGAAGGTCTGGCTTGGACGCTGCGCTCTCGTTTTCGGAGACGGAGTCGATGATGATGCCGTTGACGCCTGCATTATCGCCCGCGCCCCGCACGACTTGATTCGGGTGACGCTGCCCGACGGCGGCGAGCGACGCCTTCCGATCGGACGACGCATTGTGTCGGCGTTGATTGCGTCGCTGCGCGCCGTCGATTCGGACGCGCTGCGACGCATCGCCATCGCCGGTCCGATGCGCGTCGACGCGATTCCCGAAGCGTTGCGCGCTTCGGTCGAACTTCGGATACAAGGGGCATACGATATATCGACAGTTCGACCGGCGATGGGGCCGTACCGTCGAATTGCAACGGGACTCTTTCCCGTTTCCAGATCGATGATCGAAGCGTTTCCGCCCAAAAGCGACAACGTCCAGGAAACGCCGGTCGAAGGCCCTGTGGCGCTCAATCCCGTGTCCGTATCGATGTATGCGTCGATCGTCGTCGTCCGGCATGCGACCGGCGAAACGGTGATCGAAGTTCCCGTAATGGTCGATATGGCGCTGCCGACCTACGACATGTCGCTATCGCGTTGCTCTTCGCAACTGCCGTCGTTCGACGATGTCGAATATCGATTCCGAAATCAGTCGAACCCGGTTGTCGATTTCGTATTCATTCTGTCGCACGACGCGGATCGCATACGAAGATTTATGAGTCTGACGCCATCGCAACAGGTTCTCGAGCTGGCAAACATATTTCGACGCGACATTCGCAATTTAGCCGAGGCGACAACGCATGGGTCGAAAGCGGAACGGCATCTGACAGGCGAAACGGTCTATATGCACTTCCCGCTTGCGTTGTACGCAATTTCGCATTGGACGGTCGACGACGACGTGTCGCTTGCCGATGTTGAAGCCGCGCTGCGTCGCGGCGGCATCGAACTCGTCGGCGCTCTGCATATCGGTCAAAACGCCTGGCGGTTGCGCATATCGAGCGCCGGGTGCGGCGAGCGCGTCATCGTAATGCAACACGGCGCATAAGGCGAACGAGTCGAAACGAGGCGCACAGGCGCTTTACCCTTTTTCAGGAGACCCTATGAAAAGGTCGAGAACTCTTGTCTGCTGGAACGGAAGGAACAATACGCCGTTCCTGTTCGTTGACGCAAACGGCGTCGAGGATCGCATGTGCATCATCGCGCCGTTCGACGCGTCGTATCTGCACGGCAGGTACACGAAAACCGTCGGCGATGTTCGCACGTCGCACCAGGATTTTCGGCGAAACGTCGACGCGATCATCGACCGCGAAGGCTCGGTTCATCGTCTGCTGCGATCGATGCACTCCGAAGGCGCAAGCGCCCGCGACGTTGCGATATTCGCCGACGTCCTTCATCGCAACGACGTCGCCGTCGCTCAGCCGCTGTCGCAGATCGTCATCGACACCATCGATTCGTGGAAGGACGTTCGATTTTCCGATGCGCCGGGAGCGAAGGCCGGCCCCGGACGCGATTTGTTCATATTCGGCGACGACATCGACGATCATGGCGTCGACGCCTGCATTGTCGCCCGCGCCCCGTATGATCCGGTGCGGGTGACATTCCCCGACGGAAAGCGTCGACATTTTCCGATCGGACGATATGCGTTGTCGGCGCTCATCCAATCGCTGCGCGCCATCAACAGCGACGCGCTGCATTGCATCGCCGCCGCCGGACCGATATACGCCGATGCAATCCCCGAGTCGCTGCGCGCATCAATCGACGTGCGGCTGCATAGCGCCATCGATATGTCGACCGTTCGACCGGCGATAGGGTCGTACACAAGCCTCAATCCAACGCTTCACCCCGTTGTCGTATCGATGGACGCCACGATTGCCGTTGTTCGATCGATCTCCGACGAAGCGGTTGTCGAGGTTCCCGTCATGGTCGACATGCCGATCCCGATTTCCGACTCAATTTCGGTGACGCACTATGCCTCGCGCATGCCGACCTGCGACGACATCGAGCAGAGTCTTGACTCGTATGCGCGTTCGGACAACGGACTTGCGTTCATACTGTCGCACGATGCAGAGCGCCTGCGAGCGTTCGCGTCGTTATCGATGCCGGAACAGGTTCTCGAACTGGCGAATATATTCCGGCGCGACATTCGCAATCTGGTCGAAGAAACGACGGTCAAATCGAGGTCGGAGCGCTATCTGACGGGAGAAACGGCGTATCTTTACTTCCCGCTTGCGCTGCATGCGCTGTCGGAATGGACGATCGACAACGATACGGCCTTCGCCTCTATCGAAGGCGTACTGCACCAGACCGGAGTCGAGTCTATGACTTTCGAGCGCCTGCGCCGGGGAATATGGCGATTGCGCCTTTCGGGAGCCGATTGCGGCGAAAGCGTCATGATTCTGCATATCGACGACAATTGATCACAAGGCGGAAGCAATGAAGAAGAAATGGCTGATAGAGGAATCTATTACCACCGACGTCGCCGACACCGTGTCGGCGTTCGTCGCCCCCGAAAGCGTTCGCGTCGTTCCCGACGATGTCGATGCGCGCATTATTCTTCCGATGAATGCGATGCACGATCTGGTCGACGTCGTCTTTGACCGCGACAGGACGACACGCAAGGCGCTTGTCGGAAAAGCGCTCTTGATTGCGCTGGCGCACACGGCGCGCATCGACCGGCGATTTCGAGAGGCGATCGCTGTTGAAGCCGGGACGACCCGTTCCGTGCGACTGTCGCTGCGCGTGCATGCGCACACGCATATGACGCGGTCGAAAGCGGAAAACGTCGATGTCAACGACGGCTTCGGTCCGGCGCTGATCGTGGCGGAGTCGTGTTCGATCGTCGTCGATGACGGCGTATCGGAAGCGATCATTCCGATTCCCGACCCGGTCGGATTCGGCGTCGTCATCGTTCCCGACGATACGCCCGACGTTTCCTCGCTGCGTCCCGACGCGTCCTTCTTTCTCCGCCATGCGCGCCTGGTCGTTCATCCGATGCGATATCCGCACCAGTCGTTCGACGAGTTTCTGGTCGAAACGTTCAATGCGGCGCGCATGGCGATCATTACGGCGATGCCGGACGCGCATGCTTCATTCGACTGGGACGACGACGCCGGCGATGATGTCGTCGTCGAAGAAGACGAAGCGTCGGAATCGATACGATACACGTTGCCGCTTCACCTTCCGTTTATTTTTCACGCCTGTGCGCAGCTCGAACGGTCGATCATGCTGCGCATCGAAGACCTACACGGAATGATGAACGTTTTTCGTTCGCTGCACGCGGCGGGAGCGACGCGCATGTTCCTCGACGGCGGCCGGGTCTGCGCCGTTTTCGACGATGGAACGGCGGTGCAACTGATTGCGCTGTGATGGAGACGCATATGGAAGAGTCCTGCATTTCGACGTCAATCGCATACAATGCAGGAACGGTCGTCATCGGACGCTCCGTTCCGCGCCAGAATCGAATCGACACGCTCTTTCTCCCGTTCGACGCTCGCCTTTTCATCCTCCCGGAAGCGACGACGACCATCGGCATCGACGCCGACAGAAAAATGCGCGATCGGGTTGATGAATCGCGTCGCATTGCAAGAATGCGCGATCGGATCGATGCGTTCCATCGCATTGCGTCCGAGCGATACGACGGCGACGCGGCGGCGATGCTGAATGCGTTCCTTGCCGAAGGCGCAGGCGCGGCCGACATTGCGCTGATCGCCTGGCATCTCGGCGACAGAATTGTTCTGTCGCAGTCGCTCCGTCGAGTGGAAGTCGATATCGATGCCCTTCGAGACGACGACGGCTGTCGCTCATACCTTCGTTTCTCCAACGATTCGGAAGGAGCCGTCGCGTTTGACGCAGCCGCAGGTCCGCCGGATCGCATGCTCGCCTGTCTGCCGATGCGTTACGCCGACGACATGGTCGCTGTCGTCTATCCCGACGGCTCGCGTCATCGAACGCCGATAGCCCGCCAGGCGCTCTATCTGCTTATCGATGCGCTGCACCAGAGCGAGCCGTCGTTCCTCGATTACATCTATGTCGCCGTTGCAGAGCGCGACGTCGTTCCCGAACCGGTTCGCTCTTCGATTGAGATTCGCATTTCGTCGGGCTGCGATGTGTCGCGGACGACCGGGCGCGTGTTCGACTGGAACGGCGCTGCGCCGGATGATTTCCCGATCGGACTGGCGACCGGCGCGACCATCGCCGTTGTGCGGGATGACGGTTCCGACATCGTAAGCGCTCCGCTCGTCGGAGACGTCGTTCTTCCGTTTTGCGACGGCGAACGCATGGCGCGTCCGACCGCAGACGTCGTCGCATCGCTGCTGGACGTTCGATTCCCGCAACCGAAACGCTTCATCGTATATTCCGAAGACATTACGGATCGCACGATTCGTCTTGTGCGTGAAGCGCAACGTCCGAACGATCGACAACGGGCCGCCTCGCGACTGATCGCACTCGCAGTCCAGGCTTTTTCTCGCGGCGTCGCGCCGATGCTGGTTCGAGGGGACGACGAAGAAGATAACCGACGGCATCGGCGATATCTGATGTCGAGCGGCGTCGTCGATGACATCGTCGTCGACTTTCCTGCCGCGCTATGCGGAAATCGCGGCAAATGGACGGTGTCGGACGAGGCGATCGGGCGTCTGGCGCAAACGATTGTTCGCCTGCAAAGGTCGAACGTCGCCGTGCGCCTTGTTTCGTGCGCGCCGTTCGACGACGTCTGGCTGCTTCAGGCTGACGCCGGCGACGACGGTCCGGCATCGATCGTCATTTCGCGCAGCGCATCGAAAATCGACAAAGGGTGACACTGCAATTCCAATCAGGGAGGCTTTATGAAAAAACTATCATACAACTCCGGCACGGTCGTTATCGGCCCGTCTATTCCAGGTCGGAACCGGATCGTCACGCTTTTCCCGGGATTCGATATTCACCCGTTTCCGATCCCGACGGCGACGACGACGATCGGCATCGACGTCGAGAAGAACGCGCATCGATTCGAGGCGCTTCGTCGGATCGCATCCGAACGGTATAACGGCGATGCGTCGGCGATGCTGCGGGAGTTCCTCGCCGAAGGCGCAGGCGCGGCCGACATTGCGCTGATCGCCCGACATCTGTCCGATGAAGTCATCGTCGCCCAGTCTCTTCGTCGGGTGCTGATCGACATCGAAGCCCTCCGAGAGGATGACGACCGATATTCGTACCTTCGCTTCTCCAACAAGCCGAACTCGGCCGTCGTATTCGACGCGGTCGCAGGCGCGCCGGAGCGCATGCTGGCCTGTCTTCCCGTGCGTCGGGTCGACGATATGGTCGACATCGTCTACCCCGACGGATTGCGCCGTCGCGCCCCGATAGCCCGCCAGGCGCTCCATCTGCTTATCGATGCGCTGCACGTCCACGATGCGTCGTTCCTCGATTGCATCTACGTCACCGCAGCGAAGCGCGACGTCGTTCCTGCGTCGGTTTGCGCTTCCATCGAAGTGCGCATTCTGTCGGCATACGACGTGTCGCGGACGACCGGGCGCGTGTTCGACTGGAATGATGCAACGCCGGACGACTTTCCGATCGGGCTGGCGACCGACGCAACCGTCGCCGTTGTGCGAAGCGACGGGTCCGAAGTCGTAGACGTCCCGCTTGCCGGACATGTCGTTCTTCCGATCCACGGCGACGGCGACGACGATGCGACGTTCCCCGCTGCGAACATCGTTGCGTCGCTGCTGGACGTTCGATTCCCGCAGTCGAAGCGCTTTATCGTGTTTTCCGGCGACATTACGGAGCGCATGGTTCGATCGGCGCAGTCCGCAGGCGACGACCGGCGTGACGCAGCGCGGCTTGTTGCGAACATGGCGCGGGCTTTCCGCCTTGGCGTTGCGCCGATGCTCGTTCGCACCGACGAGGAGGATGAATGGCGACAACGTCGCTATCTGGCGTCGGACGACGTTCTTGTTGATTTTCCTGCTGCGCTATCGGAAGTGTACGGATGGAGGATATCGGGAGACGTAATCGGACGTCTGGCGCAGACGATCATCCGATATCGGCGCTCGAACGTCGCCGTTCGCCTGACGCCGTGTGCGCCGTTCGAGAACGAGTGGCTGATCCGTCCCGTGTATGACGACGACGACGATTTGTCGTCGATCGTCATTGCGCCGGCGTAGGAAGGTCGAAATGGAGCGCGAAATTGCGGCGATCGGCATTATGAAACCGACCGCGACGTCCGATTCGTGCGCGTACCGGCAATAGCGAGATTCTCTGGACAGAGAAACGCCGGATGCCAGAGCATCCGGCGTTTCTTTGACTATCGACGGGACCTCGGCCTCTTGCCTTCGACGGCATCGGAAGGTTCGGACGGCGCAGGTTCGACGGCGACGGCGGCATCGGTCGTTTCCGGTTCGTCGGACGTCGTCGTTTCGGCAGGCGATGCAGAAGGTTCGACATCGAACTCGTCTCCGCGCCACGGATACGTTTCGGATGCAATGTCGTATCGCATGCCGATCCGGGCGACGTGCTGTTGCAGCGCCTGGAGGCAAAGGTGCGATACGAGCGTGATCTGAGTCATCGGAACGCCGATCGTCGCAAGAATGTCGGCGTCGATCATGGCGACCCGCACGAACGCCAGGGTCGAGACCGCATCGCGGGGGTCGGCGACGGAGAAGGCTTCGGAGCCGTAGATCGACCGGTGGTGTCGATAGATGACCCGGATTGCGCGGTCGACGACCCGTTCGACATCGACATCCGGCGGCATCCGGCGCGACGTCATGCGGACGATATCGTCGATGATCGACTGAATTGCTTCGGGCGACGAAGCGGAAACGATCGCAGGTATCAGCATGGCAATTCTCCTGAATGAAGCTGGCGTTCGATTTCGGACATGATTTCGCGCTGTCGACGACGGTCGGCCATCGCTTTGACGGCGTAGTACCGGCGGTATTCCCCCCAGAGTCGCAACTCGGCGTTGAGGCGTTCGGTATGTTGTTCCCATTGCAGGCGAGATTCGCGTGCGGAATGCGCAAGGCGTTCGATCATATCGCGGTACGACAGGGATCGAACATTGGCGATGCGGCGCGGGGCGTACATGGCGCGGCGAAGGCGGTCGTTTTCTGCAAGCATCGCCAGCAGGCGACGGTGGCGCATACGGCGTTTTCGACTGCGCATCGGCGCGCTTCTGAGCAGGCGAGAGACGATTGCGCCGTCGGCGCGGCGCATGCGTCCGGGCGGGCGCGTGCGAATGCGAACGTATCGACCTCGAAAGTAGCCTTGAACTGCATCCATAAAACGAACGTTGGACGGACTTGACATCGACGGTACAATACGAGTGACAACTCGATGTCGATGCCTATTATACAGGAATGAATTATGGACGTAAACGTTCGTGACTCCCGCGACTCCCGCGACATGCGCATGTCGTCGGGCGACCGGTCGATGCAGTACGACCGATCGGCGGCATCGGTTCCGATGGCGCATGCGCGCAGCAAGACCTCCTTTTCCGACTACGGTCAGTTCCTCGCTTACGTGTGCGTATCGCTCTTTGCGCTGCGACTCGTGTTGCAAGACGCCTGGTACACGACTCTCGCCTGGAGTCCGGCGTTTCCCGCCGACTGGGAGTCAACCATCGCGGTGCGCAATGCGATGCTGGTCCTGACCCCGTACATGCTGCTGCAACTGTTCATTATCGTTCCGCAGATGTTCCTCACCCCCGTTTTTCGGGACGCGAAGAACGCGCTGCGCATTACGAACGATCGATTTGTCCTCGGCGCATGGATCGCCATTGCAATCATCAATGTCGGGTCCACGTATCACGGTCTGTACGTCGATATGCGCAACGTCGACATTCCAAGCATTTTCGTCGACGTATCGCTTGTCGATATGTCGGACCCGATGTATGCGATTCTTTGCTTCTTTATCGCCGTATTCGTCAGTATTGCGCCGGAGCGCATCCTGCGACAGTCGATCTCCCGCGCCTGCGACGCCTGGCGACAGATAAAGGGCGGCAGGTAAAGCATAGCGAAGGAGGGGCGGGGACGCCGATGGAAATTGTTGTCAGTGCGATTGCGCTTGTCGTCGTATATCTTCTCGTGGAAGCCTTCTATCGACGGGAAGATATACGGCGTTTCTGTCTCGAACAGATCGAGACGTATGCGCTTTCTGCATTTCGATTTGCTGCAAGACGGAACTCGAGCGTCGCCGAAGGCGAACGCAAGACGATCCTGGCGTTGCCGCCGCAGGCTGTCATCGACATTGCGCAGCGTCTGCCGTCTGCAACGCTTATCCGCACCCTCGCCGAAGGGTGCGCCGACGATGATCTGCGCGCCGACATTCTGTCGATCGCCGAATCGACGAGTCGTCGCGGACGTCGTGCGATCCTGGCGAAGACGCGACGCACGCAACGGACGGGGCAGGTGCAGGAATGAATACGCAAACCGCCATGCACTTCGCACTCGTGATTCTATTGTTCGGCGGCATCCTGGTCGCCCGCGATCGGCCGGATCGGGTTCTGGCGTTCCGCGATCTGGCGGTCGTTTCTCTGTCCAGAGAAACGTCTGCAATGCGCATGGCGTTTGCGTCGTTCGACCGCGCTTCGGAGGCGGATCGGCCTGTCGCTCTGCCGGAAACGGACGGTCGAACCGGGTGGGCCATCGATCTGGCGCGTCGACTCGGCAATAACGACCCGTCGCCGGACCTCATCGCCTGGATCGTCGCCTGGCAGCGCGCCGAGAACACGAACGCTGCATACAATCCGCTGGCGACGACGTATCGCACGCCGGGATCGACATGTTACAACCCGGTATGCGTGCGGAACTACAGCGACAGAAACGAGGGACTGGACGCAACCGTCGCAACGCTGGAGTTTTCATACCCCGGCTACGCCGACATTCGGGAAGGCATTCGCACGAACGATCCCGACCGTGCGATGCGCGGGCTGGCGGCGTCGCCGTGGGGCACGAACGCAGGCGTCGTGGCGGCGATTTATGCGGAGCGCACCGAGACGACGCCGTTCCTCGACTGTCGGGAAAACACCCAAATTATCCGTCGTCTGTTGACGGCGCGTCTTGCGCCGGGGGAATCGTGGTCGTTCAACGAAGCCGTCGGCGATCCGCGACTGCTCAACGGCATCACGGCGTGCAACGGGGTATACGGCGGCGGCTGGTGCAACATTGCCGGCCGCATATCGTACATCGCCCGCACGATGGGGTTGCAGGTCGACTTTCGCCCGCACTCGCCTCCGCACAACGATCCGACGCCTCTCGACAACGTCGCCATCTGGAACGTCGACGGACGGCGCGGGTTCGAGGGACGGCGGCTCGACCTGATCGTGACGAATGCGTCACCTGTCGTCGTCGCCTGGATGGTCGGCGACGACGGTCGTGCGGTAGCCTGGCGGGAGTAGCCCGCCGGGAGCGGGAGGAGGCATAACGATGGGAGACGAGGTTGAAATCGACCGACGCTGTTCGAGCAGCAGTTCGACGACTTTGAGGCGATCGTCGGATTGCTGCTGCTGCACCTGGCGCGGAGAGTCGAGACCGACCCATCGGCCGAGGACCTCTGCGGCGCGCACGCGGGCGATATCCGACTTCCCGTTCTCTGCAATGTCGGTCAGGACGTCGATCATGCGGTGCATGCGAGATGCTGCATTATCGACAATTTCATTGAACACCCGCGCTCGCATATCGTGCTCGATCGCCTTGTACGCCGGATCGTTGCGCCAGCGCTGGATCGTGCGCATCGACACGTTGAGGCTGTCGGCGCACTGCCGGTTCGACAGGCGAGCGACGACCACGAGTTCGGCGAGCCTGACATATAGTTCATTCGATTCGGAGGATTCCATGTATTCGGTCATGCGTCGCGTTTCTCCCGTCCCGATGCGACATGTGCAAACGGGACTCGTCATCTGCGATGTGTTCTTCTTCGACGTGTGCGGTCGACTCGTCGTCTGGGACGGCGAACGCGCCTGGGCTGTCGAGTCGCGCCCGCAATCGACAGTATATACGCTTGTCGATGAGAGCGGCAATCGGATGAGCGTCGATATTCGTTCATCTCCGATTTCCATCGGCGATGTCGGAGTCGCCATCGCCGTTCTGCGCACGGCGGCGCGTCGCGCCGTGGACTGCGCGCTTCGCCCGCAGCGCCTGGCAGTCGACGACGATGCCGTCGTTGTGCAAACCGACGGCGAAACCGTCCGGCTGCCGCGCATGGCATCGGCGTATGCAACGGACTCCGACCATGTCGTGCTCGATGCGGAAGCGTATATTTCGACCGGCGACGCAGCGCGCATGCTGGCGGTATCCGACGACACCGTCCGACGACTGATCAAACGCGGCGCGCTCGAAGCCGTCGCCACGCAGGGGGGACACTATCGCATTTCACGCAGGAGCGTTGTGCAGTATGCAACGAATAGAAGCGATCACGCCTTCTGATCTCGACCGTCAGACAGCGGCGTTTGCGCGTTTTCTCGCAATGTGCTACAATAATCGCAGCACACTCGAGAAAGGACGCAATATGATCCCGGAGGTCATCGATCTGTCGAAGCGCATGCTGGAGCGGACGCAGTCGCCGAGTCTCGCCCGATTCGGCGCGCTTCTCATCACGCGCAGCTCCCGCGCTTTCGATCTGGATGCGCACAACGACGTCCTGATCGCCGACGAATACTCCGAGCGCATTGTCGATGCGTTCTTTGTTGATACCGTCGGCGTTCCGAACGCTCTGTTCCTGATGCGCGCCTCGGAATGGCGCATGCGCAACAGAGCGCTTGCGGCGGCGGGACTTCTGCGCGACGATCGGCTGCGCATTCCGCTGGCGCAATGCACGTCGTGCGCAATACAAATCGGATACGGGTATCACGAACCCGATCCGATTTTTTTGTATTACGAGACGAAGCGCATTCGGATTGGAGCCGAACGTCGCAGCGCGGTACGCACGCGCCCGGTCGTCGTCTGCCGCCACTGCGCCCGTCGACGCATGCACGTCGACGATCGATTTGTCGACCGCGTCTTTCAGGCGGCGCGCAGGATATTGGGACACGATGCGACGAACGACGATCTGCTGGTGCGCGCAACGTTGATGGCGCTGCGCGACGATCGCATTTTCGACATATACGTCCAGCTCGAAAACTATCACGTATTCGAGACGGCGAATCCGCCGTTCTATCAGTTCGTAGAACATATGACGGGAACGCCGTACTCCGACGACAACGATTGTTTGCGTCGCATCGGCGACGATGCCGACCGGTACATTTCCGCCTATCACAAATCTCTGCACGATCGGTACGCCCGATTCCTCGACATTCACAGGGAAGAATATGAATCCAGGAGAGCAAAAAAGAGGCGCAGGCAATAGCAGCGCCGCCATTGTTCCGAGACATCGTCATCGAACCGATTCCGACCCTCTCGATGCAGTCGACATCGAGCGATATCGAAGCGAAGCGTATCTGGTATACGGCATCGACGACCCGCAACGATTCGGGTCTCGCGATGTGGTCGAAGGCGTTGTCGGGCGACATGTCGCCATGCGTCGGCTTCAGGCGAAAGGCGGGCTGACCCTGTACGAGATGGCGACACTCGCAAAGGCGATGTCGTCCGACTATCTGCTGGCGGGATGCAGCCAGCAGGAATGGGCCAACCGGGTGCGACCGTTCGGGTGCGCATACGCCCAATACCGCAAACTCGTTCAGCTCGCCGACATCATCGAGGAAGGATATCTGACCGACTGGGAGAAGACGTTCAAGAACGCCTCGATGACCGTCATTCTCGATGCGCTGTCAATGTTCGGGTACGTTCGTTCGCTGATGCGAAGCGGCGAAACCGAGTCGGCGCGTTTGTTTGCGGCATTCATCGAACGGTTCCTCCAGTCGCCCTATGCGACTCAGGAGAACCTTGCGGCTCTACGGCAGGCGGGCATCGTCGAAAAGTGGCCGTCAATCTTCAAAAGCATCAAAGAAACTCAAAAAGAATCAGAAGATTCTGCAAGAGGTTTTTTTGATGCCGTTTTTCCGGGAATGGACGGCGACGACGAGCCGCCATCCGACGACAGTCCGTTTATTCGATTCGTTGCCGGACTGTCGACCGGCGGACTGAACGACCTGTCCGATGTCGAAACCGCAACGACGGCGACGATTACGGCTGCGAACGCGACGCGGCGCAGGCGCGCCGTGCGAAATGCGAACGCCGACGCTTCCGAAGGCGAAAGCGAGCCGGTCGTTCGCCTTTCGTGGAACGACAACCCGTATGCCGTCGAAGATCGTCCGAAAGCCGTCGTCGAAATGACGACCGACGACGGCAGTTACTGCACGATAACGATCGTCAACGCTCCGGTGTCGATACTGTCGGTTCTGTCGCAGTTTGTTCGACTTGTCGACAAAGATGATCGTCGGATCGATGTCACCCCTTTCTAACATAACATACCATAGGAGAGTGAAATGAAAGTCACCATCCAGACGAATGAAGAGCGATCGACCCTCCCGCCGATTACCTGGCACGGAGGCACGTCGTTCTATTTGACAAATGGCGTTCCATACGCCATCGCAAGCGAGAAGGACGTCGAAGAGGTCAAGGCGGGAAAAACACGGATCGGCAAGTCGGTTCTTTCGCTTGGACGCTTTCCATGCTTTGCGATTCCATCGGACAGCGACCGGATCAACGAAGTGCATACATCGTTCCTCGACTCGTTCCCGGTAATCATTGCAAGCCACCCTCGCGGCAAAGAACAGGCCATCGTGACGCATCGGTACGCTCCCGATGTGTCGCTTGGCTTTATGATCTCGGGATACGCATCGACGACGACGTACCTCGCGCAGCGCAAGAAGGACATCGCGCTGCAAAATGCGAACCTCGGCATCGCAACCGGACTGGCGAAGCGCCAGCGACAGGATGGATCATCTGTCGATATCGGTCTGACGTCGGTTGTCGTCATGGTGTACGGCATTCGCTCGCCGGTTTTGCCGATCGACTACGGCGACCTCTGGGAATCGTATGAGCGCGACCTCATCGACCCCGCAACGCCGTCGCACGCGCTGTTTCGCCTGACGATGCGGTCGTACAGCTCGCAAACGCTATACGACGCATGCAAGGCGGTGTCGCTGGCGGCGGTCGGGTTGAATCTGCTGCGGAAGCACCCGAAGGACTCGAAAAAGTTCATCGACAAGGTCGTCAAAGCGGCGGACGCAGTCGACGCCTACAACGGCCGCGCCGACGAGCTGCGATCGGTTCTTGAAGGGAACGAGGATATCGGTCCGCCGTCGATTGCGGTGACGTTCGCCGGTCAGTACTCGATCGTTCCGAAGAACGTATCGACGATCATTTCATCGTCGATGTTCGCCATCGGCGATATGATCGTCACCGGACCCGCCGACTCGCTCGACGCCTGGAAGACGATGTCGGGGTATATCGCACGGCTGAGCCGCCGTCCCGCCGATCCGGTCGACGACGACTTTCTGACGCCGTTCGCCGAAGCAATGGCGCAGGCGCTCTATCCTGCGATTATGATGCCGGCGTTCGTAATCGAGTCCGACCCTTTGCAGGCGATTATCGATACGCAGGTCGACTACGTCGAACGCCTGTTCGCAGGGTCGGCGACGGACGGCGAATCCCACGACGAAAGCGGCGCAGACGAGGCCGATCACTCGTCCGACCAATTTTGACGCAGTATGAAGATCACGATACAGCGCATTGACCCTGTCGATGCGCTAAGTGAGTTGACGCAATTTGACGTTCGCGGGCGGCGGATGTATATCCGCTGCCCATTCCACGACGATGGAGATCGGCCCGAAAACTGGAGCATGATCGTTCATCGAACGCACTGCTATTGTTTCGGATGCCGAAAATCGGCGTCGCACCACGACGTCATCAACGCACTGCGGTCGAAGAACGGACGGAACGTCGGGGAAACGGCCGTTCCGGTGTCGGTCAACGGGCGTCGCATTCCGACCTTCGACGAACTCGATTTCGTGCAACAGACAAGCGACCTGGTCGACGATGCGCCGATGTCGCTTGCGATGCGTCCGGCGATTGCAACGTTCATCGAGCGCGTCCGCGACATTGCGGCGGAATGCCTGCTCGAACGCGAGGACGCCGTCGACTATTTGCGCGGGCGTATGGTCGTCGATATGCGTCGGTTCGGATACCTGCCGTCATCGGATCGTTCGGTCGCTTCCCGGATCGATTCTCTGTCCAGAGAAATGGGACTCGGCGACGTTCCGATGATGATGGGGATTCTCGAGACGAACAAAAAAGACGGGCGAATGCAGATCGGAAAAGCGTTTCGACGGTCGGTCATCGCTTTCGGAATGAAGCATCGATCGTTCGATCCGTACTTTCAGGCTCGCTTTATCGGCGGACGCACTCGCATGGCGTATCGCAGCCCGGCTCGCATTCGACGCGGTCCGATCGTGTTCGTCGACGATCCCGGACGACCCTGGCTTGTCGTCGAAGGCGTGTTCAAAGGCGCGTGGGCGTTCCCGACATTCAATGTTTTTGCCAGCGTCGGAGCGTTCTCCATCCGTCCCGACCAGGAATCCGATTTCGCCGACATCTGTCGGCGCGGGCTGATCTGTCCCGATAACGACGATGCAGGAAAACGAAACGCGGAATCCGCAGCGATGATTGCATCCGAGTACGGGTTCGCGCCGCGCATGTTCCTCGTCGACGATCAATACAAAGATGTCGACGAAATGGCGCTGCACGTCGGACGCGATGCGATGCTGCGCCGTCTGCTCTGGAGTCTGTAACATGAACGGTATTGATCTATTGATGAAAGTCGTTCCCGGAATGACCCGGGCGCGGGCGGAGGCCATCGCAAGGATCGGCGACGCAGCCGTTCGTGATGTCCTGGCGTTGAACGAGTCGGGACGGCGCATTCTGGAGGCGACGTTTCGATCGTCTCGTTCGCCGGACGCATACGCCGAAGCGTTGCGGGCGTTGACGGAAGACTACCAGATCAACCAGATTGCGCAACTCCTGCCCCGCCATCGACCTCGCGCCGTCCGGGCGTTCGTTGGGAAGGCGCAGGAACGAGGCATTTCCTGGATCGGGCTGATCCAGAGCGACCCGACGATCGCAACCGAACATTTCACGCGCAGCGAATGTCTGACGCTGTGGAAGTATTGCGGCATGATGTCGTCGCCGGAAATCGCCCGCATCGCCTTTTTCTGGGGAATGCGGTCGGCCATGATGTCGAGCGGATCGACATTCGTATCCGAAAGCGTCCTGCGTCGACACGTCGAGCAGATCGACCCCGACATCAGATTCGACCTCGTTCGCCGGAATTACGAGTCCGACATGTCCGGGCCGTTGCCCGGATTCGAGTACAACGGCTACGTCTGGCTCAAGAGCGTGCGTCGTCATCAACGCAGCATCGCCGTTTCGCTGGCGAATTGCGTGCCGTTGTTCGATGCGGACGACCTCAACCCCGATTCCGTCAACGCCGTTCTTGACCGATTTGAACGTCGAAACTCGATATCGCTCGACGATAACCAGCGACGGGCGGTTTATACGGCGTTGACCAATCCGTTCGCCGTCATCACCGGAGTCGCAGGCGCGGGCAAGACTACCGCTGCGGCGGCGCTCGTCTACGTCGTTCGGACGTTCGGTCATCCGATCATCGTCGCGTCTCCGACTGCGAAAGCCGCTCAGGTGCTGATCGAACGCATCCATACGATGACGGGAATGACCGATGTCGTGGCGCGGACGATTCACTCGCACTTCGGTCTTATTCCGAACGAAAGCGATGCGGCCATCGACGAAGTCGTCGACGTCGGCGTTGCGTCACTGGACGGCGAATCGTCTCCGCGACGCCTCCTCGTCGTTTTCGACGAGACATCGATGATCGGCGAAGAGGTCGCAGGCGCTGCGCTGGCGAAAGCAGCCCCTTTCCGTCCGGCGGTCGTCATGTTCGGCGACCCGCAGCAGCTCCCAAGCGTGTCGCCGGGAGACCTGTTCCGGGTGCTCATCGAACAGTCGGATCGGCGCAATGCGCGGGTCCATCTCGAGCGGTCGTATCGCCAGGCGGGAGGATCGGGATTGATGGCGTTTATCGAAGACTATCGACTCAGGCAGGCGAGCATAACGAAACAGTACGGCGATGACGTTGTTCTGTTGCAGCGCGCCGACGACGATCGGCTGTACGAAGACGCCGTGCGCATGGCGTTTCCCGACCGCATCGCCAACGACAATGTGCAGATCATCTGTCCGACCCGCGAGGGCGTGAACCGACTCAATCGGGCGGCGATCGACTGGCTGTTCGAGGGGCGACGACCGTTCGAGCGCGGGCTGCATGTCGGCATGCGCTGCGTCTGGACAAAGAATCAGAAGATCGTTTCCTGGAACGACCCGGACGACGTCGAGATAAACTCCGACGGACGCGACCTGTTTATGGCGAACGGCCAGATGTTTACGATCGTCGAGTACGGCGGTTCGTACCGGCTATGGATCGGCATCCGACTCGACGGATCGGACGACATCACGTACATTACGCTTGACTGGTACACCGAAGAGCGCATGTTCGTCCCCGCATACGCCCTGACCGTCCATAAGGCGCAGGGCAGCGGATGGGACAGCGTGTTCGTTGTCGCGCCGAAAACGTTCTATACCCGGCAACTCGGATATACCGCGATCACCCGCGCAAAGCGACGGGTGGTCGTCATCGGCGATGTGACATCGTTTCTTCAGGCTCCGTCGATGAAACCGCGCAGGACATCGCTGCCGGATGCGTTTGCGTGGGCCGAGAAGAACGTCGTCGTCGAATAAATATCACCTGCACCAGGAGGAAGTATGAACAGATTTCCCTTATTTTCCAATCCGCCTCGCAACGTTCTCGTCACGACGCATCGCAATGTCGACTTCGACGCCTTCGCGTCGACATACGGGACGGCCATTGCGCTTCGTCGGATGAACGTCAACGTAAAGGTTGCGCTGTTCGGATCAAAGCCGCACTGGTTCGATGACGCCTGCTCGCAGGCGATCCCGAATCCGTACCGGTCGACCATCCCGACCGTATGGAACGAACTCGACGCAGATCGCGCCATTGCGCTCGTCGACGCGTCCGACATCTATCGGTGCATCGACGACGACAGCATCGACGTCCGCCTCTGGTGCGTCGTCGATCACCACAACGTTGATCCGCAGACCGTCAACGCCGATCACGTCGTCATCGATGCCGACGCGCCGGCATGCGCCGTCGTCCTGTACGACCTGGCGCGTGCGGCCAACGTCGACATCGACAGCGTCCTGGCCCGCATCTGGCATATCGGACTTGCAGGCGACTCGGTCGGCTTCTCGGCGCCATCGACAACCTATCGCACCCACGCATACGCCGCAGAGCTGTTGCGGATCGCGCCCGATGCGCATGCGATATACGCCCAATTGTCGAAAATGACGGTCGGGCTGAGCGACATTTTCAGCGCCGGGAAAACGATGTCGGATATGGAAATGATATACGCCCCGCAGAAGCCGGACAACGCCATCAACGTCATCGCGTTCCCCTGCGACAGCGCCGTCGAATCGCACATATTGATGCGCATGTTCGGCGCATTGCATCTGGACGAGTCGATCGACGTAATCGCCTACGTATGTCCAAACGGCGACAACGAAAAGTCACTGCGCGTATCGTTCCGATCGCAGAACGGAACCGCTTACGAGCTTGCGCGTCGGGTCGCCGACGAACTCGGAGTCAAATATGGCGGGCACGACAACGCCGCCGGCATTCAAAAGGTTTTCGATTACGAACCTCTCGATCTTATCGACGTTATTTTCGACGTCGCACACCCTTATAGGAGGGGATAGGAGATGTTCCGATTTTCGCGGCTTGAGCCGCTCATCGTTGCGATCGCAGAGAACAAGGCGATCGAAACCGACGACGTCGCCGACATTATCATTCCCGACACGTTTCCGTATATCAATGACGGAATGTTTGATCGGTGCGACATCGTTGAGTTGAACGGGCTGCCGTCGGCGCGCTATCGACGCGCCATTGTGCGGTCCGCCCCAAAGCCGAAACGATCGGCGATCCGGTTCGGAAACGAACCTGTTTTCGCTCCCGACGACATCATCCTCGAATGCACGGTATCGATGCTTCCCGTGCGATACGACGATTCCGAGAGGTCCGATCGAATCTCGGTATCGACGATGTCGCGCTTCAAGGAAGCGGTCGCCGTCGTCGTGCGACGCGTCGTCCCGGTTCAGAACAGCGCGCTCGTCGAGTCGATCGTCGAAAAGTTCTGGCATATCGTGCTGCACGCCCGTTCGACGCACTCCGGTGTCGTTATCGACGGCATGCGTGAAATAGCCGCAAAATTGACGGTCGACAACGATGTTCTGGCTTCGACATCGGTGTACGCCGAAATGTTGACCCCCTGGGAATGCGCCTTTGATATGGCGCTGATGTCGCTTTCGCGTCGGCTGAACGAAAAGGCGGAGCGCACATCGGAATACGACATCGACGACATCAACGCCGCATTCTTCCGATTCGCCGTCGAAACGACCTTCCTCTCGGCGGAATCCGTCGAGAAGCGCATCCGGCGCAGTAGAACCGACAGTCCCGACGACGACGTCGATGTCGCCGTCGGCCGTCTGTTCAAACGCCCGCCTCCGCACGACGACGACAGTAACGACGTCGGCGGATCGGACAATATCATCGACGACCCGTTCGATCCGTTCGGCGTATCATAATAGAGCGCAAAAACCCCCTCTCGGCTTTCCGGGAGGGGGTTTTGTCGTCGTCTACGGCCGGAACGATCGGGCAATGTCGGCGATGCGCTCGCCGTAGCGCTCTCCCGGCGACGCCCATCCGTACCCGGACGGATTCTTCGCCTTCCCAAGCGCCGCCAGCGTCTTTGCCGATCCGTGAGCCGAAACGGGCAGATCGCGAAAGCGCAGCGCAAGCGACACATACGCTTCCTGAATCGAGGTGCGCTCATCCTTTCGCAGCGCATACGCCGTCAACCTGCCGATGTGAGCGACAACGGCGTCTTCCCAGGTCAGAAACGTCAGTCCTTTGCGCCATACGCGGGCTTCGTCATCATACGCCCACGTCGCCGCCGTGATCGTAATCAGGGCTGCGCCGAACGTGATGACGCGGGTTGGCGATCGCGGCATCGTCGTCGATGTTTCGCCGGTGACTCCGATCCCCGCCGGATTGTTGTTGCGGAGAAACCACCAGGATGTCAGATATCCGGTCTCGTGACACAGTTGCGCAATCGCAACGTTCGGGTCGATCGAGCATTCGCGGCATGCGTCCTCGTACAGCCGGACGAGCGCCTCGATCCGACGTGCGTGTATCGGGTAGAACGCCGGGTACGACGTCGAACGCGCAAGGTGTCGATGACGCTCGTTGATGACCCGCGTCGTATGCGCCGCGTCGAACGAGACGCGATCTCCTGCGACGATGTAAGAACTCTGTTCGGTATAGGCGTTCATTGCGCTATGTTGCGTTCGTTCCGCGATACGTGATAATGCCGTTCGGCGATGAGTCGAATCTGATCTGAACCCCGACGCCCGCCGATGTGACGTAGGGGAGTCCCGTCCCCTGATTCATAATGAACAGGAGCGGGGTGTTGTTGAAGTCGTGACTATCGATCGCAACGACGACGCCGCTGATCGTCTGATTGGCCACGGGATTCGACAGCGTGATGTTGTTCGCCGTGACCCGCATCAGCATATCGTTCCCCGACACGGACGTCGTGCGCGATACGTTCTGAAGAATGACATACCAGTCCGTCTGATTGGGTCCGAACAGAATACGTGCATTCGTCGGTATGTCCGGCATGGCGAAAATGGTGTCGGATGCCGGATCGATGACGTTCAGCAGATTGGTCAGATTGACGGGAATCGCGGCAAACGACCAGACCTGCCAGTCGACGTGCGCAAGACGTTCAACGCCGCGCCGGAAGAATATGGCCATGCATCACTCCTGTACCGGATCGAGGACGATCCGCCACGACGAAAGCCAGGCGTGCGGGTCGTCCGGTCCTTCGACGGTTTCAACCCGCAGATCGTCGTGGCGAACGACCGTCGTTACGTTGTTCCGTCTCCGATTATATCGATCCCTGCCGGGAAAGGCAATAAAACGACCTCCAGGAGAAACGGAGCTGATGCCGGCGTAGATGAACCCCGGCGCTTCAAACGTCGACTCGCCGCGATCGTAGAAATGGTCGACCGCGCCGAACTCGGAAAGCGTCTGCGTTTCTCGGGTGACGTAGTTATAGCGCCGGATGATCATCGGGTCGGCGTAGTTGTACCCGTGTTCGTCGTAGTGCCAGAGGATCGGGCTTGTCTGTCGAACCATCCAGTTCAATTCAAGACTGCGCTGATTCGGGTAGTGCCTCATCGTCAGCCCGGTCAGGTAGTAACTCCAGTTTCCGACAATCGCCGGACGGGTGACGCAGATGTTGCGGTCGGCGTTCGTCGGCACGATGACCGGTCGTCCGACGGAATTGTCCGATTGCGGAGACCGGAGCGCCGGATCGACCAGGTGATGCTCGATGAATCCCTGGTGCCCCCAATGGAGCGACATGCCGATCCGCACGGCATACCCGAAGGTCGCAATGCCGTAGTCGTATATCCACGCATTCGGATATCCGTTGATGTCGGTTCCGTCGTATGGAATGTGCATCGTGCGCACGATGGTCATCTGATTGGCGACAAGATCGGCAAGCGCATAGCGGATGACCGATCGCCGTCCGTTCTCGTCGTGAAATCGCTGTTGCGTCACCAGGTACGCGACGCCGTTCCCCAGATAGCAGGGGCGAAGCGCGCTGAACGACGGCAGATAGAGTCCCGACATCAGCCGTTGCGTCTGGATGACGTCGGTAAGCGGACCGTAGTAGTAGGCGAACGCCTTGCGTCGATACGCCTCGGGTCCGCTCGTCGCCTGCCACATCGGAATCGCCGGACAGTGAAGCAGCGGATTCGGGTTGGGCGGCGTCGTGGTGTTGACCGACTGGTAGACGAACGAAATGAACACGTTGCCGTTTTCGACGAACTCGAGCGTGAACAGCGCGATTCGGACTCCCCGGTAGGCGTCCGGCGGAACCAGAATGCGCATCGCCTGCCATGTTGCGCCTTCGTCGCGGCTGATGCAGAACGACGGCGCGTCGAGTCCTCCCTCCGCCGATATCGCCAGATGTCCGCTCTGAGATACGAAGATGCACCCCCAGACTCCTTCGAGAAGGAACATGCGTCCGGGGGTGGCGGATTTATGGGCGCGCAGCGGAACGGGGTTCGCCATCCGTCCGTGAAGCACCCAGGTCGTCCGATCGGGATGGACCCAGATGTTCGACCAGGCCATCGGGCGCTGTTCGTCGTTCATCGGCGGGTGATTGCCGTTTGCGGAAGGCGCTACGGGAATGAACGTCCATTCTCGATTTCGATACCGCCAGATGCCGCGACGGTCCGGCGGAGGAATGTACGGGTTCGGAATGTGTCGGGGATCGGAACTCGACGATTGCGCCGGAATGTCGGTCGGGCAGATCAGGTCGACATCCATACTCTCCAGCGCCAGGCGCTTGACGATACGGTACGACACCGTCTTCTGATCCCGAAGCGGTCTGGCGACATACCTCCCCGACGATACGTTCAGCGCATAAAACGCGCCTCGCCGGCATTCCGCCGACAGCCGGATCGCAACGCACGACGACGTCATCGTCGACGAGTCGGTCGACGGCGAGTACTCGAACGACTCGATGCCGTTCATCGTCGGCAGCGTAACGACGATGCTCTGTCGACCCGTCTGAGGATAGAGCGCGTATACCTCAAAGGTGTACACCCCCGGCTCTTCGAGCATCGCCAGTCCCAACGGCTCAAAGTAGTGCTGCCCGGATGAATCGTTATACCGTCGCAGCGCATGCTCGATGCGCGTGCGGGCGTCGGCGGTCATGCCGGCAAGCGGACCTGCGGACAGGTCGGGAATGTCGATGAACGATACGCCGTAATGCGGGGATACGACCGGGTTGAACTGCGTTTTCGGATATCGAATCGAGAGGAGCCAGAAGATCGTCCGGTCGGAGTACGACGCCCCGGAAAACAGGATCGACCATATGCCGTCCATCGAACGCGCATACGTTGCGGCGTTCGATATGCGGATCGTCGCGCCGATGCGGTGACGGTCGGGAAGCGTCGCATACGATGCGTTGTCCCAGAGCAGCGTGGCGAACGCCGGTCGAACGACCATCAACAGCAGCGCAGGAATGTTCTTGCGCACGTTCGGACGGAGGAACAGCGCGGCATCGCCGTCGCGCAGCCCCTGCACCCCCGGATTGACGAACGAAAACGCGCCGTGCTTCGGGTGGTGCGCCAGACCGGACGCAGCCGATGTGACGACGCCGGTGAATATCTGGTGCATCGCGTTGAGAACCGGCACAAGATCGTGCATGCTTACGTGCCTCCATAAGGGTCGGGATCGTTCGCGTTGGTGAACATGACGGCGCTGGCATGGCGAATCTGTTCCGCCGTCGGGGTTGAATAGGAAAAGGTGTAGTTGATCCGCGACAGTTCCAGGATCGACGGTCCGGCGGTTCCCGAAACCCGAATCTCGATGCTCAGCGAACGCGACGGGGATGTTTCGCATGTAATGGTCGAGAACGCCGACGTCGGCTGTCCGGTGCGCACCGCCACCACGTGTCCCTGTTCGTAGATCGCCTGCTGCGCGCCTGCGTTCGGCAGCGTCCAGCGAACGGTCATCGATTCCGTTCCGTTCGTCACCCCGCGCACGTGCAGCGTCGCATCGAAAGTGAACGTCGATGCAATCGTCGGCGTGTACGCAATGCCGTGTCGCCCCTGCGAATCGAGGGTCATCGATCCGACGTAGAGCGCCGTGAACGAACTGCGATTCATCGGAAAGTTGAGTCGCAGCCATTCGTTGCGCGGCAGGCGTATCGGCGGATTGACGATGATCTGACCCATGTACGCAATGGTCGCGGTCTGCGACGCTCCGGCGAGCGGACTCCAGCCGGAACGGGTGTAGATGTGCCAGACTCCGCCGCTGATCGTTCCGTCCGCCGATTGCGTTCCTCCGACGTTGATGAGATGCCCAAGACGCGGACGCTGCGGCAGGTTCGCCGTCGACGGAACGACGCGATGGTCGTACACGATGAAATGTTCGCGCATGCCGCCGGGACGTCCCGCAAAGCCGATGCAGAGGTACGGCGTGTACTTCTCCGCATTGTTCGGTTGCGCAACGAATACGACATCGTCCGGCAAAAGCCAGGTCATCCATCCCGCCAGCGCATTGACCGATCCGAGCTCCTGCGAATAGACCTGGACGATGTTCGACGACGCCAGCATATCGGTCGATACGACCCGCGCCGGTCGAACGGCGATCTGATGTCCGATGACGTCGACAAGCGTGTCGAGCATAGAGTCGCTCCGTTGTTCTCTGTCCAGAGAAATCTTACTGTCCGTCGCCGCGAGACGGCGGATCGGGCAACGGCGGAATCGGAACGTCCTCGCGGATGGCGCGAAAGATCGTCACCTCGCGCAACTGATAGGTCGTTTCCCAGATGCGCCGTTCGCCGTCGACCGAATAAGAAATCGACTGCACCTCGTACCACTGACTGCCCGGGTTGTTCATCACGTGGAACGCATTTCCCGAAAACCGTCCGTCGATTGCAGGATGAACCAGGACGACCATGTCGCAGAGTCGCAAGAAGACATGCGCCGAAAACTTCGCCTGCGCGGTCGTCCTGGCGCGGGTCGAGTGATACCCGCGCTGCGCAAAGCGCCACAGATTCGCCCATGCCTGATCCCGCACCTGATCCGACCAATAGCGACCGGAGTCGAGCGTCCAGGGACCGGCAAGAAGCCAGCGACCATGCTGCGGATCGGTTGCGTGCTGCGGATAATCGGCTCCCCACTCCTCGTTCCAGTTCGACAACGACGCCGTGATTTTGTAGTACGCCGGCAATCCGGTTCGCACTGACACGGAAACCGATTCGGGAATATGCACCGGATAGAAAGGGAACGCCTCGTATAGTCCGTCGAAATCGGAATATCCCGGACTGCGCGATCCGGCGATGGTCGCCATCGGAATATCGAAGATCGGAAGTCGCACCGTGGCGTGGACCAGGTTGAGATCGAAGCGCGTGTAGCGCGAACCCTCATACGTCGACCCGTTCCACGTGTTCACCTGCGAATGATCGAAGAACGCCTGGGGATACCAGTAGTTGCGGTCGGGAATGATCCAGAGTCCGTTGCGTTGCGTGAAGAAGGCGAAGCAAAACTCGTTGCGCGCTCCGTCGCGGATGTTACTCCAGTATTGCCCCTGATTGAACGTCCAGTCGCGGTACTCCATGTTCGCCGTCTGTCGATTGTCGGTGACGTATGCGCCATACGCCTGCGATACGTTTTCCCAGGACACGCTGTACCATTGCCCGCCGGGAACCCACATCGCCGAATAGAACATCAGCACATCGTGATGGTCGGCGAAGTTGCTTCTTTCCAGCAGCATATACCCGACGACGTCGCCGAACGTCATGTCGTTGAACGTCACTCCGATGCCGTTGTTCACGTGGCGAAAGAAGCCGACGACGTGCGTCTGCATCTGTTCCAGAATCATATCGGCGGTGCGGCAGGAAATCGACGCTTCGTGGCGATCGAACGAGTACGATATCGATTGCGCGTCGATGTATCCGCAGAAGACGATTTCCGGCGGCTCGTGCGGACGCGATGGATGATAGTCCGGCGATGCGCGAAGTCGCACCCGATCCGATCCGTTATGCGCGTAGAAATCGACTCGCACAACGACCGGAACATACCCCTCGACGGCGTCGATGTTCGCCAGAACCGACAGATCGCCGTGCAGCTTCGCCTCCATCGTCCAGCCGCCGGCATCGACCCCGCCGGAGATCGACAGGCTCGACACGTCATACGGCATTCCGGCGCTTCGATCGATGACGATGACCTGACGTCGACTGCTCACCGGAACTCGCGTGTCGATGGTGAGTTCGACGTCGTAAATGCCGGGCTGGAGGAAGACGACGTCGAAGTACGCCGGCTGAGGCGCGGGGTGGTAGGTGAAATCGTAGTCGTAGCGCGGAGACGATATGCAATGAACCTGATTGTTCGTCACGTCCTGGTCGTTCAGCAAAACTCGCCACTGATGACCGGTCGCCGCCCATCTTCGACGGATGTACGAGTAGCCGCCGAAGAACGTTATCGGCTCATGCAGGTAGGCGATGCGATGCGGTCCGAACACGCAAAATCCGCGATCGGGGTGCTTTCCCAGTTGCTGAGGGTATTCGGTTCTCGGCGGATTCTCAAATCGCGCATCGGTTGCAATGCGGATGGCGTTGCCGAACGCCACGACGACGTCGAACGATACGCTCGATGTGTTGATCAGCCTGGCGTATTCGATGGCCTGTTCGCGGGTAATCATACATCCACCGTCACTGCTGCGTAGAGAGTCGTCGACGCCGTATCGATGACTGCGCCGCCGGAACGGACGACCGACAGCGAGTCGCCATACGCCCGACAGACGATCCAGGCATCGACCGGCGCAAAGAAGAAGCGCACCCAGAGCGCCGGTCGATGCGGTCGCCATATCGCCCGGTAGCGCTGCGACACGTTTTCCGCTTCGCTCTTCCAGACCAGCGATATGGACGGAAAGTAGGCGTAGCGGGTCGTCCGGTCGAACCCGAGCGCAACGGCATCGATCCCCCAACGCATTTCGTTTGGCGCAGGAAAGGCGTAGTTTGACGGATCGAACGACAGAACGTTTTCGTTTTCATCGAAATACGGCTGAAGAACGAAGAAACTCATAGATCGCCTCACTCATCCGACACGTCCGGCGTTCCCGCCAGAAGGTCGACGACAATATCGCTCCATTCGATGTCGATATACGCTTCGACATATAGAGTCCCCGTCTCCAGCGCAGCGTCGCCGCCGAGAAGATCGACGGCTTCCGGCTGATCTTCGACGATGAGCGTTCCTCCCGACGTCTCCAGAAGCGCGCCGTCGAAGAAGACGGCAAGATCGCCGACATCGATCGTTCCGGCCAGCGCCTCGAAAAGCGCGCCGTCGAAACGCACGGCGACATCGCCGATGATCATCGTTCCCGCCAGCAGTTCAAGCGCGCCTCCGACGAAAGACGGCGGAAAAATCGAAACCAGCGTCGGGGTTCCCGCCAGCGCGTCCAGCGCAACGCCGATAACGTCGCGCAACGCCATAACGCTCGAGACGGCGAGAGTTCCCGCCTGCACGTTTAGCAGCGCGCCGACCATCGGTATCTGATTGATTAGAAATCGCCGGGGATCGGGAGGCGGCTGTTCGCCGATCGACGGCGCAGGCGCAGGCGGAAGCCCGACAAAGTCGATGTCGATGTTCGGATCGAGAAAGAACGTCAGCACGACGTCGATTCCTTCGACGCCCCGAAGCGAACCGATCGTCGGAATGCGCGGACGGGCGGGCGATGTGCGCCATACGCCGTCCTGGTCGTAGTACGACAGAAGAACGGTTCGATGATTGCGCGCCGCGTCGTAGATCGCCTGCCACAGGTCCGCCAGCATCGATGCGTGCAGATTGCGATACGACAGCACGATCGAGCGGTGCGTGTGCTTTCGCGGTGCGCCGTTGAGGAGCGTCGTCGTTTCGCCGCTGCGATACTCGACGGCGTCGGGTCCCAGAATCGGCGTGCCGTTGATCGACCATCTCATACGTCCATCTTACCTGTTTTTTATCCGGGAAAGCAACCGTTCAATCTCGGCAATCAGCTCGCGCTTCAGTTGCTGCGCCTTATCGACGTCGACATCGCCGGAAAGATGCTGCGTGATGTTGATGGTGTACGCATACGCCGGACGCATATCGGCCGGCTCGCGTCGTTCGTCGGCATCGACGCGCACGTGCAACGCAACGGGTCGACGCTCATCGGTCGATGCGCCGTTCGACTCTCGACGGATGCTGTTGAGCAGGTGCGACAGATCATCACGAAGCAGCGCAATCGCCCGGTCGATGAACGCCTGCAACCCGCGCCCGCCGACGAATTGCGCAATCATCGACCGGTACGCTTCCGCCGCATTCACATCAAGGATGGCTTCGCCTCGATGCACCTGTACGACCTGGTCTTCCGGCACCCGCAGGATGCCGATGGCGAACGAACTGCCGGGCTTCCCGCCTCCTCCTCCTCCTCGAGTCGGTTGCCTTTCGGACAACGAATCTTTTCTGCCCCTGCCGGAACCGACGCCTCTTTCACCTTCTCTCTGCTCTTGAAGCGCCTGCCCGACGGATTTCTCGAACATCTTCAAAGTGGATTCCGAAAACGCCATGAGTCCCTGGAAAGCGGTTCTGGCGTTGAACAGAGTGAAGACCGCCTCGAGAACGCCGCGATTGTCGCGTATCCAGGACGCAAACGAACGCGCAAACGAAATGATCAGATTCGCCATCATCGCAATGATGGAAGAAATCGATTTCCTGATCTTTTCACGCGCCTCTTTCGCTTCTTCGCCTTCGCCTGTCGATTTTCGCAAAAGCTCGAACCATTCCACGGTCGAATCGATCAGCGCATAACCGGCATCGAACATCTTCTTCGTCTCTTGCGACCATCCGGCGATTGCGTTCTTTGCCTCCTGACTGAACATGCCGGCGATGAACTGCGCCAGACCGAGAAAGCCCTGCGCGAAAACTTCGATCAGGAATGTCGCCGCCTTCACAAGCGACCCGCCGAGTCTCTCAAGCGAGAAGTTGGAAATCACCTTTCCGAATTCGGACCTTATTTTCTCGTCCAGCAAACGCGGAATATCGAGCACTCCTTCTTTGATGCCGATGTCTTTCGCGGCAGCATGTCCGAGAATGAGTCCGCCGAGGATCGATCCGCCGATCCCCAAAAGACCGGACAACGCTGCGCCTGCGCCTGCGCCTGCGCCTGCGCCCGCGCCCGCCGCGCCCGCCGCGCCCGCCGCGCCCGAGCCCGCCGCTCCTATGCCAATGCCGGCCAGCAGCGGTCGCAGCAACTGGAAGAACAGCCAGCCGGTCAGCGCAATGTCGCCGGTCGTCTGCAAGATCGATCCCAGCTCGCCGAACGGAGCCGCCCATCCCATCATCTGCGCCGCTTCCGACTTCTTGCGTCGGATGTCGAATACGGTTTCGTCGTATGGAGCCTGCGTTTCGCCTTCGGCGATCATCGTCAGTTGCGTAATCGCCGTATACAGGTCGTCCCGGAAGAGCGTATCGTTTTCCAGCGCGGAAATCAATCGGTCGTAGAACAGACGGTCGTCTTCGGTCGTCTGCTGCGCGATGAACGCCTGTCTCATCGACTCGTCGAAACGACCGCTGCGCATCGCTTCCAGCAGCGCAACGAACGCGGGGTCCTGCCAGTTGCCGGTGAACGACGTCAGGGCTTTCTCCGACACGGCAATCCCGGATGCATCGATTCCGCCCATGTGCGCCTCGACGATTCCGCGAATGAACGTCGCCGGGTCCATCACCCGACCTTCGATGACTCCGCGTTCGCCTCGCCGCTCGAACTGGAGCGATTTCACAAGATTGTTGTAAACCTCGACCATCCTCGACGACATCTTCGTCGACGTTTCATCCATCACGCGATGACTTTCGAGGATCGCCTCCTGGCGCTTGATCACCTCCTCGTCGAACTCGAGCATCTTCTTGCGATGCTCCATCTGCGCCAGCTCCTGATCCTGCTTCTCTTTGACGAGGAGCTTTTCCCGCTCGAATATCGCCTTTTCCAGGTCGTACATTTTGATGCGGAACGCGAGCATCTTGCGCTGGTATGCAAGGTTCTCTTCTTCGATTGCAATCGCAAGACGCCGGGCTTCGCGCTCCAGCTCCATCGACCGTATCGCAAGCTTGACTCGCTCTTCCATCTGCGATGCATCAAGCATGCCCATTTCGTACTGAATGTCCGCTTCCGCCATCAACGACGGCAGCAGGCGTTCGGTATCCGAAATGCGCCCTTCGAGGCTTCGCATCTGCAATTCGAGTATCTTCACCAGCACCTCGTACTGCTTTTCGGCAAGAACGAGCTGCTGCTCTTGCAGGCGATAGGAGTGCTCACGCGCCCGATCTTCGATTTCCATGCGCCGCTCGTAGAACTCGGCCTGCTTTTCGAGGTGACGCATCTGTTCGGAGTACGCCGCTTCGGTTCGGAAGGCGGAGCGACCGTACTGCAACATGCGCATCTGGTGGACGAGTCCTTCGTAGAACTGTTCGTGCTGCAAGCCGAACACCGGCGCACGTCCCATGTTCGCCAGGGTCTGATTGTAGATCGAACTCAGAGACGTCGAGGCGAGTCCACGCGAACGCTGCTCGGCGAGCTGCCCGCGACTCATGTCGATGTAGGCGCGATACGATCGGTCGGTTCCGATGTCGCCGTACATCATCGTGTCGTACCAGCGACGGAAGGCGATGTCCTGCCTCTGCCAGTCGAGCGACAGGCGTTGCGATTCCAGATTGACGCCCATCTGTTCTCGACGCAACGGCAGCATCTCGCGCTCGATCATCAGCTCGCGCTTTTTCGACTCGAGTCCGACAACGGCCTTCTCGCGCTCGATATGCGCCAGCATCGGCGCATGCCGCGCCTGAAGCCGCAGTCGTTCAAGGTCGAGTTCGGAAACTCGCGTCTGCACGACATCGCGCCGCTTCGCAATGTCGAGCTGTTGCGCGCCGAACTCGAGCGACTTCTTCTCATGCAGAATCTGGATCGCCGTCGATTGCAATCCGACTTCCTGCATGCGCATGCGCTTGTTTTCGATATCGTGTTGCAGGGAGAGGATGCGCTCCTGGCGTTCGAGGAGCGACCTCTCGAATGTCAGATTGTCGCGCTGCTTCCGCCAGTTGAGTTCCATCGACGAAAGATCGGATATCGGAGCCGAGTAGAGATGCCGCCGATACTCTTCTCGACGGAATGTCATTTCGCCGAAGCGCTCGTCGTCGTAATCGAAGAAGCGCAGACGATCGGGAACGCCTTCCGCTCCCTGCAAACCGTACAGGTGAATGCGCTGAATCCGCAGGTCGTGCGGACGGGTCATCGCCATTCCGACGGTCTGGTAGTACTCGGCTTCCGCCTGCCAGAACGGAGCGTTGGTGAATTGACGTCGCGCCGTCGCCAGCGCCTGTCGCTCGATTGCTTTTCGTTCCTCTTCGGTGAAGCGCTCATTGATGATTTGCCTGCGTCGATGGAACGGAATCGACTCGAAGTCGACGGTTTTATCTCCTGTTCCGTCCTCCCCCGCTCCGATCTTTCTCGCATATTGCCGTCCATACTCCTGCGTCGCCAGACGCGCCGCGTGCGACCGCAACATCAGCCGCGACATCATCAGATCGGGTTCCGACATGCGATAGAGCATCTGGCGCGTGCCGAGTTCCATATCGACTCCGGCCGCCTTGAAGGCCTCGCCCATCGCCAGGTACGACGCGATATTCTGGCGTGCGTTGATGAGATGCCCCTGCCTGTCGTACCGACGATTGAGAGGCGCGCCGATCTGGAGCGTCTTCAGGATGTCTTCGGTCGACATCAGCGTGCCCTGCATCCGGTATCGATCGATGATGCCCGCCATCCCGACGGCGTCGAGCGCATCGCCTTTCGCCGGATCGCCGGAATACATCGACGCGATCTGGCGCAGCATCAGGGCATAGGCGGGAGTCGTTCGACTGTCGAAGCCCGACAGTCGACCTGAGAAGGCGATAATGCGCTGAGCCTGTTCATCGCCGGGCAGATACCTCTCGAGCTGCGCCGATTCGAGCGGAGCGATAAAACGGGTGCGTTGCGATCGTTCAAGCCCTCGATCATGCACATCGCGGTAGCGCGCCAGCAGATCGACGACGTTCCGGCGGTCTCCGCCTTGCTGCGGAGACATGATCGCCGTCTGGAGCGACTCGGATGCGTAAGCCGATCCGATCTGGATCGTCTGCTCGTTCCACTGCTTCAGGTTATTGACGACGTGCGCCAGCGATACCGCAGCGCGATAGGCGATAACGTCGAACGGCTCGCCTCCGCCCCACGACAGTCCGCCGCGATCGTCGCGGGCATTGCCCCACGTAAAGCCGCGTCCTCCTCCCTGCCCGCCGCCGCGCCCGCGCCCGCGCCCGCGTCCGCCATCGTCGCCGGCGTTCGCAAGGAACGCCGCCCACTGAACGCTGTCCTGATCGATGTCGACAACGCCCGGCGCATGGTATCGCGTTCCGCCGGATGTCGCGTCCTTGCGCACCTGCGGAACGACAATGCCCTTGCTGCGCAAGAAAGCGCGCAGATGATTCGCCTCTCGAACCTGATCGTCCTCTTGCGGTCCGGCCTGGATGTTGCCGACGTAATCATCCCAGAGTTGTCCGATCGCCGTAGACAGCGCGCCGTGCAGCCCGGTCGGAGCGTAGGCGACCGTCCGGCCGATGTATTCCAGCGCGCCCTTGCGATCGGGCTGAGAAGAAATCCCCTTTGCCCGATTGCGGATTTCCTGTTCGGCGTTCGGAGCTCGAGCGGAAATCAGTTTCAGCAGCCCTTCCGCTTCCGGCGAAAGCTTTCCGGTTTCCGCTTTGAGTCGACCGAGGAACTCGCGGATGTCCCTGTTGTTCGTATCGATGTCTTTGATGTTCTGGACGACGACATGGAACGGATTTTGTTTCGTTCCGGCCGGAGCCGATTGCGGTGAAGAGCCTCCCGCCGTCCTTGCGTGTTCGCTTTGAATGCGTTTGACGATGTCCTGAACCGACTTCAGTCCGACTCCGACGACGTTGAATACGGCATGCGCGCCCTGAGCAATGCCGTTCGGATCGAGACCCTGCACCGCACCTAACGTAATGCCGTAATCCTGCTGCATGACGTGACGCATCGCAAGGTCGCCCGCGAGCAAACGTTGCATGCCTCCGGCATGTCCCTGCGGAAACGAAACGCCGGACTTCTCGCCGATCTGCGACATCAAGGAGAGCGGAACCGACATCTGAACCGATCCTCCCTGCTGGAGAGCGGTTTCGATGTCGCCCGCAAAAGTGTCATATCTTTGGTCGCCGGGTTGCAGCGCAGAAACATTGATCGCCTGCCCGGAAGCCGGACTGATTACGGACAGTTCCGGCGTAAACGTTGTTCCCGCAATGACGCTCTGCGCTTCTGAAATGAGGTTTGCGTTCGGCAGAGCAGCTCCGATGCCGCGCTCGAAACTTGTGACGACATCCTGAACGTTCGCCATTTCAAACGGCATTGTCGCAGGCGCAACAGGCGGAGGCGAAGGTGAAGACGGAGGCGGCTGTTGCTGCGCCTGCTGCGCCTGCTGCGCCTGCTGCGCCTGCGCCTGCGCCTGCGCCTGCGCCTGCGCCTGTCGCCCTTGCTGGATTTGTTGTCCCTGCTGCTGCAATGGCAATGGCGAAGCCTGTCCCGATTTCGACCCTGAATGCGGCAAAATCGGGACTGCAACGTTTTGCGCAACAGACGGGATTGCAATCCTGCCCTGCTGTCCGGCAGGCGTATACAACCTCGACATCGACCATGCCGACGGCGTTATGGCGGATTGCGGAGTCGACGCAGGAATGAGCAGCGACGACATGATCGACTCGGCGACGTTGCGCGACCTTCCGTAAAACGCCTCGATAGGCTTCATCATCGGAAGCGCCTTCCCCGATCCGTACATCGCCATTGTCGTCTTTGCGCGGGTCATTCCGACATACATCGCCCAAAGCCGTTGCAGGTAGGCGTTGCGCTTCTCTATGATTTCTTCCGCCGCAACCGGATCGCCGATCTTCTGGCGCACCTCGCTATCGGTCAGGTCGAACATCAACGACTTCTTTATCTGTTCCGCCGATTGTTCCCCTTTGAAGAAGTCCTTTGTGTACCCGGTTACGATTTCGCCGGCCCCGATGCCGTAACCGCCGGTGAAAACGACGTCCCACTGACTTCCTTTGCCGCTTTCCGGCGTGAAGAAGTCGAGACCTTTCATCGGCGGATGCTCGTCCTTCATCCGCTCTACGGTCTGCTGGAACAGGTCGTAATCCGTCTCCCATTCGCGCATCCCCGACGCCGTGGCGTAATATCCGACTCTCTCGCGTGGAATGTCGAGCCACTTCTGCGACTGCGGATCGCGTTGCACCTCCTGCCTGCGCAATTCGCGGAGCGCCATCTGCTGGTATTCTTCTTCGGTGTATGAATGAGTAATGGCGATATTCTGGTCGGTCAGGTACGGCGCAAGCAGCTCCTTCATCCTGGCGATGCGTTCGTTCGTCGGAAGAATGACGGCCATCGTCTCGCTTTGCCCCTGACGCAACGCATTGGCCAGCGCCGGGGTGTTATGGATCAGCTCGATGATATCTGAGGCCATCAGGAAGTCTTCGAGCTCCGATGGTACGAGTCTGTTTTCTTCCAGAGACTTCAGATATCGACGCCAGGATACGCCCAATGAAGGGTGTATCTGCGATACGTTTTGAATGCGACGCGTGAGGAGATTGATGTCTTCCTTGCTCGTTCCCGAAATGAACGACCAGGCAAACGATGCATCCGGCACATTCTTTCGCATCGACGCCAGAACCGTTTTCTTGCCGAATATCGCATTGACGATGTCGATCAACCCCGGCGATTGTCGCCACGACTCGGTAAGCGCGCTGTGAACCGTACTCGCCGGAGAAAGATTGCTGTCCATCGACGGAAAGATTGCCGTCATATCCTTCGTATCGAACATCGTTTTGCCGATAGCGCCGCGCCATCCATACACCGCCTGTCCCGGGTCGCCGATGACGGTAATCGATCCCGGATCGGACGGATTTTTGACGCTCGCCATGTTCTTCAAGGCGTCGATCAGGCGATTTTGTATGGTCGACGTATCCTGCGCTTCATCGACAATGATGTGTCGACCTATCGATGTCAGCCACGACATGGTGGTTGCGGGATCGGCGAAGCTCCGCAGTTCCGCGATTCTCGACTGCAAATCGGCAAGCGTCGATGCCAGCCGCGCAGGGTCCGCAGCGCCGGCGATATTCAGTCTCTTCTCTTCTTCTCGGAGTTTGTTTATCTCGATCTGGCGACGCTCGTATTCTTCCTTCAACGCCTCCTGAAAATCGCCCGGGTATCGTCCGGCAAACTCCAGAATGTTCGTCGCAATGGCAATCGATTCTTCCTGTCCGATCTTCCCCTGATTGAACATTTCCTGCTGATAGATCGACGCTATTTCAAGCATCGCTATCTGCTCGGGACGGAATCTGTCTTTCGATGTCGCCGAAAGAGCTACATGCAACGCTTCTTTCGCCGTGTATCCGCTGCGCGCCACGCGCTCGGAATACTCGAGCACGTAGCGGGCCATCTTTGCCGAAATCGGATCGCCCTGATACTTGCCGTATTCGTATTCTCGTGCGGCTTCGCGCTGGATTATGTCCAGAAGTTCTATAGCGTCCTGGTTGTTTGCGCGTTCCTGTCGATACCTGGCGATCGCATCCATCATCAGATGAATGTCGTCGCCGTAGTGCATTTCGCCGCTCGCCTTGAGATACCGATTGCTTCCGAGAATTTCAAACGATTGCGGATTGAATCTATTCCAGTCGATCATCGGGTAAATGCTCTGCAACAGCTTCTTCGGCGTTCGCATAAGCACCCGATGCGCCAGAGCGTTGAACGTCGATACGTTGATGTCTTTCGCCTTGAATTGCGGAGGGAGATCGTCGAGCTTCCGCCGGAACGACTCCATCGCCTCACGCCCGAAAGTCAGGAACGTAATCTCTTCAGGACTCGCCCCTCGCGTGGCGATAAGTTTCGCCACGATCGCCGATGCGGTGAACGTCTTGCCCGATCCGGCATCCGCCGATATAACCGAAATCCTTCTCGACTCGCCTGACTCGTCGACCGCCTTTTGCTGTTCCGGTGAAAGCGTCTTGTACAGGTTCGCAAACAATGTCTGAACGCTCGTCATTCCGGCCACATTCTGGCGCAGATGACCGAACGTGATTTTGCCTCCGCCGGCGGGACGGGAAACAGAAGCCGCAATCGAGTCGTACAGATTTCTCCAGACCCTCGGCATATACCGCCCGACGACGCTATCGGAACGAACCTGAACGTCGTGCATCAGAGTCGTCAGGCGATCTTTGCCCGATACATTCTCGATCAGAGAAACAGGAATGATGTTCCCCTGCGATATGCCGTATGCAACCGGCGCATGCGGCGCAAGGTCGCGATCGAGATACAGGAACGATACATTTTCAAACCCTCGTTTCTTCGACAACTCCAGCAATTTGAGCGGACTGATGTTTCCGACAAAGCCCTGGTTTCCGGGCATCTCGATGCGAGAGCCTACCGAAATGAGCGTATGCTTGCCGGGGACCAGAGATTGAACGTTCGCAACATACTTTTCGATATCGCCTACGTCCACAATGTCGGCCGCAGCCTTCAACTGAATGTTTTCGTCTGGTTTGAATAATCCTTTCTGCCGCCCTGTCGACTCAACATCGCCGTAGACGACCAAGACATTGCGAATATCTCGATGCACATCCTGCGCGAATCTCAAGAAGTCGCCTTTAGGCACGGCAATGCGTTTGACCTGCGATTGCGACTTTGCGATATTCGACGCAACAACAGGGTCGAGAGTCATTTCGATAAAGTCTGGCGTCGATCTCTTTCTTCCGCCGCTGCCGGAAGGCGCAGGCTGCGCACCGCCGGAAGGCGCAGACTGCGGCTTACTGACAATCAAAGGCGAAAGATTCTTAGGGAAAGGCCCGCCGACAATCGTAAACGACGGCTTGACGGGAGGCGCAACAGGCGCACCGCCGGAAGGCGCAGCAGGCGCACTGACAGAAGGATCGGCAGGCGCATTGGCGATATTGGTCGATCCGCGCTTTCTTCCAGAACGCTTACCCTGACTTTGTGCGCTTCTCCTCCTTTTCCCCGTTTCGGCGTCGGGCGCTGGCATCGGCGCTGGCATCGGCGTTGGCGCTGACGATTCAGGAGGCGACTTGGAAACGGTCGGTTTCTGGAAATTGAAGAGGTTGCTGAGATTTCCCAGAATATCTATTATGTCGTCATCGTTTTGGAACCAGGACGGAGACGTCGTCGACGGAAGAGGCGCATCGACAGGCGTTTCACTCGGCAGGACTGAAGCAAGATCGTCCGACAGCGGAAACGGAGCGACATTGAACAACGAAGGAACTTCGGGAACTCGAACGTCAATGCCGCCGACCTGGATCGTCCTGTACGGAAAAACTTCGTATTCCGAAAGCAGATGGGCGTATTCTCTGGCAAACTTCGGAGTCTGAGAACGATCGCGAAGGATATTGTTGAACTCGTCAGGCGAAACGCTCGCCTGTATGCGTTCAAGATCGTCATCCGAAATCAGTCCAAGAGGAGAACGAAATACATTGTCGTCCGGGCTTTCTCCAATGCCTTTGACAAACATTTGAGTAAACACGCCGGCGCTTGCTTCGGCCACGCTTTTGATTGCGTCTGCATCTTTCAAAGCCCGAATTGCAAATGCCCCATTCTCTTGTTTTTCAATGAAATCACCCGCCGAGACGCTACTGCCGAATGTTTCTTTCGCCCATCTGGATGTTCGGGAAATGACCTGATCCGAGTCTTCAACGGCGGAAGAGAACGACCCGGCCGCATTCAGAACGTCTTCCGCAAGCGCAGATCGCATGCGCTTGAGCGTTTCCGGCTCCGTGCCCCACAAGGCCGCCGAAACCATATGCCCTATTTCGTGCAGACCGGTTTCTACAATGCGTTGCGGATCGGGATGCGCGTCGGTGCGGACAAAGATGTGTCCTTCCGTGTCGACCCAACCGGAATGCGACATGGCCAGAAGAGGATTGTTCAGGAGTTCCGCCGCCTGCTGTTCGTCAACGGGGTGTATGCCGCGAATAGGGAAGCCGTAGGTGCGATTCATAAAACCGGCAATGCGCCGAAACGCTCCGACTGCGTCATCTTCGGTCATCGACGGCGGAGCGCGAGATTGGATGGCGCTTTCGACGGGACGCTGCACGTCGTCGTCCGGGGAAGGAGCGGACGCAACCTGCACGATCGGCTCGTCGGCCGGAGCGGTCGGAGCGTCGGGAGCCTGCTGTCGCTCGAGTTCGGAAGCGATGAATGCAAACGCAGAGTCGGGACGATATACGTCGTCGAGGTTGCGATAGCCGCCATGCTGCTCGAAGAGGCGATGAGCGACAGAGCGAACGACCCGCGATGCAAGGGTATCGCGCTGCAACGCCTTTCCAAGCGCCGTCAGGGTGCGTCGCCCCGATTCGTCTTCAACATACGCCGGAGCGCCGAGATACATCATCGACCGTTCAATGATGGACCGAACGATGTCGTCCTGCGCAAAATCTATATTCGACACATCCTTCGGGTCGTCTTCGCTTCCTTCTTTTATGCCGGACAACCGCAACAATGACTCGCGATCGACGTCCGACATCGAGCCGGAAACGAGATTGCGCACAACTCCCGTCATGCTCTGGATGAAATCGTCGCTGTCGCGGATGAACGACTCCACCGGCGAGATCGGCTTTTCGGCAATGTCGAGCATCTCGCGCATTCCGGCATATATCGTCCCTTCGACAGGGAACGGAAGTTTATCGCCGAACACATTCCGAATCGACATCGCCGTTCCCCATGCGATCTTTGCCGCTTCGGAATCGTTCGCTATCAACCGCTCCCAGAGCTTCGGATTCTTCTCTCGCGACCCGAACAGATGTTGAATCGACCGTAACGCTGCGCTCATCCCGACATCCAGCGGCGCAATATCGTCGCCCTGATCGGTCATTCCCGCAAGTTTGAGAATGCTTTTTCGAGCGGGATCGTCTTTTGCAAGCCCGTGGAACACGTCGGCGATCGACGTTCCGATCTGTTCGACAAACGGCATGCCGCGTCCCGCAAAGAAGTGCATGGCCTGGTCGTATGGGGATTGCGTCTCCGGCTCTTGAGTTTCGACGGTCGGAGGCGCAATCGAAGTTGCAGGCGCAACCGACGGAGGCGCAACCGGCGCAGGCGCTGCGCTTTCGGCGATCAGGCCTTCATAAAAGGTTCCTTTTACGGAGAAAGGCAAATCGGGTTCAATTTTGCCGATTACGTGGGCCGCTGCGCGAATGATGTTCGCCGACTCCTCCTCGCTTTTTTGAAATCTCTTCCAGAGGTCCGGCTTCTCCTCTCGACTCTCGAACAGATAGCGAATAGCCCGTGTCGCCACGTTCTTCTCGATTTCTTCCTGTCGCAGTTGTTCGGCAGGGAGATTCGACATTCCCGCAAGTTTGAGAATGCTCGCTCTGGCCTGGCTTTCCGGGGGCAATGCAGGATATACGGCAGATATCAGTCGCCCCAACTCTTCGACGACGTCTTTTCTTTGTTCCGTAAAGAATCGCAGCGCCTGCTCGGGAAGCGGAAGCGGCCGTTCGACCGGACCGACTTCAGGCGGACTCGCCTGCTTCCTGGCGGGCTTCGCCTCGACTCTGCCGCCTCCGAACAGGTGAGAAACGTCTATTTCTTCGGACAACGAAACGTCGTCGATTGGCGGAGCTTTCGGTCCAGGATCGGTCGGAGTCGGCGCGTCGACGACCGGCTTTTGTTCGGTCGGACTCTTTTGCTCTGAAGCTTTCGCGCCCGATGCCTTGCCTCCCGCAACTATTTTCGACATCATGTTGCGCATCTTTTCGCGTGTCTCCTGCCGTTTCGGGTCTTGCTTCTCGACGATCGTTTCGATCGGCGTAAACGACACGCGATCGGTCGGAGCGGCCATGCTGCGCAAAACGCGGCGGGCATCGTACATCGGCGCATTCGTCGCAGCGATTGCCCGCATCAGATCGTCACGCGAAAGAGTCGCTTCCGGCGCAAGATATGATCCTCGCAGATACTCGGGGGGTGCAACAGGCGAACCGAATGTCACTCCGCCTTTCTTCTGAGTTTCTTTCGTTTCGATCTTCTGCACCGGCTCGATGTCGAGGGTCGGAATGTCGGTCGACGCTGCGAATGCGGCGGCTATGCGTCCGGCTTTGGTCTCAAGAGGCGCAAACGAAATGAACTCGTCCGATCTCCGTCCGTGGCGCGCCAGAAATACGCCGGTCGACGCGAGGATGTGCTCGGGACTTTCGATGTCGACGATGTCGTCGCGTGCAACTTGCGATGTGACGTACATGCGCGTCGACTCGTCGGCCAGCAATCCGTAAAGCGCGTCGTAATGCGCCTGACTCAGATTGAGTTTCTTCGCCATAACCGCAGGCGGAGCCGGCAATGTCGCTTCGATTGCAAATCCCGCCTGGCGCGCCTGAACCGCAGCCGTTATATCGAGCGGAGTGCGCAGCTGAGTTCGATAGATAAGCGCCGAAGCGCCCTTTTCCTGCGCCTCCTTCGCCCGCGCCCGGAACAATTCTCTGAACAGAGAAACCGGGTTTTCTTCGGCGGGCATTCGCTCGAACAACCCCGACACGACATACGCCCGATCGTCGCCCGACGCGCTCCTGTACATCGGTTCGGCAATCGGCGATCGCGCCGTCATAAAGCGCCACGACAGGCTTCGCGCCTGACCGATGATGTCGGCAATCGTGACGTTCTTCGCCGATGTCGCCTCTCTGCCGAGTCGACTGCGGGCAAACGCCATCTGCGCCATCGATGTCGGGTTGAGGGAAATCTCCGGCAGCGCATGCCGGTACAAGGCTTCGACCGCTTTCACGTAGTCGGGATCGAGTTCCGCCTTTTCGCCTCGACTCTTCTTCGCCATCGCCTCAAGCGACGCAACTGCGGCAATCGGGTTCTCTATCCCCCTCCCCTGCGTGGCAAGCGCCGCCCGCGTCAGGTCATACGCTGCGCGAGCGTATTGCGCTATGCGCTGCGCGGTTCCCCTGTCGCTTCCCTCGAATACGACCGTCGGCTTCGATTCCGACTGCGCATCGATGCCGTGGCGCAACGCTTCGATGAACGGCAGTCCGGTTTCGACATCTCGCATGTCGTCGTCGGCAAGGGCCGCAAGGAACGATACCGCCTCCAGGCGTTGCCGATCCGCGCCCGGTTCGACAAGATCGGTTCGCAATCGCGGGGTGCGGAACCGGATCGTCGGACCTTTCGGACGCTCGTCGTTTTCGCGCAGTCCGACGAACGCCAGCTCCGGCGCTTCGCCCGACATGCGCACGCGCCGGTGAACAAGACCTTCCCAGAACTTCGAGTGAGGCGACAGCAGCGAACGGACGTTCATCACCGCGCCTTCGCGCTCGACCTGTTCGCCGATCGGACGGGATATCGACGGCAATGAAAACGTTTCGACTCCGGTCTGCTTCGGTTGCGCAGAAGCTGCGTCGGCAATCGCCTGGAACGCCTGTTTCGCCTGTTCCGGGCTGGACAGGATGCGCGGAGCGCGCAACAGGAACGGACGTCCGGTTTCGCTTGGTCGACTCGTAATCGGACGCACGTTCGGATCGTTGCCGAAAGCGACTCCGGTGATCGACAGAAACCGCATGGCGCGGTCGCCGCCGCCTTTTGTCGAAGCGGCAAGCACATCGCCCGTTCTCGGATCGACGGCCGCCGTTCCATACGCCTCTCGCATGCGCATGCGCGCCTCTTGCAACCCAAGCCGGACAATCGCTTCTCGCTCTCTTGCGCTCTTCGCGTTTTTGAATCTGTCGAGTTTTCCGGCATAGGCTGCAATCATCTGCGCAAGCGCAGGCCGATGCTCGATGATGTCGGACACGTTGCGCAGCTCTTGCGGATCGAACACCCATTCCGATGCGCGTGCGACGATGTTCGATCCTTTCGGAATCGAAAAGCCGCGCCTCAACCCCTCCTGCGACGTGAAGAACTCGGCAGCCGGAAGCGTAATGGTGATGCCGGTTTTGACGCCGCCGGGAAGTTGCAGTTGCGCCTGAATGCCGATGTTCGTCTTCGCCTGGCGCTCCAGCTCAAGCGTGCGCATCACGGCATCGATGAACGACTCGTCTTCGCTTCTGACGATCGGCGTAATTTCGGTCGCTCCGCCGTACAGTATCGGCACTCCGGCAATTCGCTGCGGAACGGCAATCGCCTTTTGCTCGCCGCTTACAATGCGCTTCAATTCTTCAGGCGTCACCGTAATCGACGGCATATCGACCCGCTCCTGCGAAGCCGTGGCGGAAACGTTCCGCATCCAGGAACGGTCGGTCGTCGCAGGCTTCCGTCTCGGTCGCGACCGGATATTGATCGGCGAGTCGGTTCTGATGTCGCCTTCCATATGATCCAGCGCGTCCGACGGATCGACATACGCCAGAGCGCGATTGCCCAGACGCTGCGCCGTAATAAGCGCTCCGGCGGAATGAATGCCGGCAATCGACTCGGCGATAATGCGCGGATCGGGAGGACGCCGCAGCGCATCGGTGACTCCCCGATAGGTGATGCTGCGCTCGTCGGATTCGATCAGCCGCTGCACATCGCTCTGTCCGAGAATAGTCTCGATCGCCTTCGGCGTTTCGCCGACGCCGCTGACATACGTGACGTTCGAGCGCGTCATGGCGACGTACAGCGTCGATGCCGACTGCACGGCGTCGCGGATGCGCTGGTGCGCCTGTTCGATGCTCAATCCCGGTTCCGCCCGCGCCAGATTCATCGCTTCGCGGGCGACGTCGACGTCCGACATCGTCGCAAAACGCGCAATCTGTTCCAGCGTAAACGGTTCGACCGGCGGATTGTTCTTCCCCGTAAAAATGCCGCGAACCGCCTGGTACGGCCCCAGACCTGCGCCAAGAACGAAGAATAGGTCATACGTGCTTCCGATCGACGCATGGTAGGTCCCTGCCGTCGCATGCCCGGCCGTCGCACGCGGAATGCTCTCCAGGTCGGTCGACTCGTCGACCTGCTGATCCTTCGGTATGCGGAGGAACCCGCCGGTTCTGGCATACGGCGCTTCGGGATCGGCGAACGTCGACAGACGCTCGATTTCCTCGTCGCTCAGGCGCGAGGCGAATGCGATGTCGTCCGGCGTTACGCCGGACATATTCGCCGTCGTTTGCGCTTCGGCGACTCGCCGTCGGATGTCGGAGAGCCTGGCCCGCACCTGGTCGCCGAGCGTTTCCAGATACTTGCGGGTCGGAACGGCAAATCCAATGCGATGCGTCGCCGGATCGACGCGTCCCGTCTTGAGCATGCCGACATACACGTCGGCGACGTTCGCAATTTCGCGCTGTATCAACGTATCGATGGACTCGCCCTGCGCCTGTTCGGGACGCCAGTACAGCAACGCCCCGCGATCCTCTTCGTGCGCCGATACCAGACGTCCCGGCGATCCGATGCTCGCCGATGTCAGTTCGGCAAGCATCTTCCCCAGACGACGGGTGCGCTTGATTTCGATATCCGGCGCTCCGCCGATCGCCTGAAGGATGCTTTCGCGGGCCTGCCGACGCAGTCGATCATCGCCCTCAAGACCAACGGCAAATGCGGCGTTCGCCCATATCGCTTCTTCAACGTCCGGCGTTCGACCGGCGTTCATAATCGCCTGGGCCGTCGTCAGGTCCTTGATCGACTCGCCGAAGTTGATGACCGAACCGCGAAAGAGGTCGGTATTCTGGCGCGGGTCGCCGATCGCCAGCACATCTTTTCCGAGGAGCGTCGTAATAAATGTCAGATCAAGCGCGTTCGCCTTCTGCGCTTCGTCGAATACGCCGACGTTCTCGTCCGGTCGATACCTGGACCTGCCTTCAACCGTGCGCAGGAGACGGGTGGAAAACGCCTTCAGAAACGACGATGTTCCTTTGCGCTGCTCGAAGAACGTTTCGTGCAACTGTCGCTGGACGGACGCGACATAGTATGTCGCAATGTCGCGGTCGATTTCCTCATCGGAAATCGACACGTTCGGCAGATAATCGCGATACAGATCGCGCATCGCCTCCCGCGCCAGCGCAAGTCGTTCTTGCGCCGTCGATGCCCGGGCAATGCGATCTCCATACCCCTTGCGTCGTTCCGCTTCCTCGAACAACCCGGACATCGTCTGGGCAAACTCGCCCATCATGAGTCCGCCGACCTTCCCTGTCGCCTTCAGATAGTCGACGACGACACTCCTGCGAATCCCGCCTTTTGCGCCTTCAAGCCGTCGGCGATACGACTCGGCCAGAAGGAGTTGCAGTTGCGGAGACATGCGACCGGCGGTCTGCGCCTCGATCTCTTCGGTCAGCAGCGCATCATCGCCCTGCGCTCCGGGCTTTGCCGAACTGCGCCAGGCCTCTATTGCAATCTGAAGTGCATACCCGGCGAACGGCTCGAATTGCTGGCCTTCGGGAGACGGACGCTTCCTCGCAAGATCATCGACGGCGCGCCGAGCCTGCGCCGTCATCTTGACGACCGGCGAGTACGCACTGATGCCGGTCGACGTTTCCAGAAACTCAAACGACTCCGAGTCGGCGCGTCCTCGCTGCATCCGATCGATAAGCGCGTCGTACTGCGTTTCGACATCGACGGTGTACGACGGTCGTCCCATCAGCAGCGCCTCTTTGATTGTTTCTTTGCGATACGGGGTTGCGGAAGCTTCCGCAACGTGAGCCGTATTCAGATCAATGCCGGACGCGATCTGGCGCGCTGCGGCATCGATGGTGCGAATGACGACGCCGCCGTACTGGTCGCTTACCGCCGCGAGCTGTTTCTTGATTTCGGCGACGGCGTTCAACCCGAACGACAGCGCAAACACCCGCCTCGGCGTCGGCTGCGTCTCGCCGGTCGCTTTCCTCTGCTGCATTTCATCAAGCCGGAGCGACGCCAGCCGCGCAGCGGCCGCCCAGGTCTTGCCGGTTCCGGGACCGGAAATGGCGATCCCGATGCGAGCGCGCTGTTGCACCAGGCGCTTCTGGTCGACGTCGCCTTTCTCCATAACGCGGGCTACGAGCGACTGGAGCCGCTCCTCTTCCGTCGATCCGGCCAGCGCCTCACGGGCATCCCATCCCATAAACGGCGACACGGCGCTTGCCGCCGACGCAGCGACGGAAATGAAATCGGCATCGCTCTTGATATCGGTGAACGGCACGCCGCGACCGATGGCGTACTGCACCGACGCCTTCTTTGCCGAAGTATCCTGCGGTTTGCGCACGACGTGTCCGACGTCGGGGAAACTCGCCGCAATGTTCGCCTGAATATCGGACAGGCGATCCGCAGGCAGCACGCCGTGACGCTGCAACGTTTCGACAAACGCCATGACGTCGCCGTGGCGCAATTCGCGCTTTTCGGGATCGTCCGATTGCATGGCCCAGGCGACATATCCCGATTTCTCGTCGCCGATGATGTCGCTCCAGAATCGAACCGCCTGCTGGATCGTCATATCGCGCATGCCGCGCTCGATCCAGGAGCGGACGACATGTCTGGTAATCTTGTTCCCGGCGTCTTCCGGCGGCAGGAACTCGTATGGCGCGCCTGTCGTCGGGTCGATATGCGACATCAGCCCGGTTACGGCGGCCAGATAGGTCGCCATATCGCGCTGCCGGGAAAACGTGCGATACGCATCCTGAGCGGTGCGCTCTCCGGTTGCGATGCCGAACAGTTCGGCGACGGGACGGATCGCCTCGATCATGCCTTGGGCATGAGCCGCCGACTGTTCAAGATCGGACAGCGCTTCGAGCGTGTCTTCCCTGGTCGGAGCCGACTCGATGGCGCTCATCAGCCTGCCGAACGTCGACACCCGTCGCTCCTGCTCAAGACGCAGCTCCTGCGTGCGCCGAACCTCGCCGCGCAACGCCTCGAACGCCTCCGCCAGCGTCTGGCGATCGTCGAACATGCCGAGCGCTTTCAGCCGACGCTCCGTCTTCTCAAGGTCGGCGCGAAACTCGCCGACGGCTTCGACATCGCCTCGCGCTTCAGATTCCGATATGCTTTGCGACAATTCTCTGGACAGAGAAATCAATTGTGATCGATGGTCGCCGACGCTCTTCTGCGACGCAGGCGATCCCGGACGTCCCATCATCCCGGAAAGGGCGTCGACGGCATCGCGCAGCTCCGCCAGTCGATCGTCGTATGCGCCGACGAAATCCATCGCCTGATCGCGCAGCGACTCATACGCCAGGCGCTGCGCCTCGACATCGTCGCGCTTCGGCAGCATGCGGGCGCGAAGTTGCATAACGGCCCGATACGGCAGCGATTCGGGGAGCGGGAGCGATTGCAGCGTCGCCGCATCGACGACCGACGTTTCATCGACGTCCTCGGGAATGTCGATGCCCGATCGTTTCAAATCGGCATACGTCAGGCGAATGTCGCCGGAAGCGACTCCTTCGATAAGCTCGCGTTTCGCGGAAATTCGCGCTTTGCGATACGCCAGAAAGTTTCGGTAGAAGTCGGAAAAACGTTTGCGATCGTCTTCGTTCGTCGCAGACGCAAGCGCCGGACGGATGACGTCGTTGTACAGAGCGCGGGTGTCCTGGACAACGTCGACCTGTTCGAGAAGCGTTTCGGCGACGGCGCGCAGACGGGTTGGACCTGTCGGAATGCGCAGCTGAGTCTCACGGATGCGCTCGATCGGTCCGCCGATCTGCGAAGCTTTGACCTGGAGCGACCGGCGCATATCGGCAAGCGACATGATCGTGCGCTGGCGGTTGAACGACGCCGGCGCTTCGATCGGACGCAGCGCGTTTGCACGATCGATCATCGCCTGATACTTTCCGATGAGCGACCGCAGCGACGTCGTCGACGGCTCGCCCGCCAGCCATTCGCGCCGGACATCCTCATCGGGCAGTCCGGGGAAGGTCGTGAGCGGAGTGACGCCTTCGACGTCGCCTTTCGCCTTCTGGTCGTCCACGTCGCCGGCATCGTGGATCAGCCCGATGCGCGTAAGAAACCGCATCGTATTCTCCACCGCCGAGCCGTAGCGGTTCAATACCGATCCGGCGACGCCCGCGCCTCCGGTTCCGGCGATGACATCGATCATGGCGGATACGTCGGTCGGAGATCGCAGCGTGTGCATGGCGATATGCGCGCCGAACCCCGACGGGTGCCGCGACTCTTCCGCTCCGTGCGCCAGAAACATCGCCGACAACCCGCGCATATACCGCGATGCCGACGCCGCAAACTGTCCGACGTTGCGCGAAATGTCATGCAGATGTCGGATGTCGTCGGCAATCGACGGATCGGGAATGTCGGCAAGCATACGCTCGAGAAGCAAACGCCTGCGCTCGTCATCGCTCCCCTGGCGCATGGCGGGATCGCGCAGATACTGCCTGATGTTGAAGTCCGTCACCCATCGCAGATGGTGCGGCAGCGCAAGATGACCCAGGCGTTCAGGATCGGTTTCCGGTCGCACCACGTCGATGTCGCCGCGCTTCGGTCGAAAAACCTTTTGCACCGCCGCAGGCTTGCCGGTAGTCATCTTGAACGCTTCGTCGATCATCTCGACCTGATGCCGAAGCGCCGCACGCGCCATCACAGGAGCCATGTCGACAACCGAACGTCCGTCATCGTCGACTCCCAGCATGCGCATCTGCTGACGAACATCCGACTCAGGAAGCTCCTCGATCATGCGGTATGCGCCTTTGAGGAAGTCGAAGTACGTGCGGGTCATTTCTGCAATCACCGACATGTCGACCATCGTTGCGCCTACGGCCGTCGATTCGGCAATGCGCCGCACCGTATCCTCATCGGTTCCGGCATCGACAATCGTTCGCGCTCCGCCGGGAATGTCGATCGGAATGCCGGATGCATCGCGGATCGCTTCGACGGCGTTTTCGATAATCGACGCCGCACGTTCGTGTCGCGCTTTGCTCTTCGACTGCAATTCCTCGTCGAACGCGCTGCGAATGGCGAAGAAGCCTTCAATCAGGCGACGAGGAGCGGTTCCCGACCGGATGCCCGCCGGCGCATCGGGGTCGAAGAGACGAATCGCATCGGTCAGGCTGCGGTCGTAGTCGCCAGACTTCGTCGTTCGAGGAACGCCGCGAAATCTGCGGGCGTAGTCGTACAGATTGGGGCCTTCGATCGGCTCGAGCGACCCTTCCCGGGCCATCCGCAGAATGTCGGCAATCTCGTCCGCCTCGGCTTCCAAATCTTGCCCCCATCCCGCAGCAGTCTTCTTCGATCGCTTGATCTCGTCCGCCATCGCAAACGGATCGAACGGCGGAGGCGGACGGTCGAGGTCGCGCTCTGCGCGACGGGATGCGTTGATGCGCTGCGCAATGCGACTTGCCTGCTCGATGGTCGGCGCTGCGCCTTCGCCGCCGCGCTCTTCCCAGGCGCGAACCATCTTCGCGTGAATGGCATGCGGTGAAACGAACGCCAGCCCTTTGCCGAACCCGAGCGGGTCGAGCTGACTTTCCAGCGTCGGAGGCGTGATGACGGTCGGCTGCACCAGCGGAACGACCGACAATCCGCTCTTCTGGATCGCTTCCGGGGTCGCTCCCTGCTGAGCGGCAATGCGCAGCGCCTCGCGCACCTGAGCGCCGGTTCTGCGAATGATGTTGCCGGCCCGTGGTCCGCGCACCGGCATGTGCATGACGTGAACGGGGAGACCTTCGATGGTCGTCGACGTCAGCGCGCCAGGCGCGTTGCGCTCGAGCGTTTCAATGGCGCTTTCATACGCCGACTCGGCCATCTTGCGCTCGAGGCGGAAAAATTGCTCGTTCGACTTGAGCTCGCTGCGCACGACCATATCGGCGATCTGCTCGCCGCCCAGACGGGAAGCCGCATCGAAACGCTCGTCTCCTTCGGCCTCCTTCGCGAGCGCTTCGGGAACGTCGCGCTCGAGGACGGCATCGGGAGGCAGCGACCGCGCCCGTTCGACGAACCGAACGCCTTCCCACATATTCGACAACGTTTCGCGGAACTCTGCGGCATGCTTCATCAGCCGGTCGGCGGCCTGGATGGGGTCGGGATCGTCGAACAGGTCCTGACCGAGTCGGACGGCCCGACGGCGGGCCAGGTGCTCGATGCTCAGCGTTTTCGCCTGATCGGAGCCGAAAACGGTTTCGACATGCTTCGCCAGGCGTTCAAGCGGATCAAGCCCTTCCTTTTCGCGATCTTCCTGCATCGCATACGCAATCAGGATATGCGACAGCGCTTCTCGATCGATCGACCGGATAATCGCCCGCTTCGCCAGACGCTCGCGGTCTTCCTTCGACGATACGCTCTGCATCGCAAGGATATCGCTTCGCCGCAAGCGCCCTTCGTCGACCATGCGCCGCATCGTCTGCGGGATGTCCCCTTTTTCAAGCGACTCGTGCAGATCGGGAATGATGGAAGTTATGTCGACGGTTCCCGATTCGATGGCCTCGACCAGGCGAAACGGCGTCGTCGCCCGATATTCGGGTATCTGCGCAATGTGCGATGTCGCCGCCACTTCGAGCCATGCCGACCTGAGCGCCCTGCGCACGTCTTGAGGCGTCTTTCCCGGCAGCGCTTCCTCGAGGATGAACTCGGCCATCTGCTCGATGTGCGACGGAAGATCGGCGTTCGGCAAAAAGTCGATGCCGATATGTTCGGGAGGCGAACCGCGATCGTCGTAGAACGGGTTCAGACTCGTCGTGCGATGAACGGCGGATACGATCGGCGACGATTCGGTCGGCGCTTCGATGCCGTACATGCTTCTGGCCGCCCGCACCGCTCCTTTGTGCAACGCTTCCCGGTATCGAGCAGTGACGAACCGCTGCGTTTCGAGCGGATTCATCGACGACCCGGAAGCGACCACTTCCTGCGCCTGCGCCTGCGCCAGCGGCATGGCGAACTGCGCAATGCGCGAAGCGATGACGTCGCCGGTCGACAACGCCTTGTCGATGACGCCTATATGCCTGCGCATCGACTCGGCGATGTCGATCGATCCCGGAAGGTTCATAATCGCATCGCGGTCGACCGTCTCTTCGATTTTGTCGAGTCGGAGACTCGCCCATCGTCTGGCGTCATCGATAATGTCGCCCCGCCCCGACTCGCTCCTTGCCGAAGGCGCATGAACGACGGCCTGTCTTTCGGCTTCCGAAAAGATGTCGGCGACGTATCGCCGCGTCGACTCGTCCTGAAGATCGGACAGCGCCTGTCGCACCTGCGATTCGTGCGCCAGCGCCGGCTTCATCAGGTGCGTCGCAATCGCCGTCAGCCGTCGCTTTCGCTCGTCTTCGTCGTCGATCCGCGACACCGGCTGGAACGTCTCCCGACGATTCTTGACGATCGACGTCGTTTTGCGGTCGTAGGCCGATGCAACGACCAGCGCCGCAGCAAGCGGATCGTCGCCGCTCCACGCGACGACGCTCGCCGTCGAATCGGCCAGCGCATCTCGCACCGCAGCAATGCGTTGCGACTCGTCCCCTCCCGTGCCGTACACCCTGTACGACTCGTAGTCCTTCGACCGGAGATACCGCTCGACCGACTTCGTGAAATCGGGTTCAACATCCGGGATGTTTACGACAATCGGCGATTCGCCGCGCTCGACCCGCCGTTTCGATTCATCAGCAATTCGGTCGAGCAGACTTTTGACGTTCGATGTGAAGTCGCCCTCCGACGATCCGTACAGAAATACCGCCGTTCCCTGAATGCCGGGACGACGTCCGAACTCGATCTTTGCATCGCTGCGACCCTTCAGCAACGACATGTCGTCATCATCGGTCGGCTGTTGTCGGGCTTCGGAAACGACAGGCGCGGCAGCAGGCGCAGGCGCAGGCGCAGCGCCGCCGGAAACGCCGAGGCGCTCGATGACGAGATCGTGAACCGACAGCCACGTATCGAATGTCGGTTCGCTTCGGGAAAGCTGCTGCGATACAACGACGACGTGCGGGTAGTCTCTGGACGCAAGCGCATCGAGAGCTTTTTGTCCGGCAGGCGCAACATCGCGCACAACAATGCGCGAGCCGCTTTGAATGAGTCGCTCGAGCCTTTCCTTATCGGACTCCGTCAGATCGTCGCCGGACGGCGCAAAGACTTCAAGCGGACGATTGCGTTTCTGTTCCGCCGATTCTCTGTCCAGAGAAACGGCCGTCCAGAAGAACTCGGGATTTTTCCGACGCTCATCGTCTGCGCGAACGACGAAAGAGCGATCTCCCCGCGTGAAGATCAGCCCGCCCGAAAATCGTTGCAACGCCTCCTGGTATAGGTCGATATTCGAGATCGCCTTCGGAATGTCGAATACCGCGCCGGTTGTCGAGCGAAGGGCTTCGACTGCAATGTCGACGCCGAAATACGTCGCTTCCGCCTCTTTATCGCCGGACGACTGCAACCGGTCGCTCTCGAAAACGAACGACCACGTTTTCGGCAACATTCCGGGAACGGACGTTCTCTTTCCGGGAAGCCAGACTTCGACGTTCTTCGCCCCGATGTCGGAACCGGCAAGCGACTTGAGCAGCAGGCTCGCGCCCCGTTCGGATGTCGCCACCTGACTCGGGTGGAACTGAGCCGCAACGACGAACGTCGTGTCGTACTCCTCCTGCGACTGGAGCTGTTGAATGCGCCTGATGAACGCCGGCGACAATTCCCCGGCCCGGTCGGACACGTCAAGGAAAACGCGACGCGCCTTTTTCGACGGCGGTTCCTTCTCCGGCGGCTCCTGTTTCGGCGACGGCGTCTTCGCCGACGGCGGCTCGACGGGAGGCGACGGCATCGTCGCCTGTTCGTTGTCGCCCGAAGGAGGGGAAGGAGGAGAGGGAGGAGGAGAAGACGGAGCGCTTTGTTTGCCCGTCGACGCCGGCTTCGCCATCGGAATGTACCGCACGTCGATGTTTTTGCCCTGCGTTATGCCGGCAAGGAACTGTCTCGTCCTGTCGCTTTCGGCGTCGCGGACGCCGGTTGCAAGGATGCGTCCGGCGTATTCGGCGACGTTCCGATACAGCCAGAGTTTCTGCGCCTGAAAATCTCCTTCCGGCATCGGATCGTCTTCCGTGCCGGAAACCGTCGCAAAACGCCATTCGGGATTGCGCAACAATCGGGAACGACGGCTTTTGCCGATCGTTTCGTACATCGACAGGACGTCGACGTTCGGATAATCGGCAAGCAGACGTCGCGCCAGCTCAAGACCTCGCGCCTGCTGCTGACCCGATCCTTCCTGTTCTCCTTCCTTCGGAAGGTCGTCGTCGGTCACGACAAACCGGACGTTGCGCCGCTTCGCTTCCTCGATTGCGTCGACAAACGCTTTCGGAAGCGACGTCGCCCAGTACGGGACGTGCAACATCAACAGGTCCTGACGATCGGGATCGGTCGGTTGTTTCTCACGATCCGTCATGGCTCAGCAGGTCGATAACCGGAACGGATTGCGCCGCATCGACGGTCGATCCGAACGTCGATGCCGCGTTGCGCATCTTCTCCCTGATTTCCAGCTCTTCGTTGTACGTGCGCTCGATGATTTCAAGCGCATACATCGTTTCGTAATTCTGATCCAGCCATCCTCCGCCGTTGGGCAGCGCGCCGCCGCATACGTTTTTCAGATTCTTCATCAAAACCCACAGGCGGATGTACGGATGGGGACGGGTAATCGCATGCCCATGCGCCAGACGACGAGCCTGATCGACAATGTCGTTCATCTCGTCTTCCGGCATCGTTATTCCCCCGATTCGGCGATATGCTCGGCCAGCAAGCGAAACTCCTCCGGCGTCAAATACGTCTCGATGTTCTCGCGGGTGACGGGGATGGGATTGCCCTGCTCGTCGACGAGATTCCAGGAAACGAGACGCGAAACGACCCGATCCATCTGCATGTCGCCGAAACGCATTTCGCGTCGGGTCGCCACCACCCGGTTGTTCTCGCCGAGAACATATTCGAGCATCGATCCGTGATTGCTCTCCGAGATGACGTCGGCGACGGTGGGGTTGCGGATGGTGAATACGATGTCCTCGCCGGAATCGGTTGTAATGACGTATTCGTGAGTTCGGCGAATCGGTGTACGTCGGACTGGCATACTGTTTTCCTCCATGCATCGGCGAACGGCGCGCCTGACGCCATCATAGCAGGAAGATTTTCAGAAACGCAAAAAGATGCAGACTGCACGCCGTGCAGTCTGCATCCTCTTCCTGCTATCAAGAACGTGCGCACAGGTGCGCACGGTTCTCTTCCTGCCCCGAAGGGTCTCGATGACCTTCTTCGTATCTGACAGGCGTGACTTTCCCGACTACGGCGGGGATGGTCCCCGACGCAGCGCCGCCATTGCTGGTCGGACTCGCCACGGGTAGGGCAGTTTCGGTTGCCAGCCGCGCGCACTATTATACACTATCACATAGTATAAGTCGAGCTAGAGTCCACCTCCGTCTGAAATGCGATCAGTACGGGTCTTCGCGGTTGTTGCGCAGCGTGACAAATATCGGCTGCAACGTGTCGCTTCCCGGGTTGCCGGCGTCGTAGTTCGTCGACGTAAGCGATACGTTCCCCTGGAGTTGAGCGCGGATCAGCTCGTTGCCCTGCATCTGAACATTGAGCGTCAACAGATCGACCGATGGGAAGTTGATGACGAGTTGCTGAGGCGGGTTCTCGCTTGTTACGAATGTCGCCGTGAACGATGTCCTGAAGATGACCGGCGACCATGCGCCAAGCCCTGTACCGGTCGGAGCCGCAGCGTTGTTGCGATAGACCCTGGCCATCAGATCACGGTTGCGAATGCGCACGTCGGCGGTAATCGTCGCCATGCGCCGCAGCATCGTAATCTCGTCCAGGTAGTAGGAACCGACGGTGAACTCGTTATCGGTCAGCTCCGCGCCGATAGAAATCGTGGCGCGGTCGACGATGAAGGCGTTGCCGCCCATCTGCACCGATGCCGCCGTCGCCTGGAAGAAATCGCCGGTTGCAGCGGAAATGGACGGATCGGCTGCGATTTCATCCCATTGACGGCCGACAAGCTGAACGGTCGCATTCGCCACGTTCGTGGCGGCCACCTCGATGTTGAACTGCCCCACGGCGGCATCCGAAATCTGTTCGCCGTAGACGGGACCGACGTATCGCCGCACCGTCAGCCAGCGCCGTTGCGCCGGCAGGTGATCGCCGACGCGGAACAGGTGATCCCACCGACCCGTCTGTCCGTTGACGGCCGTCACCGTCTCCTGCGCGAAGAGTGAGCGCAGCAGCGGACCGACGAGGTTCGGACGGATCACGAACGACACCTCGCCACGCGAAAGCACGCCGCCCTTATACGAACCGCGAGAAAACAACGAACCGCCGACTTCCGGCGGCAGCGCCTGTGCGATCTGCTCGCCGGTGACGTTTGCAGAAAGTGCGGGGAAATATGTAAACGAAGTCGCAGGCGTTCCAAGCGCCGACTGAATGCCGACGCCCACTACGCCGCGCAACGATGAAATGCCCATAACGACCTCCTTCTATACTCAACGCGCTACGTATGCGCTGCATCCTATGGTACGCCATTGCAGGCGAGTCGCTCAACGAACGTCCACAACGCGCCAGTGTCTGTCGCATAACGCAACGACCGATGTGCGCGCCATATCGTACCAGCGATTCGTTTTCGGTCGAGGCGGATTCGCCACGGCATCCACCTGGCGAACAAACGGACAGACGCGAAGATTGCGCTTTCGAGCATCGGCGATGATCTCCGGCGCGACCATCGGAAGTCGACGAACGACATATCCCCGTCCATGATCGGCGACGCACCGATCGACGGCCTGTCGAATGTGCCGACGAACCTCGTTCCTGTCGGATATATGGCGAATGTCGATGAAGGCGATCGGAAGACAGGCGCTGACACAGGCCATATGCACAACAACGTCGCGCTCGATGCGATCGTGCCGTCGATGCGATGCGTCGTTCAATTCCACGCAGACTAATGGACGATATTCGTTGTTCTCCCGAACGCAAACGACGAAGTCGATCGTCTTGCAGGCAATCGCCGCCATGCGCTGCCGACGCAGCGACGGCTCGTCGGGAACGGGTTCGACCAGTTCCGCAAGCCGCACCTGCGGCAGAATGTCGAGTCCGCCGTTCGACGCGTCGACCGCCGCCGCAAGGGTGCGATAGAAACGCCGTTCCGCCGGAGTGAGCAGAAACGGACGCGATATGCTGCGACGTTTGCGCAGGAACATTGCAAGCGTTACAGCGCCCAGGAAAACGACGGCGACAATGACGTCAGGCGACCGGAACATATCTCACCTTTGTGATGTCGTGATAAAACTCGATGAGCGACAGCCAGGCGGAATAGACGCGCATCGGCGTCAGCGATCGCTCGCGCTGGACATACGCCCATCCCGACATAATGCGACGGCGATACGACAGTCCATCGGGACGCGCCAGCAGGGTCAGCAGCCGATCGATGGAGCGAGCGCATTCGCCGGCATCGGCATCGAGACAGACCGCATACCGCGAAAGCGCATCGATCGACATGCCGACGCATACCGGAAGCGCTTTTCCAACCGAAAGAGTCTCGCATACGCCGAGGTCGTCGTGTGCGCATGACGCTCCGACGAACAGCGCAATGTCCGCCATCGCAAACGCACGCATACGGTCGATGTCGGACATGCGACCGTCGATATGCACGTCGGTGTCGGGATACAATCGCCTGTCGGCCAGGATGCACACGTCGGGTCGAAGTTTGCGCAGCGCCGCAAGAATCGAGCGCGACCGCTCGACAACCGCCGGAATGCGACTGCACGGCGACGGGTCGAGCCACGCCACCGTCGGACGACCTGTTGCATCCGCAAGAACAATGTCGGAGGCGGGAGTCAGCGTCGGAAGAAGAACGGATCGCAGCCCTTTGCTTCGACGATGGTCCGGGGCGACGACATACATCGCATCGTCGCCGACGTCGTCGTTCGCATCGACGATGACCGTCAGACGCTGCGATGCAACCGATCGAAATCGTTCGATCGCCGTGGCGGAAACAACGGCGAAAGAATATCCCCATAGCCCCGTCGGTCGCAGCGCATCCGCCGGCATCCACGAAACGCGACGGTCGTACTCCGACATGGCGCGGAACAGATCGAGAATGCGCCGTCTCGATACAGGACAGGATCGGTCGTATACGCCGATCATCGACGGGACGGGTACGCGCCGGCTCACGATAACGCCCTGTACACGGGAATGTCAAAACGCACCGCGCCGCGATCGACGATGTAGCGCCGGTTCGCCGCGTCGACGGCGACGACTTCGTAAACGCCGGCGCGGAACGATATTGTCGCCGGAACGAAAACGACGACGCGAATGACTCCGACCGGACTGTATCCTGCAACTTCGTCGAGAGCGTAGTCGCGTTGAAGGCGAAGCGTATTCGGCATCGTCGCCGAAAGCAGCAGATACCCGCCGGGACGGTGGCGAACCTGGAAGAACGCAGACCCGCCGTCGAGGTCGATCCGCGTTCCGTCCGACGGCGAGCGGGCGACAAAGACGTGATCGAACGTTTCGCCGACGCGGATCACAAGCGGATCACGCACGGCGTACCCGGCGGATATGTCGATTAGACCCATTTCTCCGGCTCCTCGCCCTGAGCGTGACGACGCGCCCATTTGACGACTTCAGGCGCGTAGTCGGTTGTGTGAAACCCTTCGCCGTAGTATACAACGTTCGGAATATGGAACGGACGTCGCACGTAGCGTTTGCCGTCGACGACCAGTTCGCGGACGTCGGACGGCGCAAACGCTTCGATGACGCTTCCGTCGTCGGAAATGAAGTCATACAGGGGCATGCGTCGTCTCCATGATCGTATGGTCGAATGAAATCTTCGCGCCTACAACCCAGTCTTTATCGGAACCGCGAATCCAGTACGTAATGTTGACGTTCGCTTTGGACTCGAACAGGTCGGCGACGACCAGCGACACAACGGCATTGTCAGCGTCTCTGCGCTCTTCGATAACCGTCGGCGTCGACAGCGTCGCAAACGCCGTTTCGACAACGGCGTTCGCCAAAGCATCGGTTGCGCGCATCGCATCGTCTATCGCAAACGCACGCGATGCAACCTCAACGACGATCGTGATCGTCCAACGCAGCGAGTTCGACAGCTCCTGAATGTCCGAAATCCGCACCCCTTTCTTTTCGTCGACGGTGATGACCATCCAGGGAGCGCCCTTGGCGGGATCGACGTGCAACGCTCCGACGGCGACGGTGCGCAGGCGCAGCGGGTGCGACGGCGCAACTCCGTGCATCATGCGATTTTCAAATACGCGCTTCCAGAACGCAAGCGCAGCGTATGTGTGAATCATATCGCCGTCCTTTTCTGGTGCTTCGGACTCTTCGCCGCACGCGCCCGGCTCTCGGCTTCGGCAAGCAATTCTCTGGCGACGACCAACGGCGGATTTTCAACCCGAAACATGCCTTCGCGCCAGCGATCCGCCTGTGCGGTTTCGCCGGCGATGCGCAGCAAGCACGACCCGCGAACGTGCAGGTCGAGAATATCCCAGTACGTTTGCGGCACGTCGAACACATCGCGATCGGAACGCGGAACTCGAAAATCGGAATATCCGGCTATGCGCACCGGCGTTTCAGGCGCAACGTAGAACGAGAAATCGAGTCGACCGGCGATGACGCTCCAGGACGGACGTCGATAGATGGCCGACTGACGCCGCTGCGCCGGAACGATATCGACCCATCGACTCCGATTCCACAGCGACACCTCGACGATCGTATCCATCACGTTCGCCCACGACGTCCGGGCCACCTCGAACGTCGCTTCCCACTCGACCGTTTTATGGACATACTTGTTGAGAAACCCTATCGATTGCGCAATAAGAGCGTTGACTTCGTCGTCGCTCCACTTCGTCGAAGCGTAGTAGTGCATATCGACGTCCGGCGATTCGACGACGTCGCCCAGACCTCGTCGAATGCGCCAGCGCAATTCTGCGCGACTCGGCGGGTTGTTTATCGGAAATGTCAGCGGTTTGCCGCGTCGACGGGTTCCGTTGGGGAGCGTCTCATACTCCGGGATGACGAGCAGCAACCCCGACTCGCCGTCGGGAACCGAATCGTCGACTTCGTATTCGTATCGGTTCGTTTGCAGGCCGGTCGCCAGATTCGTCGTAAGACCGGTGCGGAACGAGTGCCAGTCCACGGCATACGACGGAGCATCCGGCGACCAGCCGATAACGCATCGCATAACGGCGCTACGATGTCAATCGGTTGTAACGATGGCGACTCGGGTCGACCGTCGCTACAACCATAAGCGGATTGCTGTTGACCCGTTTGACCCTGTACGCATTGACCAGTTCATCGATCGCGGCGAGCCGTTTGCCGCGTTCGATTCCATCATGATGATGAAGTACAGCGCTTCTCGAAAATCGACGGCGTTGCTCTCCACCACAAGATGACATTTCGGTCGCAGATTGGCCAGATACCGATCAGGGTCGGTCGGTTCCGGCCGGTCGATCGTCCGAAAGTTAGACATAGAAGCCTCGCTTCCATACTATCAGGACGGAGGCGGCGTCGGCGCAAGATTATGGTGAATGTCCGCGCCGTGCAGCACGACCAGCGGATGACCGTTCGTGCGCCGGATGCGCCGGGCGGTCACAAGCGCATCGATGTCGGCCCAGATGTTTTGCGTGTTCAGATACGCAACATAGGTCGACCCGATCAGGTACACGGTGCGGGTTGCGTTCAGCGACGAAACGCCGATATGCCGGATTTCTATCGCTCCGCCTCCGACTTTGAGGCATTCGGTCTTGATCAGGTCGGCAAGAGAATCGCGCCGACCCGCCTCGTTCGACTCGTTCGCCAGCACGACCGACGCGCCATAGGCCCGATTGATGAAATCGGGTTCGCTGTACGACTCGGGCGGGAACGGATATCGAAATGTCGTCATGGTGACTCCTCCTTTTTCTCCTTACCACGGGAACGCCGGCAACGTCGTTACGGAAGCCGCCGTTTCAAGGTACTGCACCGCCCACGGACGGATCAGACCGTACCCGAAGATGCCGTACCAGCCGATATGCCACCGGCGTCCGAGCTTGTCGGTCGGAGTCGCAAACCGGACTTCCGGCTCAAGAACGCGGGCATACCCCAACGACGGCGTCGCGCCCAGGAACACAACCGGGAAGATGTCGCGTCCTTCGGTCACGTAATCGCCGACTTCGTGCGGCATGGTCGCCTTGGCGCGGAAAATCAGACGGTTGCCGTCGATACGGTCGATGACCAGGTGCTCTTCGGTCGGATCGATGCCGTTCGGGCCGCTTGCATCGGCGTGAAGCGTCACTTCCATGCCCGCCTGAAGCCCGGTCGTCGCCGCAACAACGGCGTGCTGCTGGTTCGGATGAACCGGCTGAGTCAGGGTCGTCCGTGCGGTTTGCGCGCCGGCGTTCGGCAGACGGGCCACCGTCGTCTGAACGAAGCGCACGCCGAAAAGCGTCCCGATTTCGCCGTTCAGCACAAGATCGGGTCGCGTGTACTGGTTGACGTTGATCCAGAACGGATGCGCCCGCAGATCATGCGCCTGCGCAGGGTGAATAATGGCGACATACCCGTTCGGCGACGAGAACGGCTGAACAAGGCGGGTGTTCAGCGCAAACGCCGCCTCGCGGACAAGCTCCGGCGTCAGCGTATGATTTTCGCTGCCGATGGTTCCGATCTGAGCGCGGCTCGTCGCCGTTCCCGGGAATCTGCGCCACTGCGCGCCGGAAATGACCGCATTGCGCGCCAGAATATCGCGGGTAAGCGCCATCTGCGGGGCCAGCATCGTCTTGATGATGTCGGTTACAGGACCGACGGCCGACGTGAGGTTCAGCTTCTCGGTGACGCCGACCGCCGTGCCGTACTCCTGAACCGATACGGCATGCTGGCTCGTCACAAGTTCGATGCCGCCAACATCCCTGTATTCCGAAAGAGGCGCGGTTGTAGGCGGCAGATTTTGAATGACCGTAAATACGACGGTCGTGCCTGCGTTCAGCCCCGGCGCGCCTCCTTCCGGTCCCTTCGCTTCGGCGTGCATGGCATACGCCAGGAGCGCCTCGCCGGTCGTAATCAGTTGCTGCGAATAGTACGCCCGCAAGAGCTGCGGGACGTCGGTGGACATGGTCACATCGGTAATGATCATATGTTACGCTCCTCCCTGGAGATACTGTCGTATTTCGTTCAGGCGCTGTTCGCGCTCGGCGAGCGACGTTGCGCTTTTCACGTACCGTTCAATGTCGTCCGCCGTCTGGAATCGAGCCGGCGGGCGCTGAGCGATGCGACCGGACAACGACGCCGCCGCTGCAACGTTCGGTTTCGGCTTCGCTGTCGACCGCAGGAGTGTCGCAAATCGTTCGAGGACGGATGGATCGAGATCGGAGAATTGCGACAGGTACGGGGCCATGTCGGGATTATCCCGGAGAAAGTCGAGCTTTCGGACCAGCGCATCCCGCTCGGCGGATACCGCTTCGAGACGTTGTTCGAGTTCGGCGATTCGCTTCTGCATATCCGCCAGCGCCGTTTGTTCGGCTTCGGATTCGCCTGGCGTCTGCGACTCCCGACGCTGCTTTATTTCCGCCTCGAGCAGCGCGATATACGCCGCCATCTGCCCGGGCGTCATGCCGGAAACGTCGGGCGTCGCTCCGGTCGTCGCTTCGACCGGCTGCTGTTGAACCTGTTCGACCGTCTCCGTGTTGTCCGACGACATACAAACCTCCTCTCCTTGTTGCTCTATCGCTTCAGTTTATGGCGTTTGCGGACGGTCGCGCAAGATAATGCGCGCTTCCAGTCGGTATGACGCTCGCTGTACAGTATCGGGTACCCGCAATCGACGACGACAAACCCGGCCTGCCAGCGCGGATGAGCCGTCATCGACGTCACGCTGTAGTGGTGGCGGGTCTCGTCGGTCATATGTCCGGCGTCGATTCCGATGTACGTCCCGCACGGAGTGCATTGCACTCCGATGATGTGGTTATGTCCGCAGATGACGTTTCGACGATGCACCTGCGCGATCTTGATCGGAGTCGATCCTCCGATCCGCGAATACGTCTTCGGATGTCCGACAATCCAGCGCCGGTCGCTCGCGTCGCCTTCCGGGTCGATCAGAACGTAGTCGTGGTCGACGGCGATAAACTCGCACGCCCCCTCGTATTTCCCGATTGCGCCGTCGATCAGGCTCTGAAATCGAATCGCCGCATCAAGCCGTCGGGAAAACCGACGATCGTGATTGCCAAGCGTGATCCAGCATCGCTTGAAGTGCATGCCGATTGCGGTGAGGATCGACGTAATCGCCTCGTACTCTTCTTCGAGCGACGCATGCGGAAAGTCGATCCCGTGTTTGCTGATCGACTCGAAATTGAACAGATCGCCGCCAATGATGCAATCGGTGATCGTTGCATGACGGCGATAGCGCAGTTCGAGCGCTTTCGTCAAAAGGTCGACGTTATGGTACGGAGCGTGGAAATCGGAAAAGAAGAAGAACGAATCGATTGCCAGACGGGGAGGAAGGTCGAACTTGCGTCTCGGAGGCGGCTTTACCAGATCAAAACCGATTTCTTCCGGCGACGCTTCTCCGCGTATAATGCGATAGCGCATACGCCGATACCCGTCAATCGTTGTGAAATCAGGGTAACGAGCCGCGAACTCACTCCAGGAGAGCGCATACGCATCGCGCATCTGTTCCGGCGACCATTTTCTGCGTCGAGTCGTCGATGAGGTCACACGCTATCCCCTTGTCGCATCGCGCAGCTCCGGCCCTATGTCAGGCGTGCCCGCAGAGCCGGGCGCGTTCTTTCCTCCTATCTGCATGTTCGGCGACGAAGGCGGACGCATCGGCTTCATAATGCCGAGCTCGACCTTGCGTCGGATTTCGTCTATGATTTCTTCCGCCTGGCGCGTCGGATCGCGTTCGCCGAGGTCTTCCAGGGCGCGGGCGATGGTGCGCAATCCGTTCGACACCAGCGAAACGTTCTCGTAGACCGTAGACGTGCGGTCTTTCGGCAGGATCGGAGCGAACTGCGGGATCGGCGTCGCATTCAGGATCGATTCGAGCGAAAACGGAAGAACGCCGTGCGCATCCTCGATCATGGCGGCAATGCGCAGGTAGCGTCGCAGAGCGTTTCCAAACGCCATGCGCTTCCAGTTGACGCGTTGGATGAGCGGAGCCATCAGCATCGCCAGAGCGATGCCGCTCGAGAACGACGCCTGATGCCGTCCGAGAGCCGCAGGCGGAACGCCGCTCAGGTCCTGGATGAGCGATGTGATGTAGTCGATGTACCGCGCAATGTCGACCGGAAGACGTCCTTCCATCCCGAGATACGACGCCTTGCCGCTGCGTCCCAGGTCCCATACCTCGTCCGGTCCCACGCGCAAGTCTTCCACCTTGCCGTAGTAATCGGATACGGTAATGATCGGGTGAGACGCATATGCTACAATATCGCCGTAGTCGGCAACGCGCCGGTTGAGCTCATCCTGAAGCCGATGAATCGGCTCGGCGTCGCCCTGACCATAAAACTCGCCTGCAATGCGAGTGTTCGGGATGTGAATAATCGGCAGAATGCCCGGGGAGTCGTGCTCGAAGCGATCGATCAGCTCTGAACCGATATAGCGCGAACATTCAACGTCCGTCCAGTGTTCCCAATACGTCGCCGTCGCGCCTCGCACTGCAACGCCGAAACGCTGTTCGGCTTCATACGGAGAGATAGAGTACGAGAGAATCGCCTCGCGCATCGCCAGACTGTCGAACGACCACGCCGCATACAGCGACTCCGGGCTGATCGACATCGGCATTACCCGCCCAAGCGCTTCATCCCACACCGGCATCAAGACTGCATCGCCGTATACGCTCTGATTCAACCCCGCCGCCTGCAAAACATCCTCGAACCCGCCGAACTGCGATGCAGCCCACATCACAATCGCCTCGGCTTCCCTGACGTTGCGTCCAAACGGATTCATCCAGGAAACAAGCGTCCCTTGAGGCTCCCATTGCCCCCACAGGTAACTCGCGTGCGTCTCGCACACGAGTTGCACGATATTGATTGCAAGCGGCTGTTGCACGAACTCTTCGCCGTCGAAAACCAGCCCGTCGTAGTACCGGCGGTTTTCACGATAGCGCACCATGCGCGGAACCCGGCGATAGTTGCGGTTCCAGTTTTCCCAGTTGACGACCCGTTGATAAATCTCGTTCACGAAGGCGACACCTTTTATGAATGCGCATCACTTTCATTGTAACAACCCGTTTTCGACCGATGCAAACGATGCGCACGCCCATCGATGCACTCCTTATGTCGTTCCGTCCGTCATCCTGCTGTCGCCGCGCATTTTCCCGCTCGACGACCATCCGCCGTTCATCCTCCTGCGCTGTCGGTCGCTGCACCGGATTGCGGCATGGTGCTGCACCGACTGCAACCAGGTCGTCATTGAATGGCGATTGCCGAAGCGGGTCGGAGGGTACGCTCTGGCCCACGAAATCGTCGAGCTGTCGATCCCGGTCGACTGGAGCGGAAACGCGCCGACTATGGCGATGCGTCGCGCTCGCGACCGCATGATCGACGCCATCGTCTGTCGCCTGCCGTGGACGATTATCGACATGCTGTCGGACGCATACGTCACGGCGCGCATGTCGCCGTCTCCGGTCGGGCTGTTCTTTGTCGATGACGAGTTGTGAGAGTCGCACAACCGATCGTATCATAGGCTCGTAATCGATAATGCTCAGGCGAAGAAGGAACGCGCATGAAGAGAAACGATGTCGCACTTGCCGCAATTGCAGGAGCGCTTGTTGGAATTGTCCTGGCGCGCCTTGAAATGCGGGCGTCTCGGCCTTACGTCATCGAAGCGTCGCTGTCGATCAACAACGTCGAATCGCATGAACCCGACCAGGACCGGAAGACATGCGCGCAGTGCGGCAACGCAGCCGATGCGTGGAAGCTTGCACTCTACGTCAACGACGCCGATAAAACGCTCTACTTCTGCAATGAAGGGTGTCTCGAAGCGTTCATCCTCTACGGATCATCGCTGCCGATATGAAGCCGCAACCGAAGCTCTTCAACATGACGTCCGTCGACCGGGCCATCCTCGAATCGACGTCGCCCGACGATGTCGACACGTTTGTTGCGAAATACTTCAACATCACCCTGTTTCCCTGGCAGAGCTACTTCATTCGCTATCCCTGCCGGGACAAGCTCGTCGTGGCCGGAATCCGCAGCGGAAAATCGTTTGCGTCCGCCGTGCATCTGCTTCATCATGCCTACTGGAACCCGATGTCGCGCATCCTGGCCGTCTGCATTACGTCCGACCAGGCGCGGGTCGTGTTCCAGGAAATCGTCGCCATGGCGTCATCGCCCGAGTTCGAGCACTGGATCGACGGCGACGTGCTGTTCCATCCGTATCCGAAACTGAAATTGATCAACGGATCGGAAATATGGGCAAGGTCGATCGGCGGACCGGCGGGAAAGGCGGACAACCTGCGCGGATGGGAGTTCGACGTCATCGCCCTCGACGAAGCGGCCTACGTCCAGAATGTTGAAGCGATCCGCACCCTTCAGGGTCGTCTCATCGGCTTCAACAAGGTCATCGGACGTCCTCGCGCCGGCATTTTTCTGATGACGACAACTCCGACCCGCAAGGCGGCGCAATGGCTCTACGAACGATGGCAGCTCGGCGATCCGGCGTCGCCGAACTCGAACCCGAAGGAATACCTCAGCATCCGCGCTCGAACTTACGATAATCCGCACCTCGATCCGAAAATCATCGCCGACATCGAACGATCGTACACCGAACGCATGCGCCAGCAGGAAATGGAAGGACTGTTCACCAACGACGACGCCTTTTTTCCGCTTGATGAAATCCTGCGCTGCTGCGGCAAGTACGTCACCGACAACATCATCGACGCCAGCAATGACGACATCGATCCCGATTTCGCCGACCTGGAGCGAAGAATCGTCGAACGCCTGAAGGAGGAACACCCGCAAAAATTCGCGCATATCGACTCGACCCCGGAACACATCGACCTGTACGAGCTGCCGCCGGAGCCGGGCAGGGCGTATGTCGCCGGGTGGGACATCGGCAGTCGCGCAATCGCATCGGGACGCGGACGAGAACGCAACTCCACCGTCGGCGTCGTTTTCGATATCACATCGAAGCCGTGGAAGATGGTCGCCTATCGCTTTGCGCCGAACCTGCGCTATCCCGATACGATGGAGCTGATCAAGCGCTGGCACGATCGGTACAACTCGAACGGAGCAACCTGCCATACCCGCATCGACGCCGTCGGCTCCGGCGATGTCGTCCATCAGATACTTTCGGAACAGCAGTACCGCATCGACGGGTTCAAGGCGGGAGTCGAGTCGAAAGCGGCGATTCTTCAGGCGATCAAGATCGCCATCGAAAAGCGCTGGCTTCGGTTTCCATACATCCAGCGCATTATCACGCAACTCCAGAACTACGACGTCGACGACCGTCACCTGTCGCAGGATATCGTCATGGCTATGGCTCAGGCCGTCCATTACGCCATGACCATCAATGGAGATTTTCGTGAACGAACCGAATCTCGCACCGCCGAACGATCATCGTTCCGCGTCGCCTATCGAGGACTCTTCTCGAACAGCGGAACATCGCGCCCCTATCGACAGTTCCCGACGCTACATCGAACACGCCGACGATAAGGCGATCTACATCGTCGAGCGCGAGGAGTTGCTGCGTCGGATCGCCTATAGCGTCTATCGCTGGTCGAGCCACTGCCATCGGACGCCTTCCGCCATCGTTCTGCCCGAGTCGATCGCCTGCCAGATGTTCGACAACGAAAGCAAAACGCTGGTCGGATCGATTCGCCTGGCCGGAGTCTGGACCGACGGAGATGAAGTTATTCCGGTGTTGAGCGTTCCGTTCCTTGCCGGCGCGATGTTCCTGGTGATCTGATCGACATTGCCTCCCGCCTTCCCCCGTTCTTCCCCTTCTCCGGCGACTTTCTCTGGACAGAGAAACGTGCAGGTGTCGCTCAATAGAGTTCTGCAAAGAGGGGGGTTCTGCAAAAAGCGGGGGTTCTGCAAAGAGGTTGATAAGAAGTCTTTGATCGCCGGAAGAAAGGGGGAGGCGCAGGATCGGCTATTCACTATAAGGAGGAAACTATGGACCTGGAGTTCAAGTGGGGCGGCGTCGAGACGAACAACGTCGTAAGGAGTGCGAAGATCGAAGAAACAGTCGAATACTTCGTAACCCTTGCGACTGCGGACGTATCGGGAATTGTCCGTAGATCGCCGGAGGCGCTGAAGTATCTTCTCGTACCTGCATATCGAAGCCAAATTATCGAAATCATCGCGGCAACCAGAGGCAGGCAGGCTGAAGCTACGCTCGAAGCCATCGAGACGTTTTTGAGTCTTGTGGCATCGGGCGTCTCAACCGCCACTGCAATGAAGACTGTTCGATCTGGACACAAGAAGCCGAAATCGACCTGTTCCTTGACTTCGATTCGATTAGCGATCAAGTAGTGCGCATTTCCGAAGCGCCGCACTCGAGTCTCGGCATCGCCGGGACTCGTTTTTTTCGTCGTGAATAAGGCGTGAGACGACCGACGGCTTCGTACCCGCCGTGGCGCATAGCGATCGGGTACGGCATCGAACATCGACGGATGAAGCAGGGGAACGTTATCGTCGACGACTATCGAGGAACGACCCGCTTCCCCTGGAACGGAGTCCTGTGGGAAGCGTCGGGACGAGGAAAGTATATTCACATCAAAAAAATTACAGAAGAGGAGAATATGACAGCCAGGTCCTGGCGCGTCTCCGTTGTCCGTGACGACGGCGGCGTAATTCTTGCCGCCCCCGACGGCCAACAGGGGGAATGGGCCGTCGGTCCCCGCCCGCTTCACGTAGGTGAAGTCTGGATTGCGGATTCGATGTCGAAAACGAATGCGATAACGAAGAACGGACTCGTCGAGCGACATCAGCTTCGTCTGATTCGGCTTGTCGATGAGATTCCCGATCTTCGACTGTACGCAAGCGAAGAGCTTCGCTTCCTCGAATCCTCGACTCCATCGATACTCGAAAAAGCGAATGCAACGAACATACGACCCGACCTCGAGAGAGCGTTATGCGATAACGCTTTCGCGCAGGTTGAACACGAAGGTCGCATATACGATGTCGTTTACTTTCTTCGCCTCGACACTGTGAAGTTCGATTTCGACCGAATCGTTCTCAATGCCGACGTTCGCATTACGCTTCGAGACGGCATTCGTGCGGGATCGGATTTTATCAATGTATCGAAGGCATACGAAAACATTCGTATCGCATTCGGTCATAGCGAGGTCATCGCAGTCGACGGACTGTCCGTCACTGTCGCAGACAATACGCTGCATCTTCGAATTCCGGTCACGCGAGAAGCGTTGACCAACGTTCGCACCGCTGTCAGCGTCGACGTGATGAAGTCGAAGAAACGAATTGTCGCACGTCGCGTCGGCGATCTGGTTCTAAACGGCAATCGAACAACCGTTCATACGATGACGCTCAGCACGCCTGTCGACATTGTCGTCGACGAGCGCGGCATCGTTACGGAAGGATCGATCTTCGACATTCCGACCGACGCCTTCGATATTCGCAGCGAGTACGAAGGAAATGCGTCGAACGGAACGGGATATTTGACAATACGAATGAAGTCGAATCACGACATTATCATTCGAGTTCCCGTCGTCGACGTCATCGACGGGTACGCCCTCGTGCTCGAACCCGAAGCCGCCAGGCTCGTTCAGCTCCCGGAAGGAGTCAGATGCGCCGAACGATGACGGCGCTCTTCGATGACGGCTTGCCCGAACCCGAGACGGTTGCGACTCTCGAAGGGACGCATCATTTCGTCGACGAAAACGGCATCGATATCGAAATGCTGACGCATATCGTCGACGTTCTCGTGTACGCCCGTTTGATCATATCCGTGCATGCGAAAGACGACGCAATTCTCGCCCGCAACGTATGCGCCATCGCTCTTCGCTTCGCCCATCGCATTGTAGCCTGGTCGACCGAGTCGTTCGCCGACATCGCCAATCGATGCTTCGACATCGGTCTTCCCGATCGAATAGCGTGGCGATTTGCGCAGTTGATCCTCGGTCACGACGAACTTCGCCGCAGCGAGTCCGAAACCGAGGCGATTTCGCCGGATAATTCGTCTGTGCGTGCGTGGTTCGATATGGTCGACGCCGCACTGACCGATACGCTCGGACGTTCGTACCAGTTGATCGCCATCGGAAAGGCGTTCGGCTTCGTCGCCGACGCCATCGAGAAGAATTACCGCCCAGACCTGTTCGAGATTGCGCTGCTCGAAGAAGAGTCGGATTCGTGCTCGTTTCTTGACACGATTCGTACAATAATGTCGATAGGATAAGGAGTGTGCGATGAAGCTGTCGATTATTTCATTTGTGCCTAAAGACCTCGTTTTCGAGGGCGGGCTTATCGTATCGATCCCGATGCGCGCAGAATCGCTTCCAGCCTATGTCGAAGCGATTCGGAATGAAGGATGGAAAATCGAAAACGACCTTGACGTGCTGACCGATGACGATCTTCGCTCCGCATTTCCCGGCATCGACATCCCGAAACCGTTCGTCGACGTCGGGTTCCCGTGGGACGGCGAAGGCGAAGCGATTCTCGTTTCGGCTCGTCGAAACACATCCGAAGACGGATTCGAGGAAAAAACGATTTCGGCGGCCCGCGTGATTCATATTCGATCCGACAATCCGACGTATCCGAGCATCGAATGGCTCGGATACGTCAAAGAAATCGCATACTGATGTCGAGTATCGAAGTCGATTTCCTATTCAGGAGGCAACAATGCCTGAGTACACCAACACCCCAATCACGGTCGTATCGACCGTGGTCGTTCCGAGTTTCGACAACGCAAAAGTCGTAATTCGACGAATCACAAGCGAAAAGGAGCTCGCCAACCTGCTTTCGCGTGCGTCTCGAAATCTGTGCGGGCATCCGGCGACGAACGCCGTCTTGAAGTCGATTTGCCCGGAACTCCCGGAGCCGGAGCGAGGGTTCTGGGATGGAGTCGGATTTGCAATCGCGGCTCGACCGAAAGGCGGAGTTCGCGGCTCAAAGTCGGAAGGAAAGGATGTCGAAGTGACGTCGTTCGACGACCTCGAGGCATGCCTGTTCGTGTATACCCGCGAGGAATGACGACAATGTCGAAAACGACATTCGCAGAACTCCTCGAGGAATACAGCCCGTTTCCCTGCGAACCTTCGTGTGTCGACCTCGACTTCTATATTCTTCCAGGCGGCAGGCCTCAATACCGCCTGGAAGATAACGTTCGCGGCCTGACCATCGCATATGGATTCACCGTCGAGGAAGTTCTCGAAAAGGCGGGCATCGACATCGAATCCGATCTCGACGCGAAAGCGGTTATCGCCGTCGCCCGCATGCCCCATACCTGGGGTATGAAGTTCGGCGTCGCCAGGAACAAACTTGCGTTCGCTTCGGTGGGAATCCTTACGTACTTCGGTTCGACTATGCCTTGCCGTCCGCATACGGAGTACGGAGAGACATTCTCCGAGGCGATTCGACGTCTGCGATGGAATGTCGACCCCGCCGAAACGGATATTCGACGCTGGCTCGAAGACATGCGTCGCAGCGGGAACGCGGTTCGTCTGCGCTATATTCCCGGCGAACACCCGTACTATCGAGTTGAGTTGACGACCAAATACGGACGCTATCTGAGTCACGGAAGCGACCCGTATTCTGCGCTTGTGCCGTTCGGCATCTACGCCACCGATTCCGCAAGCGCGTTCTTCGTAAACGAGGACGACAATGACAACGCTTGAACGATTCGTAGACGCCCACGTTCTGTCCTGTGTGTCGAGCGTCGACTTCATCACCGCCACCGGGTCGAGCATCTGGCATTGTGATCGGAAGTGGCGAGTGATGAAGAGCATATACGGAAAAGAGACGAAGAAGTCTTTGATTGCGACCGACACGATCGACGAATTGTTCGCTTTGTTCATCTTCGACAACGACGCGAAAACGCTGCGCGACGTGCTCGAGATGCCGTATGTTTTGAGCGTCGAGTTCGGACGACGCAACAGCGAATTCACCGTCGATGTCTTCATCGCATCTCGTGATTTGAATGCCGACAGACCACGGCATTCATACGTCGTTATGTCGGAGTCGTCAAAGTGGCATCGCATTTCGCCGCTCTACGCCCTTCGCAGACAGATCGCCATCGACTCGACCCCCGTTGACGTGTGGCGATCGACAATGCAACACCAGGGATACGACGTGCGACTCGTCCGCGATAACGAGACATTTACGGTTTTCGTTTACGACATCAACGATGCCGACGATGACGATCGAAAACCGAAACAGATTACCTACGGCAAAAGCCCATACGAGGCCCTTCTGCCGTGGCGACTGGTCGTTTCCGACATCGCCGCTTCCGAGTTCGACGTCGAATAAGTCTTTTCCCTGCCGACACGCTTGAAGCGTGTCGGCTTTTTTCGTCTCGACTTTCTCTGGACAGAGAATTCGCCTTGCGCCCACGCACGCGAGTGCGATTGTCGAGGGTCGCCCGCACGCGAGCGCATGCGCGGGGGGTGTAACGAACTCCAAAGCATCTCATTTTTCAACATCCTGGGTATCCAGACGACAACGACTTCACGCCTCCCCCTCTCCCTCCCCTTTTTTGATCGCATGCCGAAACCGGTTGGCGAATAGAAGCGCAGTTGCAAGTTTGCTGGCAGAGGGCCGGCACAACTGCGCAAAGAAGGAGATTGAGAAAATGGCGCGGATTACGTTCGGCACGCAAGGCGAGGAAGTGAAGAAGGCGGACGCAAAGGCGAAGGCGGAAGTGAAGAAGGCGGACGCGAAGGCGATTCCGGACTTCCTGCGGGAAGTCCCGGAAGAAGCGGAAATCGAATCGTTCTTCAGGGGCGGATTCGTCCGAGTATGGGGGAGCTGGGTGTATATCACCCAGCTTGTGTCCGACTCTGGGACTTCGCAGGTGGTTGCGGTTTCAAAAATGAAGCTAGCCACATTCACCAAATGGCTGGCGCAAGCGTTGACGGAGGGGGTCAAAGGCTGGAGCGCGGAGCCTACATGGGGGCTCCAGACGCTTCCGAGATTCGCGAGGGCTGACTGGGCCGCCTCCCGCTACGGGGTGGTATTCCACCCCGAAGAGGAAGAGGAGGCCCCCTATACGAGGGGAGCGTTCCTGTCGGCGTGGGCGGCAATCGCCGTCCTGAACGGCGGGAGCTACCCCACCAGCGCCGATTGGCGCTGGTCCAACGACAGGACGTGGTACGCTCCCGAAAACTACCAGGACGCCCCGCTGGTGTACAAGGGGCAGGAGCTGTCCTTGGCCATTTTCTCAATGGCCAAGGACTACCTGGAGAAAAAGCAGGAACGAAAGGGGACGCAGCAGTCCAAGAAGCTGTTCATCGAAGAGGACATTCCATTCTAAGTGACAAGCGCCCGGCTCCCGCAAGGGGGTCGGGCATTCGTCGTCTCAAGTCGCCAACGAGTCGACAGAAGTCGCCAGAAAGTTCTGCAAAAGGGTGTTCTGCAAAAATGTTTCTTTCGATCGCGAGTCGAAACGGATTGGCGGGCGGCAGGCGCTGGCGCAAGGACAGGACGCAACGGGCGTCCACGGCAGCGCAGCGCCCAAGGAGGACAAGATGGAAATGTGGCGTATGGCAAATCCAGACGATGACGATGACGATGACGGGTGGGAAGAAGGGGTCGACCCGGAGAAGGACTGGGAACCACCCGATTGGTTGCGATAGGTTTTATCAGCCCGGCTCCCGCAAGGGGGTCGGGCATTCGTCGTCTCAAGTCGCCAACGAGTCGACAGAAGTCGCCAACGACTCGACGATCGCGTTCGGAACGCGCCGCACATCCCCCGCGAATCCGCCGACCCGACGACCGACGGGCAAACGGTTGTCGGACGGAGTCGCCAGAAAGTTCTGCAAAAGGGTGTTCTGCAAAGAGGGGGGTGTTCTGCAAAAATGTTTCTTTCGATCGCGAGTCGAAACGGATTGGCGGGCGGCAGGCGCTGACCGAAAGTCAGGACGCAACGGGCGTCCACGGCAGCGCAGCGCAGCCCGAGGGAGGCAGCATATGGCAGTCATTCTGTTCGGCACGCAGCAGGCGCAGCAGCAGAAGGGACAGCAGTCGGAAGCGACCTGCACCTACGAGGAGTTCAAACGAGCGGCGGTGGGAGCGATAAACCTTAGAGGTCGGTATATCACTGACGAGAACAACCTTCGGGTTGAGGCCAAGGCATTCCTCAATGGAATGATGAACGACGAACATCTCACATTGACACCGTGCTTACGTTACCGTTCCCAGGACGAAGGGGACTTCGTCAGTCCCCTGACCCGTGCTCGGGGTACGGGGTGGGCATTCGGCGATGCCGGCTTCATTTCTGTGAACACAATGATCGGGCTGCTGAATCCGGGGCTCCAGCTTCCGGAATACCGGGCAGTCCGGACCTGCCCGCGTCCTACCGGCCAAGTCAATGACGACGAGACGGTGTGGATTGTGGGCCCGTGGGCCCCACGGTCTGAATTTAAACTATACGTTACCGACGGAAAGGAAATCGAACCCTTGGAGGGATGGATTGAGCGAAGGCTCCAGTCGGTCAACTAATGGCAACAGCCCGGCCCCCGCAAGGGGGTCGGGCATTCGTCGTCTCAACAACGGTCGTTTGTTTCAATCCACGCCTTCCGGGGGGGGGAAGGCGACTTCGGC
>Ga0308404_1000005_pt1 | contig 76070 bp, 78 predicted proteins | sample HotsprSampleOSM4_FD_203475 | JGI IMG/M metagenome (GOLD analysis project Ga0308404, IMG submission 203475) | Hot spring phototrophic mat microbial communities from Octopus Spring, Yellowstone National Park, Wyoming, United States - 20060914_OS-M4 ...
TGACTGAACAGTAAGTAGTTTGAGAAATTTTGGGGTTAAAAGTTTCTCTGTGCCTGAATCGTTCCCATAGACCACATTTTCACAAAAATTTTATTCTGCTGTTTTGACATTACTTGACTGCGATGGCACTTGACTGCGATGGCGAAACAGTAAGCACAGCGGCATTATACTCTTGTGGCGTCATGTCCTCAAAAAAATAGGCTGATGGATTGACCTTAACGCCGTCTTTAATGACCTCATAATGCAAATGCGGGGCTTCGGAAACGCCTGTATTGCCCACATATCCAATAAGCATGCCTCGCTTGACAGATTGACCAACTTTGACATTAAGTTTAGATTGATGTGCATAAACGGTTTTGTATCCGAATCCATGGTCAATAATTACACAGTTTCCATAGCCATCGACAAACGACGCCGTTTCGACAATACCATTGCCAGTTGCATAAATTGGCGTGCCAATCGGTGCAGTAAAATCTTGTCCGGCGTGAAATTTCATAATCTGATAAATCGGATGTAACCGCATTCCGAACCCGCTGGTGCGTGGTGCATCAACAGGCTTAATTGCAGGAATGCACGCAAAGAGTTCTTGATTCTCCTTATACTTACTGAAAATTTCCCGATAACTTGATTCTTGTTGTTCAATCCGACGAGCCAACTGGTTGATGAGTTGCGCTGTCGTAGCAAGTGCCGCAGGCATCGGTGATTCGAGCAAACTTAGGCGGTTGCCGCCCGTTGCCATTTGCTTCTCTGCTTCTGAAACGATAGGAAGATTGACCGCCATGCGCAAGGTATTATCGGCTTGTGCTAATTTTTCAAGTGCGTGTGCCATTCGGTCAAGTTTGTCGTGCAGTTTTTGAACTTCAGCATCGACATGGCGTTCTGACGAAATGGGCAGAAGCGGAATATGAAAAAAGAAGTGAAGTGAAATAACCGCGCCTGCTGAAAGCAATAACATCGCAACGAAGAGCAATCCAAATACAGCACCGCGACTGCGTTTAACTTCCACGTATTTGCACTCTTCGTCGGAAAAATAAAAATAGCGATTCTTCGTCATCTGAAGACAGCAGTTTTTGTTTTGAGCGTGTTTGGTGTGAAAAAGCGTTGCGAAAATACAACTTCGAGTACTGTTTTCCAACAGCCACAGGTTTGACCTTGCGTTCAGGCGGAAATGCGTACGGCGTCCGAACCGATTGCGCGTGCAAGCGCATCAAGCACATCATTTTCCGATTCAATCGTCATTCGGCGTGCAAAAAGCCGAAGCTCGCGCCGTTTGCCCTCGCTTTCGAGCAGAACTTCAAAATCAATCGGTGTGCCACCCTTGTTCTTCTCGCAGATTTCTTTGACAGTCGCAAGTTTGTTCAAGATGTCGGAATCTGTGCCGTCTATTTTCAAAACAACTTTTTGAATCAACTTGTTGCGCACCTTACGAATCGGCACAACTTCACTGACGAGCAGGCTCAATTTGCCATCGCTTGTATCGGCTTCAGCGATAAGCATCACAGCATTGTCTTTTTGAAGGTCTCGCTCAAATGCTTCCAATGTTTTCGGAAACACAGTAAAATCGCATTTGCCTTCAAAATCTTCTAACACGCCGAACATCATCTTGTCGCCCTTTTTCGTGAAGGTGAATTTTGTCTCAACAATCATGCCAATGAGTTTGTAGAGCCGCTTGTGTTCGTAGGTTTTGTTGCCGAGTTTAAGCGTGGCGAAGGCTTCCCAATCGCGTCGATATTTTTCAAGCGGGTGTTGCGAGAGATAGAATCCAACAAGATTTTTTTCGCGTTGCAGTTTTTCAGATTCCGACCACGCGTCGGCTTTGGTCAGGTCGGGGTAAGTCGTGCTGTCGCCGCCTGAAAATTTTTCATCAATGAAAAACCCTTCTTGCCCTGTTGTCGCGCTTTTATTGACCTTTCTACCGAACTCGATGGCTTTTTCGATGTTGGCATATAGCAAGGCTCTATTGGGGTTGATGTCGTCAAATGCGCCGCACTCGACCAAACTTTCAAGAGCGCGTTTATTGACAATGCGCAAGTCGACAGAAGAGCAAAACTCGAAGAAGTGTTTGAAGGCTTTTTTCCTGCGTCGGCGTGCAAGGGCGATTTCTCTGCCTGCACTGCCAACGCCTTTGATGGCACTCAATCCAACGCGAATGGCTTTCGCTCCGTTGTTTAAATCTTCAACCGTGAAGAGCGCGTCGCTTTTGTTAATGCAAGGCGGAAGGATTTGAATCCCCATGGATTTGGCTTCGTCAGAAAGATGTTTGACGCGCTCTTTGTCATCGGCTTCGCTGTTGAGAATAGCGCACATAAATTCAGCCGTGTAGTGTGCTTTGAGATAGGCAGTTTGATATGCCAGCACGCCGTAAGCCGCCGAGTGAGAACGGTTGAATCCGTATTCAGCGAATTTTTCCATCGTTGAAAAAATCTCGTTGGCAATCTCTTCAGGAATGTTGTGCAATCGCCGTGCGCCTTCAACGAAGCGTGAGCGTTCTTTTGCCATTTTCTCCTTGTCCTTCTTGCCCATTGCGCGACGGAGCAAGTCGGCTTCACCAAGCGAGTAACCACCCAAAATTTGTGCAGTCTGCATAATCTGCTCTTGATAAACCATAATGCCGTAGGTGTAACTTAAAATCGGTTCAAGGAGTGGGTGCACATATTTCGTTTCTTCTTTGCCATGCTTGCGATTGATGTAGTCGGGAATGAACTGCATCGGACCAGGGCGATAAAGCGCACTCATCGCAATAATATCCTCAACACTCGTCGGTTGAAGTTGAGTCATATAACTTTGCATTCCGCTCGATTCAAACTGAAAGATGCCCGCCATTTTTCCATCTTGAAAAATTTTGAATGTCTTTCGGTCGTCCATCGGAATCTCTTGCAAGTTAATTTTCTTGTTATACCGCTTCTCGATGAGTTTGAGCGTTTCATCAATAACGGCGAGCGTTTCCAGACCGAGATAATCGATTTTGAGCAAGCCTGCTTTTTCAATCCAATCTTTATCGAACTGCGTAACGACCTGCTTTTCGTCTTTTTTGGGCTCGCGTTCTGTTACTTCTTCTTCAACGGATTCATCAGCGTAACGGCGTTCTTCGGTTTCAACTTTATCGGAGACATAGAGTGGCACATAATCATCAACCGCACCGTTGGTAATCACAACGCCTGCCGCATGAACAGAGACATTTCGCGCACGACCTTCCAATTCAAGTGCATATTCCATCACTTTGCGAATGGTCAAATCGGGACTTTTGAGCAACTCTTTCAACTCTTTGACAGGCTCAATGCCAAGTTTTGCATTGCCGTTGATGAAATCGGAAAGCGATGCACCGGGTGGCTTTGAAGGAACAAGTTTGGTAATAGAATTAACCGTTTCAATCGGCACTTCGAGCACACGCGCAACGTCTTTGATAACTGCCTTCGCGCCAAGCGTTGAAATCGCAACAATTTTTGAAACAGACTCCGCACCATACTTTTCAATCGTGTATTCCAACACTTTTTGTTTGCCAACGGGCGTGAAGTCAATATCAATATCAGGCATTGTAACTCGTTCAGGATTGAGGAATCGCTCGAAGAGCAAGTTGTATTTGAGCGGGTCAATTTGCGTGATGCCTGTTAAGTAAGCGACAATGCTTCCTGCCGCTGAACCTCTGCCGGGACCAACGGAATAGCCTTGCTTGCGCGAGGTGGCAATCAGGTCGCTGACAATGAGAAAATAGGAATCGTAACCCATGCGAGCAATGGTGGAAAGTTCGAACTCAATGCGCTCTTTGATTCTTGCACCTTCTTCGCCGCGTGCGTCCAAGTCGCCGTAAATCTTTGCCGCGCCTTGATAAGTCAGATGCCGCAAGTAAGCAGTTGCGTCCGAAAATTCAGGTGGAATCGGAAAATGTGGCAACTTGGCAGGTTCATCTTTGAACTCGTAGGTGCATTTCTCGGCGATTTCAAGCGTGTTGGAAAGTTCGCAGTGTTCGTTGTCGAAGGCGCGTGCCATTTCGTCAGGCGATTTGAGATAAAACTCATTATTTGGGAAACGCATACGCTTTTCGTCAGAAAGTTTATGCTTTCCCTTCATCGCCATCATCACTTCTTGTTTGGGTGCGTCTTCACGGTTGAGGTAATGCACATCGTTGGTGGCAACAAGTTTCACATCAAATTCCTTTGAAAGCGAAATGAGGTTGCGATTGATGAAGGCTTCGGAATCAGTGAAATGATTTTCGAGCTCGATGTAGAAATCTTCGCCGAAGAGTTCTTTGTGATTGCGGATAAATCGGCGTGCGCCGTCGATGTCTTTTTTAGCAACGAGTTTTGGCAGTTCGCCTTTTTCGCATGAGGTCATGCAAATCAATCCGCTGTGATATTGAGAGAGAAGTTCGAAGTCTGCACGTGGTCGGAAATAAAAGCCTTCGCGAGCGGCGGCGGAAAGAATTTTGCACAAGTTGCGATAGCCTGTTGCGTCTTTGACAAGCACGTTCAAGTGGTGCGCTTCACGTGAGTCCTTCTTGTGCCGAGATTCAGGCGCAATGAAGAGCTCCGCACCGATGATGAGTTTGAACGGCTGTCCTTTTTTCTCGCTTACCTTCTTGGCATCGGAAAAGAGCGACGGCATATTGAAGAGCGACGCATGGTCTGTAATCGCCACAGCGTTCATGCCTTTTGCTAAACAGGCTTCGAATAAATCTTCGGGCAAAATCGGCGAAGAAAGCAGTGAGTAATGCGTATGCGTATGAAGGTGAATGAAATCGGGCATCTTCAATTTTAATGATTGAAACGGTTAAATCGGCACTCTATCCTATTTTCTTGGTTTTTTTCATACCGAAAACGTTGCAAAGGCTAACTTTTTTAGTTATATTCGCCTATAACTTAAAGAATTTAGGCTATCAAAAACCGCTCTAAATTTTCTTGAAGAAAAGTTTGACAAAGTCGGAAATTTTCATTACTAATTGCATGTTCTTTGGCAGTAGCAGTTGAGACGCGGACTGAAATTTTAATTAAAACTTAACCGAATAAAGCGACAATCAGACGCGCTCAGGTGTTAAATTGCAAAAAGTTTTTGTTCTTTGTGTTCTTTAGCTTCTCATTGTCATAGTTAATTGGAAGAGAGTCGATTCGCGCCCTGCGATTCGGCTCTTTTTATTTTCATCTTCGTTGGATTACCTTCGCAAAATTTCAAGTTTGTTGAGTGATGTCTAAACCACAGGAAGAACTTGCCAAAGCCTACCGCGCCAACGATTCACTGATTGGATTTGGGGTGCAAATTGCAATCAGTTTTTTCTTGTTTGTTTTTGGCGGATACGGGCTTGATGTGGCGTTCGGCACATTGCCACTGTTTTTAATCATTGGCACTTGTTGCACGCTTATCGCCATCGGCACACTCATTTGGAAAATGCTTCGTGAAGTCGATAAAAAACGACAGCCGCCGTTAAGCTCCAACAACAGCAAAGCATGAAGCCAATTTTTGATTTCTTCTTGAAGACTTGTATTTTAGCAACCCTTTTTTGGCTCTCCCTTTCACTGACAGGGCTTGCCAAAGAGGTTGATGTGCCTTCGGTGTTCTATGCGTGGTTACTTTCCGTTTTGAATGCTTCTGCGGGTTACCTGCTTTATGAATATGCCTACCACAAAGACAATCGTGAGTTTTTCAAAATCGTCTTGGGTGGGCACGCGATTCGTGTGTTCGGTGTCTTGGTCGGTATTGCGGTGCTTATCTTTACAAAATCGATTGAGCGCATGGAGTTTGTGTTGTCGTTTGTTGCGTTGTATTTCATGCATTTGATTCTTGAAATCCTCGCTTATCAGAAAAAAAATCAATTTGAAAAACGCTCTTCACCATAAACCATGGAGTATTTCCTGCGCCTATTGACTGCAAAGCTGTCGTCAAGAAGTTCGGTTTCAAAGAAGTTACTCATAGCCCTATCTGTAATGATAATTGCTTACTCCCTTGCGATTGCAACGCCCACAAGCAATGATGTTGAAAGCGAGAAGCACAATAGCGAGAAGCTTGATGTGATTCATCATGTAACTGACGGAAACACTCTCGAATTTGAGCCCTTCGGCGAAATTCGTCTTCCCACGATAAAAATCGGTGAGTTTGATATTTCCATCACGCGCCATGTGGTGATGATGTGGATTGCTTCAATAGTGCTATTAGTGCTGTTCGTCTCGATTGGAAATACCTACAAGAAAATGAAGCCCACCGAAGCCCCAAAAGGCATAGCAAATTTGATTGAAGTGATTGTGGATTTCGTGCGGATTGATATTGTCAAAGCGAACATCGGTCACGGCTACGAGCGATTTCTGCCGTATCTCTTGACGGTTTTCTTTTTCATTCTGACGTGCAATCTTCTCGGACTCATTCCCTATGCGGCGACAGCAACAAGCAACATTTCTGTTACCTTCACGCTTGCGGTTTTTACGTTCATCATCATTCAATTCACGATGTTTAAGGAGCATGGACTTGGCGGGTGGCTTGCGCATCTGACAGGTGGCACGCCTTGGTTTTTGTGGATTATCATGGTTCCCGTTGAGTTTTTAAGTATGTTCATTAAGCCGTTTGCGCTGATGGTGCGTTTGTTTGCGAACATGACCGCCGGGCATGTGGTTATTGTTACGCTGATTGGATTGATTTTCGTGTTCAAAAGTTGGTTCGTGGCACCGGCGGCAGTTGCGGTTACGCTCGCAATGTATGGGTTGGAACTCTTTGTCGCATTTATGCAAGCCTACATTTTCACCATGCTTTCAAGTCTCTTTATCGGCATGGCGGCGGCGCACGAAGAACATCACTGATTACCATTTTTAGTTCAAATTTTCATAACACTTTTTCGGAGGAAAAAAACAGTAATGGAAAAAGAAGCACTCGCCTTTTTAGGCGCGGGTTTAGGAGCAGGAATCGCCGCCATCGGTGCGGGTATTGGGATTGGCAGAGCGGCAGGTTCAGCCGTTGAAGGCATCGCACGCCAACCGCAAGCGACAGGCGACATTCGCGCAACCATGCTGATTGCCGCAGGTCTCATCGAAGGCGCGGCGGTTATCGCACTGGTCGTGTGCCTGCTCTTAGCAACGAAGTAACCGCCTATCGCGGGGCGCAGTGACAAAAGGTCATTGCGCCTTCGTCCCAATCACCAAAAAGTGTTTGTTGAACTCCGACTATCAAACTCAATGACAACTATGGTTTCTACATTGATTTTATCCGGCGGCTTGTTAAGCCCGAATCCTGGGCTGATTTTCTGGACAGCCGTAACTTTTTTGTTGCTTGTCTTTCTGCTCTCCAAAGTGGCATGGAAGCCGATTGTTGGCGCACTGAACGAGCGCGAAAAAAATATCCAATCGTCTATTGACCGTGCCGAAGAGGCGAAGCGTGAAGCCGAAAAAATTTTAGCCGAAGTCAAAGCCGAACGCGCCAAAGCACAAGTTGAGGCGGAAAAAATTGTCTCGGACGCAAAAGCCTACGCCGAAAAAGTTCGCGCTGAACTCTTGGAAAAAGCCAATGCCGAAGCACGCAAAATGGCTGACGATGCCAAAGCCGAAATCGAACTTGCCAAACAACGCGCGATGGAAGAACTCAAAGACACCGTTGCCGATTTAGCCATTGAAGCCGCCTCAAAAATTATTCAGCATAATTTAGATGCGGAACGGCACAAAGAACTTATCGCGGGCGTTATTAACGACTTGCAAACCGTTGAAAAATAAATACCCATGAGCGCATTAGTTGGACGACGCTACGCCATCGCACTTTACGACATTGCCAAAGCGCAGAACAAAGTCGCAGACTTCGCCAAAGATTGCGACTTCATCGCGACAACGCTCAACAATTCAAAAGAATTGCTTAGAGCCGTTAAAAGTCCTATCATCAATCAAGAAAAGAAAAGTGCGCTACTCAAAGCCGTTTTTTCAGGCAGAGTAGGAAAGCCGCTCGAAGATGCGCTTGCGCTCTTGGTTCAAAAAGGACGCGCACCCATCATTCCCGATGTGATGAAAGAGTTTCAAGCCATTCTCAATGAAGAAAGCGGCATTATGATTGCGCAAGTTGAGAGCGCAATTGAACTCAGCGAAGCCGAAAAGCAAGCGATTGCAAAAAAGTTGGAAGCGATTTCAGGTAAGAAAATTCAGATTGAAAATAAAATCAATCCGAGTTTAATTGGCGGATTTACCGCACGCATTGGCGATACGGTCATTGATGGCAGTGTCAAGCACAAATTGGAACGCTTGCGAGAAGAACTGCGACAAGTTTCGCTCAACTGAATAACACATCACTGTGCTTGGAAGGGAACGGATTTTCGCCGTTCCTTTTTTATTTTCATCGTTTGAAAATTTTTGTTGCAAGATGCTTCGTAACGACTTACTGCTTCGCGCATTGCGGCGCGAGCCTTGCCACCGAACACCCATTTGGATTATGCGTCAAGCAGGACGCTACCTTCCCGAATACCGCGAGGTGAGGCGTAAAACTGATTTTCTCACGCTTTGCAAAACGCCTGAACTTGCGGCACAAGTAACCATTCAGCCCGTTGAAATTATGGACGTCGATGCGGCGATTATTTTTTCTGACATCCTTGTTGTTCCCGAAGCAATGGGTATGAAATTAGAGTTGATTGAATCGCAAGGACCGAAATTTCCGAACCCAATTCGCACCCGCACAGAGATTGAAAAACTGGCAACGCCTGACGTCTCGCAAGCCTTGCGCTATGTGGAAGATGCAATTCGATTGACCAAACGCGAACTGCACTTTCGCGTGCCGATTATCGGATTCAGTGGCGCGGCTTGGACGCTGTTCGCATATGCTGTTGAAGGCAAAGGCAGTAAAGATTTCCGACACGCCAAACAAATGCTCTTCGAACAGCCCAAAGACGCACACGCCTTGTTGAAAAAACTCACCAAAGTCATTTGCGATTACTTGCTTCTCCAAATTGAAGCAGGGGCAGACGCAGTTCAAATTTTTGATACCTGGGCAGGCTTACTTTCCGAAGAGCATTACAAAGAGTTCTCACTTCAATACATTCACGAGACGGTTCAAACAGTGAAACTCAAACACCCAAAAACGCCTGTGATTGTCTTTGCCAAAGGCGTGGGCGGATTGCTCAAAGAAATTGCTCAAACAGGGTGCGATGCCATAGGGTTGGATTGGACGGTCGACCTTGCCAAAGCGCGTTGGCAACTTTCCGACCGCGTCGCGCTTCAAGGCAATTTAGACCCCATCATGCTCTTTGCTTCGCCTGAACGAATCCGCGAAGAAGCCTCACAAATTTTGCGCAAGTTCGGCGAACACTCCGACCAATCGGGGCATGTGTTTAATCTCGGACACGGTATTCTGCCCGAAACTAAGCCCTCTCACCTCAAAGCCTTGATTGATTTTGTGAAAACGGAAAGCACCAAGTATCACAAGCAATCGATTCAAAATCCAAGTTTGAACTAAACTCACCTTACATGTCGCTTAAAGAAAAACTGGAAAAAAAATCGGCGGTTATCGGCGTTGTTGGGCTGGGCTATGTGGGCTTGCCGCTCGCAGTAGAATTTGCTCGCAAAGGTTTCAAGACCATCGGCATTGATTTAGACAAGCGCAAAATCGAGAGCCTCAACGCAGGTAAAAATTACATTCAAGACATCAAAGAACACGAGTTCAAAGAAGCCTTAAAAAATGGCTTCAAAGCAATGGATAATTACGACCACGCAGGATTGTGCGACGCAATCTACATCTGCGTGCCAACACCTTTCACAGCGAATAAAGAGCCTGATATTTCCTTCATCACATCGGCAACAGAATCCATTGCGAAGCATTTGCGCAAAGAGCAACTGATTATTCTTAAATCCACTACCTTTCCAAACACGACCGAAGGCTATGTGTTGCCGATTCTTGAAAAGACAGGGCTGAAAGTTGGCAAGGATTTTTATCTTGCGTTTTCACCTGAACGCATTGACCCCGGCAATACGAAGTGGAACACAAGCAACACGCCGATTGTCGTTGGGGGCGTTACGCCGCTCTGCACCGACCTTGCCGCACTCGCCAATGAACAAGTAGTTGCAAAGGTTCACAAAGTCTCATCACCGAAAGTGGCAGAAATGGAAAAGTTGTTGGAAAACATTTTCCGAAGCGTCAATATCGCATTGGTCAATGAGATGGCGATGTTGTGCGATAGAATGGGCGGTATCAACATTTGGGAAGTCGTCGAAGCGGCTTCGACCAAGCCGTTTGGTTTTATGCCGTTTTATCCTGGACCTGGCATCGGCGGACATTGCATTTTAATTGACCCCTACTACCTTGCATGGCAAGCACGCGAGTATGATTTTCAAACTAAGTTCATTACGCTGGCGGCGGAAACCAACGAGAATATGCCCTTCTATGTGCGCGACCTTGTGATGAAAGAAATCGCCAAACTTCCGATTGCATTTCAGAGCGCAAAAATTCTCTTTCTCGGTGTCGCCTTCAAAAAGAATGTTGATGATATTCGCCATTCGCCCGCAATTAAAATCATTGAACTTTTGCAAAAAGAAGGCGCAAAACACATTCAATACTGCGACCCGCACGTCTCGCACTTCAAAGAACACGGAACAGGAAGCACTGTGATTGAAATGCACGCCACGCCGCTCACGCCCGAAACACTTGAATCGGCTGACCTTGTTGTGATTACGACCGACCACGCCGCATTTGATTACGACTTGATTCTGAAACACGCAACGCGCATCATCGACACACGCAACGCGCTCAAACACGCGACCGAACATCGCGAAAAAATCGTTTTGCTTGGCGATGGCAGATAAGTTCAACCCGTTTCAATCATGACGATTCAAGACGAGATTTACATTTACAACACGCTCTCGCGACAAAAAGAAAAATTCGTTCCGCTTCGTGAAGGCTTTGTGTCAATGTATGTCTGCGGTCCGACGGTCTATAGTCATTCGCACATTGGTCATGCAAAAAGTTATGTCTCGTTTGATGTGATAGTGAAATGGTTTCGGCATGTGGGCTACAAGGTTCGATATGTTCAAAACATTACTGATGTGGGGCATTTGCTTGGCGATGATGATGGTGAGGATAGAATTTTGAAAGCCGCACGCATTGAGCAAACGTCGCCGATGGAAGTTGCCCAAGCCTACACGCGCTCGTATTACGAAGACATGGACGCGCTCGGTGTGGCTCGCCCCAACATTGCGCCAACAGCGGCAGGACACATTCCCGAACAAATTGAGCTCATCAAAACGCTGATTCAAAAAGGACACGCTTACGAAGTCAACGGCTCGGTCTATTTCAGTGTGAGTTCGTTTGAAGGATACGGCAAACTTTCAGGGCGGCGTAATCAAGAAGAAATGGAATCGGGAACGCGCATTGAAGTTAAATCTGAAAAACGACACCCATCGGATTTCGCACTGTGGAAAAAAGCCGACCCAACACACCTTATGCAGTGGAACTCGCCGTGGGGATGGGGCTTTCCAGGCTGGCACATCGAGTGTTCGGCAATGTCAATGAAATATCTTGGCGAAACGATTGACATTCACGGCGGCGGAATGGATAACCAATTTCCGCATCATGAGTGCGAGATTGCGCAATCTGAATCGGCAACAGGTAAGCCGTTTGTGCGCTATTGGATTCATAACAATCTCGTAACCGTCAATGGTCAAAAGATGAGCAAGTCGCTTGGCAATTTCACCACGATTAAGGAGTTGCTCAAAAAATATGCGCCGACCGTCTTGCGATTTTTCATCTTGCAATCGCACTACCGCTCTACGCTTGATTTTTCCGATGAAGCCCTTGCCGCCGCTAAGAACGGATTAGAAAAATTGACTGAAACCTATAACCGTTTGTTGCACTCGTCAATCGGCTGTGGCACGCTCGACCTTGCGCCGTATCGCACAAGGTTTCACGCCGCACTCAACGATGACTTCAATACACCACAAGCGATTGCGCTTTTCTTTGACCTTGCGCGTGAAATCAACACCACACTTTCTCGCGAAGGATTTTCCGAACAAGAAAAATCAAACCTCATTGATTTCTTCAACACTTACGCCAAGAATATTCTTGGCATTTTGCCCGAACACAAAAGCACAATACAAGACAATTCGGAGACACTTTCAAAAGTGATGGAATTGGTGCTGGAAATTCGAAAAGATGCACGCGCTAAAAAAGATTTCGCAACAAGCGATTTGATTCGCAATCGCTTGAAAGAAGCAGGCATTGAGGTCAGAGACACAAAAGACGGTGCAACTTGGCGGCGCATTGATTAGACCGCATTTCTAACTCACAGATTTAACCTTTCTCACATGGCAGACGGCATTTATTCAGTGAGCGAACTCACCGCAGAAATCAAAGAGCATCTCGAGACGGAGTTCCCCGACGTGTGGCTTCGTGGTGAAATTTCCAACTTCAAAAGAGCAACATCAGGACATCTTTACTTCACGCTTAAAGATTCAGGGGCGCAAATTTCTGCGGCGATTTGGCGTTCGACTGCCGAGCGGCTCTCGCTTCAATTAGTCGACGGCATGGAAGTGCTGATTCGTGGCAGTGTGGAAGTGTATGCGCCACAAGGCAAGTATCAACTCATTGGCAATCAAGTCAAAGCCGTTGGCGAAGGTGATTTGCAAAAAGCATATCAACTGTTAGTTGAGAAGTTGAAAAAGGAAGGGCTATTTGAGCAAGCGCATAAGAAGCCGTTGCCACGCTTGCCTGAAAAAATTGGTGTAGTTACTTCGCCAGTCGGTGCAGTGATTCAGGATATTTGCAAGATATTGGGTCGGCGATACCCAGCGGCGCAAATTGTGTTGTTCCCTGTGCATGTTCAAGGTGAAGATGCGCCAGAGGAAATTGTCAATGCGATTCAGTATTTCAATCGCACGCAAAATCCTGCGCACAAGGTCGATGTGCTGATTGTCGGGCGTGGCGGTGGCTCACTTGAAGACCTTTGGGCGTTCAACGATGAGCGCGTGGCGCGAGCCGTCTTTGCTTCAACCATTCCGATAGTCAGCGCGGTTGGGCATGAAACAGATTTCACGATTTGCGATTTTGTTGCCGATGTTCGCGCCGCAACACCTTCAATGGCGGCGGAATTAGTTGCGCCCAAAGCCACTGATGTTCTTAACGCCCTGAACGCAACCTTGCACTCCATGCAAAGCGACCTTATGAACCGAATTGAAGAACAGCGTGCGCTTGTGAGAGAACTTGTTGGAAGTTATGCCTTTAATAAGCCCGTCAGCGACATGCATACGCTTTTTCAAACGCTTGACCGATTGAGCGAGAGAATGGATTTCAGCATCACGCAAAAATTGGAACGCACTGCGTCTCTGCTTTCAAACTTGGCGCAACGGCTTGATGCACTCGGCTATGAGCAAACACTTCGACGCGGGTTCAGCATGGTGTTCAAAGAGGGGAAAGTGGTTCGGTCGGCAGGCGACATCAAGGCGGGCGATGAAATTGTGATACGATTTGCCGATGGTGAGAAATCGGCACGATTGATGTAGAAAGCACCCACCATCTTCAACTTCCAACTGGCAAAAATGTTACTTGCCTTTGAACTTAAAATTTTCACCTGTCGTTTTTGCACAAAATTTTTTCTTACTTTCATGCGTTTGCTAAGCGATTAACGGAACCAACGGATTCAATTCTACACACAAAACGCAACTATGGACTACCGATTTTCCAAATGGGACGAGCGACATGCCAAAGCGCAATCTTCGCTCGAGAAAATGCTTAGAGTGTTTAATCAACTCTTGATTTACACCAACGGCGACGCCAATCAAGCCTTGCAGTGGCTCACAGAAATGGATAGGCAATATGGCTTAGGCGACGACGAAATCGGCATCGGCGATTTCATTGAGTATCTCAAACGCGAAGGCTATCTTGAAGAACCCTCGCGTGATGGCACATTCAACATCACAAGCAAGACCACAAAGAAAATTCGTGAAGAATCGCTCAACGAAATTTTCTCATCGCTTCGAAAGCAGTCGCAACTTGGCAATCACAAAATTCCAAAATCAGGCACGTCAGAAGAACGTACGCCTGAAACGCGCAGTTGGAAATTCGGCGATGCGCTCCAAAATCTTGACCTCACGCAAACGCTTCAAAACGCACTTAAACACAGCGACTTAGATGACATTCGCTTTGTCGAAGATGACTTCCGTGTCTATGAAACCGAGCATCAAACCACTTGCGCCACCGTGTTGATGATTGATGTTTCGCACTCCATGATCCTTTACGGCGAAGACCGCATCACCCCTGCAAAGAAAGTCGCGTTGGCACTTTCGGAACTCATCTTAACGCGCTATCCAAAAGACAGCCTCGACGTGTTGCTCTTTGGCGATGAAGCATGGCAAGTCGAAGTCAAAGATTTGCCGTTCATCAGCGTTGGTCCGTATCACACCAACACCAAAGCTGGACTTGCCTTAGCACGCCAAATCTTGAAGCGCAAGAAAAATCAGAACAAACAAATTTTTATGATTACCGATGGCAAACCCTCCGCCATCAACGAAGGTGCAAAGATTTACAAGAACTCCTTTGGGCTGGATAGAAAAATCGTCAACAAAACCCTCGACGAAGCCGTGATGTGTCGCAAAGACAAAATCACCATTACAACCTTTATGGTAACCAGCGACCCCTACCTACAAGGTTTTGTCAATGAACTTACACGCGCAAATCAAGGGCGTGCTTATTTCAGTGGGTTAGATAATTTAGGCGAGTATATGTTTGTCGATTACATCAGAAACCGCCGCAAGAAATTACGATAAAGAAACAACCAACATGCTAACAGCGGAAAAATTACTGACAGGCGAAGAGTTGATGGAACTGCAACGCGAGACGGGCAAACACTACGAACTCCTCAAAGGCAAACCCATTGAAACTATGCCCGCTGGCGGAAAACACGGATATATCGCAAACGAAATTGCAACCGAACTAAGAAACTTTGTAAAAGCAAATAAGTTAGGCTTTGTTTTCACAGCAGAAACAGGTGTGTATTTGGAGCGCAATCCTGACACGGTGCGTGCGGCAGATGTAACCTTCATCAGCCGTGAAAAAATCAAAAGCGTTGATGAGATTGATACAGGATTTCTGACCGTTGTGCCTGACCTTGTTGTAGAAGTTGTTTCACACCCCAATCAACTCTGTGAAGCGTTGAGCAAAGTAGAGATGTGGAAACAAGCAGGCGTGAGTGAAATTTGGGTAGTGAATGTAGTTCAAAAAACGCTGACGGTTTATTCCGACAAAGAATCTCAACTTCTGACCGAACAAGAGACACTGCACGGCAACCGCTGGCTCAACGGCTTTATGCTTCCGCTATCAACTATTTTCAGTTAAGCATTCAAACATTTCGGCAAGGAGAAAACCAACATGCTAACAGCGGAAAAATTACTGACAGGCGAAGAGTTGATGGAACTGCAACGCGAGACGGGCAAACACTACGAACTCCTCAAAGGCAAACCCATTGAAACTATGCCCGCTGGCGGAAAACACGGATATATCGCAAACGAAATTGCAACCGAACTAAGAAACTTTGTAAAAGCAAATAAGTTAGGCTTTGTTTTCACAGCAGAAACAGGTGTGTATTTGGAGCGCAATCCTGACACGGTGCGTGCGGCAGATGTAACCTTCATCAGCCGTGAAAAAATCAAAAGCGTTGATGAGATTGATACAGGATTTCTGACCGTTGTGCCTGACCTTGTTGTAGAAGTTGTTTCACACCCCAATCAACTCTGTGAAGCGTTGAGCAAAGTAGAGATGTGGAAACAAGCAGGCGTGAGTGAAATTTGGGTAGTGAATGTAGTTCAAAAAACGCTGACGGTTTATTCCGACAAAGAATCTCAACTTCTGACCGAACAAGAGACACTGCACGGCAACCGCTGGCTCAACGGCTTTATGCTTCCGCTATCAACTATTTTCAGTTAAGCATTTAATCAAAGGACTATGAAAGACATCACAAAAATCAGAACAATCGGCGAGTTAAAGCGTTCAGGGTATCGCGTTCGCTCTGTCAAAGATGAAATTCGCGAGAATTTGATTCAAAAAATGAAGGACGGTGAAAATCCGTTTCCAAACATTATCGGCTATGAGCGCACGGTTATTCCACAACTGCAAAATGCACTGCTCTCGAAGCACGATATTATTTTGCTAGGCTTACGCGGGCAAGCCAAGACAAAACTTATCCGCACTATGGTGAATTTGTTAGATGAGTTTATCCCTGTTATCAAAGGCTCTGAAATCAACGATGACCCATTCAAGCCGATTTCAAAATATGCACGCGAGAAAGTCTTGCACGAAGGCGACGAAACTGAAATCGCTTGGCTCCATCGTTCAGAACGCTACGGCGAAAAACTGGCAACGCCTGACGTAACTATTGCTGACCTCATTGGCGACATTGACCCCATCAAAGCCGCTTCACAAAAATTGACGTATGCAGACGAGAATGTGATTCATTACGGCATCATTCCACGCACTAATCGTGGCATTTTCGCCATCAATGAACTGCCTGATTTGCAACCGCGAATCCAAGTCGGCTTGCTCAACATCATGCAAGAAAAAGACATTCAGATTCGCGGCTTTCAAGTAAGAATTCCACTCGACATCTTCATCATTTATTCCGCCAACCCTGAAGATTACACCAATCGCGGCAACATTATTACGCCGCTCAAAGACCGTATCGACTCGCAAATTATCACGCATTATCCGAAGACGATTGAAATCGGCATCAAAATCACGGAGCAAGAAGCGTGGACAAAACGCCCATCGGAAGTCGAAGTCAAAGTGCCTTACTACTTCAAAGAAATCATTGAGCATATTGCCTTTGAAGCGCGTCGAAGCGAATATGTTGACCAAAAGTCAGGCGTTTCTGCACGATTGACAATTACTGCAATGGAAAATCTCGTGAGCAGTGCCGAACGCAGGGCAATCATACACGATGAATCCGAAGCATGTGTAAGAATTTCTGATGTGTTCCTTGTTTCGCCTGCCATCACAGGAAAAGTTGAACTTGTCTATGAAGGCGAGCAGGAAGGTGCAATTAACGTGGCTAAACTACTTATCGGCAAAGCAATCAATCAAGTCTTCAAAAAATACTGCCCTGACCCTAACAAGAAAATTCAAGGGCAAAGCGTTTATGCTACCATCACTAACTGGTTCGCACAAGGCAATCAAGTCGATATTTACGACGACATGAAATTTGAGGAATACTTCAAAGCATTAGATAGAGTCAAAGGTTTACGCGAGTTTGCAGAAAAGACCTTTCAGACGAAAGACAAACAAGAACTTGCTACCGCCATGGAATTTATTTTAGAAGGATTGCACCAAAACTCAATGGTCGGTAAAGATGAACTTGAAGCCACACGTATTTATAGCGATATGATTGGGAAAATTATGTCGAGCGTAGGAGGCTCTAAATTCGAACGATAACATATTCAAAACTGGGGTAATCCAAAATTCAATAAGAAAGCGTATCTTCTCCGTCGTCAGGGGAGAGTGCAAATACAACTTTATCCCATAATAAGCGCAACTAAATCCTTCTTCACCCTAACGCTGACAATGCTTTGCAGTATGCGCACCATCACAGCCTTGTCAGAGTGATTCGCATATAATCACATACTTGCACTCAAACCTAAAAACTGCCAATGCGTTTGGAATGATGTTCAACAAGCGCATTTGCTTTGATTGACCAAGCGATTTGTGTTAAAGAAAAACGCGAGAATGCAGACAGCGAGGGGTGTAGAAATGGCGGAGAAGTTACATTTTAACATTTTACAGATGCTCCCTGAGCCTATGCTTATGGCGACAACCAATGGGGCGGTTTACTTCGCCAATAGCGCCGCACGTGCAATTTTCTCCCCAACAAGTGATGACCTTCAAGGGAAGAACCTTTGCAATTTCGTGGCTCATCGCTCCGAAAAGTTTAATGACTGGATAAAAAAAATTACTTGCTCTCCATCATTTATTTCTGAACAGGTTGAATTGAAGACATCGCAAGGTATTGTGCCGTTTATGCTTGAAGGAGGGACAATTCAAGATGGTAAGCACTTGTATGTATTGATTCGCTTGAAAGAGATGCACACGAAGCGTGCGACCGTTCACGCACTTTCCGAAAGAGTAGATAAACTTCAGCAAGAAATTGCAATGCGGCGTGCCGCAGAAGCACGTTTGCACGAGAGTTTAGTTGAGCTGGAACGTGCTAAAAAACAATTAGAACAACTTGCCACCGTTGACAGCCTAACAGGCATACCCAATCGCCGAAGCATCGACGAAACCTTGCAACGCGAGTGGCTAAAAGCCATGCGTAACGCTGAACCACTTGTTGTGATGATGATTGATATTGACCATTTCAAAAACTACAACGACTTTTATGGACATCAAGCTGGCGATATGTGCTTGAAGCAAGTGGCGCACGCTATCCGCTCATCATTACGCCGCTCAACGGATTATGTCGGACGATACGGCGGAGAAGAGTTCATCGTGTTACTCACCCATTCCGATTGGGAGAAAGCACAAAAAGCGGCAGAAAAAATCTTTGAGGCAATTCACCACCTCAACATTCCGCATCTTGCATCGCCGACGTCAGAAATCGTTACGATTAGTGCAGGCATCAGCCTCATGATTCCATTGCCGAGACTATCTGTTTCATTGCTGATTCAGCAGGCTGATGAAGCCCTCTACCAAGCCAAGCATAACGGGCGTAATCAATTTGTGATGTATCAAAAGCCTGTCAAAGTGCAACCACACCGCAAAAAGCCTGTGCCGTAACCCCATAAGTTTCAATCTAAACATGAAAGCCCATCATCACGATGGGCTTCTATGTTTGTGTCGCAAACAGTGAGCCATTCAGCGCATTGTAGCAACGGCTTCGCTTGTGCGAATCGCAACCGCAACGCATGCTACGCTCATCAACTCTTTGCTCTCGGAATTGTGCTAACAACTTTTTATGCCGTTGTTATCAATGAGAAGTCGTTTTTTGAGATGAAGAAAATTGCTTAAACTTGCACGCAATCATCTTCGGGGTGCTGCCAACAAGGCGGCTGAGAACATACTCGGAGAACTTGATGCAGGTAATACTGACGCAAGGAAAGATGATGCGAAACTTCTTCTGAATGCACGTTCAGCATTCCGTTTCTCAATCCCTTCGCGTCTATTCCTGCCACTTTCATCAATTCAAACCATCGAACACAATGTTGCTCAAAAACAAAGTGGGTCTCGTTACAGGCGCAAGTCGCGGCGTGGGCGCGGCGATTGCAAAAGTCTTGGCGCGTGAGGGCGCGAGCGTGATTGTCAATTATTTCCAGAGCAAAGAAAAAGCGGAGGAAGTCGTGCAGGAAATCGCACACAAGGGCGGACGCGCAATCGCACTTCGCGCCGATGTTACCAATCCAAGCCAAGTCAGCACAATGATTGACGATGCAATAAAAGCCTTCGGGCGGTTAGATATTCTCGTCAATAACGCGCTCCCGAAGTATGCGTTTAATCCATCTGCAAATTACGTGAGTGTGGAGACGGTTACTTGGGAAAATTTCGAGATGCAGTTCAAGGGAGCAGTCGGCGGTGCGGTGAATGTTATCAAAGCGAGTTTGCCGCACTTAAAAGCGCAAGGCGGCGGAAGCATCATTAACATCTCGACCAACCTCGTCTATAATCCTGTTGTAACTTACTACGACTACACAACGGCAAAAGCGGCGATAGTTGGACTGACGCGAAATCTCGCCGCAGAACTCGGCAAATACGGCATTCGCGTGAATTTGATTGCGGGCGGATTGCTCTCTGTTACTGATGCCAGCGCACCGACTACGAAAGAAGTGTTTGATTTCGTTGCAGGTATTACGCCGCTTCGCAAGGTTACGACGGTTGAAGACTTTGCGGAATCGGTGCTATTCTTCGCGTCCGATTTCAGCCGAGTGATAACGGGTCAATCTGTTTCCGTCGACGGCGGGTTGACAATGCCGTAAGACTGCGTAACTCAAAGTAGGTGTAAGGTTGCAAGTAAAGTTGTAATTTTGCACCTACTTTTCTGGCAGTTTAACTTTCGGTTTTTATACGCCTTTGCAAGAACGAGGTTCGTTTTTTGAGATGAAGAAAATTGCTTAAACTTGCACGCAATCATCTTCGGGGTGCTGCCAACAAGGCGGCTGAGAACATACTCGGAGAACTTGATGCAGGTAATACTGACGCAAGGAAAGATGATGCGAAACTTCTTCTGAATGCACGTTCAGCATTCCGTTTCTCAATCCCTTCGCGTCTATTCCTGCCACTTTCATCAATTCAAATCATTAAAAAAAATGCTGTCCAAAAACGAGACTACTTTACACATCGGGTTAGAATGGTTCTTAAACCCTGACCACGCACCACTTTTAATTGCAGAAGAAAAAGGCTGGTTCAATGAGGCGGGACTGAATGTGAATCTGATTGAGCCACAAACGCATTTTGATGCGATGCAAGCCGTTGAAGAGGGCACATTAGACCTTGCGATTACTGAGCCGATTCATTTAGCGATTGATGCGGCAAAGGGCAAGCCTGTAATTGGGTTTGCGCGATTTCTACACACAAACGGCGGAGTAATGTATCTCAAAGGCAAAGGCATTGAGCGACCGCGAGATATGGCAGGCAAACGCGTGCAATATCCAGGCGCACCAGGATTAGGCGGATTAGCCATCATAAGAACAATGATTGAAACAGACGGCGGCACGCCCAATGCACCTCTGACGCCTGTCAACAACGGTTTCTATCACACTAACGCCTTAGCCGAAAACAAAGCCGATGTCGCAACACTGATTTTCTACAACTTTGAAATCATTGAAGCACGCCAACGTGGTTTAGATGCCGACTTCTTTGCGCTTAAAGACTGGGGCATACCCGATTTCTGTCAACTCATTCTCATCACATCACACACTCATCTCCAAAAAAGAAAACAAGACATCTTATCGTTCTTAAAAATCCTGCGCAAAAGCATTGACTTTATTCATCAATTCCCTGATGAAAGCAAGCAGATTTACTTTAAGCGAACAAATTGTGCGCTTAATGATACCTTAATGAATGCGATTTATCACGCCACCGTGCCATGCTTTACGCACGATTTTATGATGGCTGATAGGTATTTCAACGGCTTAAATGATTGGCTGTATCGCACAGGTCAAATCGAGCATATTCCGAAAGTCGAGTCGTATTGGACAAACGATTTGGTATAAAGCGCACACATATAGACGCAAAGTTGTAACTTATGCCAAAGAAATCTTTTGGCAGTAAGTCTTCTTTGTGATACGAAATGGCAGTGCTTGATTTCCCATTTGAATATGCGCCTAAGAGCTTTGCCCGATGTCGTTATGTTGAATTTGGAGATGATGCAAATCCACCACTGTTGCTGATTCATGGCTACGGTGCGATGTGGCAACATTGGAGTCGTAACATTCCTGCCTTTGAACAACACTACAAAGTTTATGCGTTCGATTTGCTTGGTTTCGGCGAATCGGAGAAGCCAAACGCGCAATACGGCTTGTCGCTATGGGCAAAGCAGATTGAGGCATTTTTGCGATTCAAAGGGTTATCACAAACCATTCTTGTTGGACACTCGATGGGTGGCGCGTCGAGTTTGTGGTTTGCTAACGAACACACTGAACAGGTGAAGGCATTGGTGCTGGTTGATGCGTCAGGAATTTTTCCTGATGAAGTGAGCGTGTTTGAGCGCGTGTTGTATCGTGCTGTCGGCAGTCCGATTATCGGCGAGGCAATGTTTATGCTGTTTGCAAATGAATTTGGTGCGCGCCAAAGTTTAGTGCCAACTTACCTTGATACAGCGCAAGTTACGGACGAACTTGTTGCGCAGTTTGCTAAGCCGCTTCGCAGTGCAGGCGCAATTCATGCCTATCTTGCGCCTTCTCGTAATCCTGAACGATTTTTGCTCGAGAACTTTCCAAGACCGTGCCACTATGTCGGAAATGCCTTGCTCGTGTGGGGCGCAGAAGATTTAGCGTTTCCGCCTAAAAAAGTCGTGCCGAAGTTTCGAGAGATTCTGCCACAAGCCGATGTCGCCATCTTGCCTAATACACGCCACTGCCCACAACACGAAGTCGCCGATGCGTTTAACCAAACGGTAAAAAACTTTCTGATGAAGTTGGAAGGTCGATGATTAGGCGAAAAATTATATTAACGTAGTCGTGAAAACGATTTTCAATTGAAAAGGTGATGAACCTTCAATAATTTTCTGCTATGTCTGATATTGTATTAGACCAATCGCAGCTTGACCCGAAAGCAATTGCTGAAAAATGGCGCACCATTGTTTTCGGCATGATTGACCATGCATATGAGCCGATTGTCAATATCCACACAGGCGCAACCTTTGGCTACGAGGCGTTGCTTCGAAACTATCAAGCGGCAGGCTTCGAGACAATTTGGGAATTTTTTGAAACCGCCTATAACGAAGGCGCGCTTCATCAAGTAGAACTGCTCTTGCGCGAAAAAGCGATTGAAAAATTTTGTCGTTCGGGACTTCAAGAGCGGCTCAAACTGTTTCTCAATATCGATAATCGTGTGTTCGAGATGTCTGATTATCATCAAGGCAACATGAAAAAAATTCTCGAACGCTATAAACTGCCTCCCAGTGCTATCTGCTATGAGATTTCCGAAATGCACCGTTTGAGTGGAAGCGATGCTGTCCTGCGAATTCTTCAACTCACCAAAAGCCAAAACTACAAAATCGCGATTGATGACTTCGGCACAGGCTTTTCAGGCTTTCAAGTGATGTATTACACAAGCCCAGATTTCATCAAAATCGACCGATTCTTCGTTTCCAGCATTGCGAATGATTCTAAAAAACGCTTCTTCGTGGGTAGCATTGTGAATATGGCACATCTTTTGGGTATTACTGTCATTGCCGAAGGCATCGAAACCGAACAAGAATTTTACATCTGCCGCGATTTAGGGTGCGATTTAGTTCAAGGGCATTACATTCAACAAGCTTCCACCAGCGTACGTGAAATAAAACTCAAATACGAAGTTGTAGAAAAATTGGTAAAAAAAGACCGGCGTAAAGTCTCGCAAGACCAGGACATCATCTACAACCAATCCGAGTTTATTCCGCAAATTCCGATTACAGCCACAATGGAAGAAGTTCTCAACAAGTTTTTGGAATACGAAAATTATACGTTCTTCCCTGTAACGACTGAAAACAATGAGCCAATCGGCATTGTGCGCGAAAAAGATTTGAAAGCCTATACCTACTCGATGTATGGACGTCAGCTCTTGATGAATAAATCGGTTGGAAAAACACTCAAAGATTTCATTGTCAAGTGTCCGATTGTCGACATCAACACAAAAGCAGAAAAAATGTTGGAAATTTATGCGGTTGAAGAAACGGGCGAAGGTATCATTATTACGGCGCAGATGGAATATATCGGATTTTTAAGCGCAAAAGCCCTTTTGCGCGTTCTGAACGAGAAGAACTTAGTGATGGCACGTGACCAAAACCCGCTCACCAAATTACCAGGCAACACGCTCATTTATGGCTATGTCTCCGAAGCCCTCGCGGATATAGACTCCACTTACATTCTTGTCTATTACGACTTCGACAACTTCAAGCCCTACAACGACCGCTACGGCTTCCGCAATGGCGACCGCGTGATTCTGCTGTTTTCGGAAATCTTGCAAAAGCGATTTTTGCGTGAAAACTGTTTCGTCGGACACATCGGCGGCGATGACTTTTTTGTTGGGTTCAAAAATCTTTGCTTCGAAGAAGCGCACGAACTGACTTCAATGGTGCTTCAAGAATTTAGCGAAGGTGTCAAGCCCTACTACGATGAAATTGACCGCACTCGCGAGTTCATTGAAGCCAAAGACCGTGACGGCACACTCAAAACTTTTCCACTCCTCACTGTTAGTGCGGCAATGCTTGAAATTCCAAAGCAGCGTAGCCCACTCACGATGGACGAAATCAGCACCATTCTTGCCATCTTGAAAAAAAACGCAAAAGATGTGCCGAGCGGCATTTGTGCCTCAACTATCAATAGACGCAAACTATAAGGCTACTTTTCAAACGGCTTGCCAATTTCGCGCGGCGGAACAGATTTGCCGATAAATCCCACCAACACTAAAAGCGTAACGAGATAAGGAAGCGACTGCACAAGTTGCGTAGGAACAGCGTCGCTCTGTAAGTTGAGTTGTAAGGCTTCGGCGGAAGCAAAAAGCACGCTTGCTGTCGCCGCTCCCAGCGGAAGCCACTTGCCGATAATCATTGCCGCCAAAGAAATGTAGCCTCTGCCTGCAATCATACCGTCCGTAAAACTGTGTTGCTGAAAGGCAAGAAACGCGCCTGCAATCGCCGCCAAAACGCCTGAAATTAAAACCGCTTGATAGCGCATCGTTGGAACGGAAATGCCAAGTGTTGCGGCGGCTTCGGCATTTTCTCCCACAGCACGCAAGCGCAATCCGAAAGGTGTCTTGAAGAAAATGAAGTGCGATAGTGGAATCGCAACGAGCGCAAAAAGAAAAATCGGGTCAAGCAAAATGATAGGCACATCTATCCCTGCAATTCGCTCCGAATTAGAGGCACTGCCAAAGAGAACACGCAGAAAAAATTTCGTTACGCCGACCGCCAAAATGTTCAACGCAATTCCCGAAACAATTTGATTGGCTTTGAAAGTAATCGTTACAAGCGCATGAAGCGTTGCAAATAAAAGTCCGAACACCACTGCAATCCCAACGCCCACCAACGCCGAACCCGTGTAGAACTGTCCAATCGTTGCGCCAAACGCGCCAATCAGCATCAAGCCTTCAAGCGCAAGATTGATGACACCACTTCGCTCCGAATAGGTTGCGCCAAGCGATGTGAGTAAATACGGCACAGCAATTCGGCAGACTTGAAAAAAGAAAATACCGACAAGTTCCATGCACGTGTTGATTGAGAAAGTGAATAGAAAGTTACAATCAATTTGAAAAGCCTGTTAAACGCCTGTTTAACGAGAGTGAATGCCGCGCTTGCGTCGAGTGCGCTCTGCAATGAGAAGCCGAAGTTCACGACTGGCGTAGCCTGCAACGGCGGTATTTTCTTGCGCCCTTCGGAAAAGATACGGAAGCACAAACTTCACTGCGCCGTAGGGCAAATACTTGGCAACATTGAATCCTGCTTTGGCAAGATTGTAACTGATGTGGTCGCCCATGCCGTAAAGTTGCGAGAAGTAAAGATGCGGGTGGTTAAGTGGCAAGTTTTTCTCCTGAATCAGCCGCGCAAGTTTCAGACTGCTTTCTTCGTTGTGCGTGCCTGCGCAAACGCCAATTCGGTCAATATGTTCAAGGCAGAAATCAATCGCAAGATTGAAATCCCGGTCGGTATCGGCTTTGGTATCGTGAATCGGAGAAGGGTAGCCAAGTGCGGCGGCGCGTTGGCGTTCTTTTTCCATGTAAGCACCGCGCACCAATTTAACGCCCAAGTAGTAATCGCCTTTTTCCGCTTTTGCAAACGATGATTTTAAGAACGCGAATCGGTCTTTGCGATAGAGTTGAATCGTGTTGTAGACAAGGGGTTGATGTTTGTTGTAATGCTCCATCATTTCATCGGCAAGGGAATCAATCGCAGCTTGAATCCAAGATTCTTCGGCATCAATCATTACAGGAAGGCGGGCATCGTGAGCGGCGGCGCAAATTTTATGTAAGCGTGATTTCACCTTGTTCCATTCGCCAAGTTCATCTGCCGAGAGCGTTTGTGCCGCGCTTACTTTTTCAAGCAATCCAAACCGTGCAATCCCTGTCATCTTGAAAACTGCAAACGGAATGTTCGGTGTCTCTTTGCTTTTTTCAATCGTGTAAATGGTTTTCTCAACAACTGAATCAAATCCTGCTTCGCTTTCTTCGCCCTCGACCGAGTAGTCGAGAATCGATTTGATATTCGACTTCGCTAATTCTTCTATCACGGGCAAACACTCCGAGACCGTTTCGCCGCCACAAAACTGTTTGAAAATTGTGGCTTTAATCAAACCTTTCACAGGCAACTTCCAACGGATTGCCCAACCAAGAACGGCTGTGCCGAGTTTGGTCAAAGTGGGGCTGTTCATCAAGCGAAAGAGCCAATATCGCTCAGTGAGTTGCCAATCGGTTTTCGAAGCGAAGGCAATTTGAGTGTCGTTGAAGTCTATCAGCGCAAGCGACTTCGGCGGCGTAAGCGTTTCGTTCATCGTGAAGAAAAGTTTAGACCTTCAAAGCAAATGATAAGTAAGAATAAGTCAGCGTAAAAATTTTTCAAAACCCGTTCAAATTCAGCGTGGCGATTTAAATCGTCAGTACGCCTGAGGCAATAAGCAATCTCACCTTTGCTAAATCGTCAGGCGTGTTGATTTCGAGAATCGGATTTGAGATAATGCCGACCTGAATCGTGTAGCCATTTTCTAATGCACGCAACTGTTCGAGCGATTCGGCTTGTTCAAGCGGCGAGGGCGGAAGCATCGCATAAAAGAAAAGGAAGTCGCGCCGAAACGCATACAGCCCAATGTGATGATAGACGGGCGGATTATGAACCGCATTGCGAAAAAACGGAATCGGCGCACGCGAAAAATACATCGCACGGTTTTTTTGATTACAAATCACTTTGACCGTGTGTTCATCACGGTAGCCCGTGAGCATATCGAGCGGCGCGGCGACAGTGGTCATGTCAGGCAGTTCATCGCGCAAGTATGGCTCGACAAGTTTCTCCAACGCTTCAAGTGTTACAAAGGGCTGGTCGCCTTGAATGTTGGCAATCACATCATAGTTTGGGTGGCGGCTGGCGACTTCGGCGATTCTATCCGTTCCCGTTTGATGTTCAACGCGCGTCATTTCAACTTCGCCACCAAAGGCTTGAACGGCTTTAAGGATTCGCTCATCGTCCGTTGCAACAATCACCTTCGAGAACACCTTACAGCGCAGTGCCGATTCATAAACACGCTGAATCATCGGTTTGCCTTCAATCATTGCCAAGGGCTTTGCAGGAAAGCGCGTAGAAGCATAACGAGCGGGAATGACAGCGAGAATCGACATATAAAAAGGCGGTTTGATGTGAAGTTCCAACAAGTAAAGTTACTTGAAAATCATGCGTTGTGTTTGTCCAAGTGCATTTTTGACAGCATCGCTGATGAGAAAATCGTGCGGAAAGCCGAGTTCAATCGCGCTGACTGCGTTAAGTTTATCAAGGTGTTCTTGGGAGAGTGTAAGGTCAAGGCATTTGAGGTTGTCGGCAAGTTGTTCAGGCTTGGTTGCGCCGACAATCGGCACAACGGAAAGGTCGCGTTGTATGGTCCACTTCAAGGCGACTTGTGCGGGAGTTGCACCAATCGATTCGGCGATGTCGACAACGGCTTTGGCAATAGATGAACTTCGCTCGTTCAAACGAGAACTGTTTTCTTGAAGCCGACCTTTTTCGCCACGCAAGTATTTGCCTGAAAGCGCACCGCCTGCAAGTGCGCCCCAAGGCGTTACGGTCATGTTCCATGCTTTTGCCATTGGAAGCAAGTCGCGTTCAGGCGTGCGTTGAATGAGCGAGTATTCGATTTGCAATCCGACAAACTTCGTCCAACCGCGCAGTTCCGCAAGCATATTAGCTTGTGAGACAATCCATGCAGGCGTATCAGAAATGCCGATGTAATGCACGATGCCGCGCGAGACAAGGTCGTCCAACCCGCGCATCACTTCTTCAACAGGCGTGGTAAAATCCCAAGCGTGAAGCCACAAAAGGTCGATGAAGTCAGTGTTCAGGCGTTTCAGACTTTCGCGCACGGAGCGCATCATGTTTTTGCGATGATTGCCTGCATAATGCACGTCGTTCATTCGGTCTTGAAGCGTGTATTTGGTGGCAATGACGAAGTGGTCGCGGTCGTGTGCAACAAAGTCGCCACAAAATTTTTCCGCTGTGCCTGCGGTGTAGATGTTAGCCGTGTCAAGGAAGTTCCCACCAGCGTTGGCATAGAGGTCAAATATCTTCTTGCTTGTTTCGTAATCGGTGCCCCAGCCCCACTCTGTGCCGAAGCCCATGGTGCCAAGCGCAATTTCCGAAACGCGCAACCCTGAACTGCCGAAAAGTTTGTATCGCATTGATGGTCAATAATTGTCTCTGAAAATACAACTTGCGTGCTTAAATGTGGAAACTTTTGATACAGTAGTGCGATTGCCGTATTTTCACGCTCTTTAAGCGGCATTAAAAGCAACCTAATTTATGCGTTTAAAGCAATTACAAACTCAACCGCAATCCATGACGATAGAACTGCCAACTTTGAACATCGTTGAAGGCTCAAAAGAAATCGCCGCAACAGGTGAAGAAACGTTTGTTGCCAAATCGAAACGAAGCTGCAATGCAACAAAGGGAAAAGTCTATATCGAAAGTTACGGCTGTCAGATGAACTTTGCCGATTCAGAAATTGTCGCCGCTATTGTAAAGGCTGATGGATACAGCACCACCGATTCAGAAACCGATGCCGATGTGATTTTCCTCAACACATGTGCTATTCGCGAGAACGCCGAACAAAAAATTCATCACCGATTGCAATCGCTTAAACCGCTGAAGCGCAAGAATCCAAAACTGGTGATTGGTGTCTTGGGCTGTATGGCAGAGCGAATGAAGCAGTCGCTCTTTGAGCAAGAAAAAATTGTTGATTTGATTGCAGGACCCGATGCGTATCGCTCAATTCCGCAACTGATTGAACTGGCGGAGTCAGGACAAAAAGCCGCAAATGTGTTTCTTTCGCTCGAGGAAACTTACGCCGACATCACGCCCGTGCGCCGAGAAGGCGTGAGCGCATTCCTCTCAATTATGCGTGGCTGTGATAATATGTGTTCGTTCTGCGTTGTGCCGTTCACGCGTGGCAGAGAGCGAAGCCGCCCGTTCCAAACCATTCTCAATGAACTCAAAATGCTTTCCGATGAAGGCTTCAAAGAAGTAACGCTCTTGGGGCAGAACGTCAATTCTTACAACGATGAAGCAAGCAAGGTGAACTTCGCCGAATTGATGTATCGCGCGAGTTTGGTGAACGAAAAGATGCGCATTCGTTTTACAACCTCTCACCCGAAAGATATTTCAGAAGAACTCGTAAGCGTGATAGCGGAACGACCAAACTTGTGCAAGTTCATTCACTTGCCCGTGCAGTCAGGCTCAACAAGGATTTTGGAACTGATGAATCGCAATCACACGCGCGAAGATTATCTGAAAAAAATCGAGATGATTCAATCCAAAATTCCTGATTGCTCGCTTTCAACCGACATTATTGCAGGCTTCTGCACCGAAACCGAAGATGACCACCAGCAAACGCTCTCGCTTTTGGAGCAAGTTCGCTACGATTACGCATTCACGTTCATTTACTCGGAACGCCCGAACACGCCCGCCGCAAAGCGGTTAAAAGATGATGTGGATTACGCAACCAAACAGCGTCGCCTTCAAGAAATCATTGCGCTAACGAAACGCATTGCCGAAGAACGTTACGCTGAATCGGTTGGAAAAGTCTATGAGATTTTAATCGAAGGCGATAGCAAACGCTCGTCAGAAATGTGGATGGGCAGAGCCGATAACAATCGTGTTGCTGTGTTTCCAAAAACAGGAAAAGAAAAAGCAGGAGATTTCGTGAAAGTGCGTATCACCAGTTCAACTGCTGCCACGCTGATTGGTGAGCGTGTAGAGACATAAATCAACTTGTTCTTTTAGACCTGAAACACCAAAACGAATCACAATGACAGACCAACAACAAGAGCCGAAATCACCCAAACGAACCAATGCGCGTAAAATTGCCAAAACCTTGACGCGCATCGACCTTTACAACATTGTTGCCAAACGTTTCAACGCAAAGCCAAGTGCAGTCGCCGACTACGTTGATGCAACAATTGATGGGCTTTCGAGTCTCATCAAAAGTGCAGACCCCGAACTCCGCATTGAACTACGCGGACTTGGCGTCTTCGAAGTCAAATTCATGAAAGAGCGCGCGATTGTTCGAGACCCGCGCACGCTTGAACTCATTGACTACACAGGCAGACGCCGAAAAATGCACTTCCGACCCAGCAAGCAAATAAAAAGAGCTCTGCTCGGTAATGATACAAAAGTCAAGAAACCCACATGACCTTACTCAATAAACGTGTTGTTGCGATTGATTACGGAACAAAACGCATTGGACTGGCGCAAAGCGACTTGCTTCATCTCTTTGCGCAAAGCGTAGGCACATTTTCCGAACCCGAGCTCTACAAACAACTGGCTACGATTGAAAAAGAAGACGGCATTGAGAAAATCCTACTTGGCAACCCAACCAACGGCGATGGCTCACCAAACCGAATGACCAAAGTCGTCGCCGATTTTCAGGCACGCTTGCAAGCACACTTTCCGCATCTCACGATTGAAAAAGTGAGCGAGTTTGGCTCTTCAAAAGCCGCCATGCAAACGCTCATTGCAAGCGGTGTAGGGAAAAAAGAACGCAATCAAAAAGGGCGACTCGACAAAGTCGCCGCCGCCCTCATGCTCCAACACTACTTGGAAACCCGACCAAAACACACTGCGCAATCTTAACGGCGTATCGGTATCAAACCCCGTCAATCCATATGTGTCGGCTTTGAGTCATCTACAACACTAAGACCATATTTCAACAAATGAGGCAAAACACGCTTGGCATCATAAATGTCAATCACGACCACCTCATCATTCATGAGTTCAACTGTAAAGCCATCACCGTTTAAGACTGTATCAGGAATTCCTTGAAAATCTTTGCGATAACAATAAAAGGCTTCCTGTTTCAGCATCAACGAGGTCTAACGCTCCGAGTTTGATTGACAAATCCATCTTCAATTCAATTTTGGCTTTGGTGTGTAGTCATCGTTAAACGCACTGCAAGAGTTCATCGGCGAAACGTTTTGCAAGCGATTCGGCATTGGCTTTGGATTTCGCTTCGGCGTAAATGCGCACAATCGGCTCGGTATTGGATTTGCGCAAATGCACCCAACTTTCAGCGAAATCAATTTTAACGCCGTCAATCGTTGAAACGCGCTCGTGCGAATAGCGGTGGGCAAGTTCGGCAAGCGCATCATCAAGGCTTGTGGCGGCATCAAGTTTGAGTTTGTGCTTGGCGATAAAGTAAGCAGGAAACGTTTGTTTGAAGTCTGTAAGTTTTCTTGTTGGATTTTTTTCTTGCCACTCTGCAAAAGCGGAAAGGAAAAGGGCAATGCCAACCAGCGCATCGCGTCCATAATGCACATCGGGCAAAATCACGCCGCCGTTGCCTTCGCCGCCAATCGTGGCACTGACCGATTTCATCACTTCAATCACATTTGCTTCGCCTACCTTCGCTGCGTGATACTGAACGCCGTGCTTTGTTGCCACATCGCGAAGAGCGCGACTGCTCGAAAGATTGCTCACCACATCGCCTCTCTTCTTCGTGAGCCAAAAATCTGCACACGCCACAAGCGTATATTCTTCGCCGAAGAGCGAACCATCTTCACAAATGAAACACACGCGGTCAACATCGGGGTCAACCACAATACCAATATCGGCACTGTAGTGCGCTGTCAAACCTTGTGTTTCGGTTAAGTTTTCTTCAATCGGTTCGGGATTACGCGGGAAAATGCCTGTCGGCTTGCACGAAATTTCAATCACTTCGCTGACACCAAGCGCACGACACAGTTTCGGAATAATCAGCGCACCTGCGCCATTGACCGCATCAACCAACACTTTGTATTGGCGACGCTTGATTTTCTCGATATCAAGTTCGGGAAGTGAAAGCACTTTCTTGATGTGAAAGTCATCGTAATCTTTGCGTGGGATAGCCATTCCAAATTCATTCCACTTTGCTGAATGAAATGCTTTTCTCTCCACAATCGCAAGCATGGCTTTGCTTTGCGCAGGCGTGAGAAATTCGCCCAAGTGATTAAGCAATTTGAGCGCGTTCCATTCAAGCGGATTATGCGAGGCAGAAATGATGATGCCGCCATCGGCTTGTTCAGCAATCACGGCAAGTTCAACCGTTGGCGTGGTTGCAATCCCCAAGTTGATGACGTTGCACCCCGATTGAATCAACACACCTTGCACATAATCCAAGATGATGTTGCCTGTGGGGCGTGTATCGCGTCCAATTACAACTGTTGGCACAGTGCCGCGCAAGTTCACTTCACCCGTATTGCGCCGTTCAAAAAGCCATGTGGCAAAGGCTTGTGTGTAGGTCGTGAGCGCGAGCGGCGTAAGGCTTTCGCCCACAATGCCGCGAATCCCCGAAATGCTGACCATGAGACTCATGTTTGAAACAGTGAGTTTTGTTGTTGGATTTGAAGATGCTTAATGTGCCGAGAGCCAATTTTCGCCAACGCCAATATCAATCACAATCGGCACTTCTTTAATGCCAACTTCTTTCGCCCCAAGAATCATCGCCGATTTGACAAGGTCGGAAAGAACTTCTTGTTCTTCAATCGGCATATCAAAGAGCAGTTCATCATGCACTTGCAAAATCATGCGAGAGCGAAGGTTGTGTTGAGAAATGTTGTGGTCGATGTGAATCATGGCGCGTTTGATGATGTCTGCCGCTGTGCCTTGAATGGGCGTGTTGATGGCGGCGCGTTCATTGGCGTTGCGAATTGAGTAATTCTTACTATGAATGTCAGGGAAGTAGCGTCGCCTTCCAGTGAGCGTTTCCACATAGCCCTGTGTTCGTGCCGATTCCAAGACGCGCTCGGTGTATTGAAAAATTTTCGGATACTTTTGCTTGTATTGCTCAATGAGCGATTTGGCTTCGCTTTGCGCAATGTCCAAGCGTTGTGCTAAGCCAAACGGCTGAATCCCATACAGCACGCCGAAGTTGACTTCCTTTGCTTTGCGGCGTTGCTCTTTGGAAACCTCATCGGTGCCGAAAATCACGCGAGCGGTGGCGCGATGAATATCCTCGCCGTTCTTGAACGCAGTGAGCATGGTTTCGTCGCCTGAAAGTTCAGCGGCAATGCGCAGTTCGATTTGCGAGTAATCAGCAGAAAGCAACTTGCGCGTGTGTTCGCTGGGAATAAAGGCTTTGCGAATTTGCCGACCAACTTCGGTGCGAATCGGAATGTTCTGCAAGTTCGGATTGGTCGAAGAAAGTCGCCCAGTTGCCGCAACGCTTTGATTAAATGAAGTATGCACGCGCCCCGTCTTTAGATTGACCATTGTTGGAAGCGCATCAACATAAGTCGACTTCAACTTCTGCAAACTGCGATACTCCAAAATTTTTGAAGCAATCGGAAACTCTTCCGAAAGTTCTTCCAAGACACGCACATCGGTGGAAAAGCCTGTTTTCGTGCGCTTCTTCGTCGGCAATCCCATTTTCTCGAACAGCACTTCGCCAAGTTGCTTTGGCGAATCAAGGTTGAACTCCAAGCCAACTTCTTTGTAAATCGCCTTTGCAACTTCGGCAAGTTCCGCTTCGAGCGTTTGAGAGATTTCTGAAAGAATCGTAGTATCAATTTTCACGCCTTCCCACTCCATTTTTCCCAAGATGGGCATGAGCGGCATCTCGATGTCAGTGAAAACGCGCTCCAAGACAGGCGATTCGGCAAGGTCTTGCGAAAGCCGATGTTTGAGTTGAAGCGTTACATCAGCATCTTGGCACGCATATTCCGAGAGCCGCTCAATCGGCACATCTTTGATGGAAATTTGATTGCGCCCTGTGCCGATAAGGTCGGTAAATTCAATCAAGCGATACTTCAAATAGCGCGCCGCCATGTCGCTCATGTTGTGCGAATCATCAGGGTTCAGCACGTAATTCGCAAGCATGGTGTCAAACGAAATTGGCGAAACATCAATCCCATACTGTTTCAAAACGAGATAATCGAACTTGAAATTCTGACCGATTTTTTTTTGAGCAGGATTTTCAAGAATCGGCTTCAATGCAGAAATGACAGTTGCACTCGGAAGGGAATCGGTGAAATAGATGCAAAAGGCTTCGTGCGGACGAATCGCAAGCGAAACGCAAACAAGTTCAGCGTTGAAAACATCGAGACTGGTGGTTTCAGTGTCAATGGAAAATTCATCAGCCTTGCGCAGTTCTGAAAGAAGTGCCTCAAAGGCTTCAGGCGTTGTAATGGTGTGATACTTTCCAAGCGTATGCGGATAAGTAAGCGAAACACCTTCTCCGATGTTTGCGCCGAAGTTGAAGGAAAGGTCGTCGTCAGTATCAGGCGCGTCAGCAAGCGTGACAGGTTGTTGTGCTTTGAGTTTAGAGAGAAATTGTTTCATCTGTAATTCTTCAAGCACAGGCGTTAGCGCGTCAAGGTTGGCAGGTTTGATACGCAAATCGTCTAATGAAAAGTTGAGTGGCACATCGGTTTTAATGGTAACAAGGAACTTAGCGACTTTCAGGTGCTCTTTGGCGTCGAGCAGGTTTTGCTTCAATTTGTATTTGGTGATGCGGCTGATGTTGTTGTAAAGGTTTTCTATCGAGCCGTATTCGTTGATGAGTTGTGCGGCAGTTTTCGGTCCAATGCCATCAACGCCCGGAATGTTATCCGATGTATCGCCCATCAAGGTAAGCATATCAATGAACTGTTCAGGAGTCACGCCATAGCGTTCTTTGATTTCAAGTTTGCTAAGGCGTTCAAATTTCTCATCATCTTTTGACGGTTTGAGAATCTGCACAGTATCGCTAACCAGTTGAGAGAAATCTTTATCAGGCGTAACAATGAAGACTTGGCACATGCTTTCATAGCGTTTGGCAAGTGTGCCGATAATATCATCGGCTTCGTAGCCTGGCAGTTTGAGAAGCGCAACACCGTAGCCTTCAATGAGTTTGTAGATGATGTCGAGCTGTTGAACAAGGTCTTCAGGCGGTTCAGGGCGATTGGCTTTGTAAAGCACGTAAGCATCATGGCGAAAGGTTTTCTCCTTTGTATCGGTCGCAACAGCAAGGTAATCAGGTTTGTATTGCTCAATAATGCCGTGCAAGGTTTTGATAAACCCATAGATTGCGCCCGTTGGCACGCCCGATTTTGAAGTGAGTTTTTGCGAAAGAAAGGCATAGTAGGCGCGATAAATCAGTGCCATTGCATCAAGCAGAAACAGCGTCGGCTTTTGGGCGTCGTTTGTTGGCATGGCTTAGGTTAGGTGTGTTTGAACGGAAAATAAACATTTGTAGATTCCTGACAACGCTATCAACAAAATCAACGCCGCAATGAATCAACCTACCGAAGTCGTTTCAAGCATATCTGAAAGCCGCACCTTCAAACGCGAACTTGGCTTACGCTCATCGACAATGATTGTGATGGGTTCAATGATTGGGTCAGGGATTTTTATTGTGAGTGCCGATATTGCCCGCACGGTCGGTTCGCCCGGAATGCTTCTTGTGGTGTGGGCAATTACAGGGGTTATTACGCTGATTGCCGCGCTCTCATATGGCGAACTTGCCGCAATGGTGCCCGAAGCCGGCGGACAGTATGTCTATCTGCGCGAAGCCTATAACCCACTCATCGGATTTCTTTACGGTTGGACGCTCTTTCTTGTCATTCAAACAGGCACGATTGCCGCAGTTGCCGTCGCCTTTGCAAAATTCACAGCGATTTTCATTCCGATATTAAGCGAAAAAAACATTCTCTTCTCGCTTGGCAAGTTCAACATTTCCGCCGCACAACTGTTTGCAATTCTCTCGCTGGTTGTGCTAACGCTCATTAATGCGCGTGGCGTTAAAGAAGGCAAACTCATTCAAGACATCTTCACCTTTTCAAAAATTATCGCGCTCTTTGGCTTGATTGCGATTGGCTTAACGGTAGGTGCAAACGAAACCGCCTTAAAGGCAAATTTCGGGGAAGCGTTTTGGCAAAGTGCTTGGACGAAAGTCGCCGATGGAAAAATCATTTCCGTTGAACCGTTATCGGGCTTGGACGTGCTGATAGCAGTGGGCGTAGCGATGGTCGGCTCAATTTTTTCGAGCGATGCGTGGAACAACATCACCTTCACGGCAGGCGAAGTGATTAATCCAAAACGCAACATTCCGCTCTCGCTTGCACTTGGCACGGGCGCAGTAACGCTCATCTATCTGCTTGCAAACGTAAGTTATCTTGTTGTATTGCCACTTCAAGGAACGCCTGACGGCACCAATGCACTCGCACGCGGAATCCAATTCGCCGAACTTGACCGCGTCGGCACTGCGGCAATGAGCGTGGTGTTTGGCGACATGGCACTCTACCTCATGGCGGCACTGATTATGATTTCTACCTTCGGCTGTAACAACGGCTTGATTCTGGCAGGCGCAAGAGTGTATTATGCCATGAGCAACGATGGACTTTTCTTCAAAAAGGCAGGCGAACTGAGCGAAAAATCTGTTCCCGCATTTGCGCTAATGATTCAATGCGTGTGGGCAAGTCTGCTTTGTTTATCTGGCTCTTACGGCGATTTGCTTGACTATGTCGTCTTTGCGGTGTTGCTCTTCTACATTCTGACCATTGCAGGTATTTTCATTCTGCGTAAAACGAAGCCTGATGTTGAGCGTCCCTACAAAGCCTTTGGCTACCCGGTGTTGCCTATGCTTTATATCGTGTTAGCGGCGGCAATTTGCATTGACTTGCTCATCTTTAAGCCGAATTACACATATCCTGGACTGTTTATCGTATTGCTTGGCGTGCCTGTTTATTTTTTGTGGAAAAGAAAGTCTGAACCATGAACATCTACATAGAGCAATTTCTCGCCTCGCTTCACCATGAGCGGCGATGTTCGGAACACACCTTGAAAGCGTATCAAAACGACCTTGCGCAGTTCCTTTCATTTCTCAAAGCGCATTTTGAAGTTGAAGCAGAATCAGCGATTCCGTTGCATCAGATTGATTCACTCACGATTCGGCTCTTTTTAGGTGAGTTGTTGGAGAAAGGATACGAAGCGCGTTCCATTGGGCGTAAGTTGGCGGCGATTAAAGCCTTCTTCAAATTTCTGGTCTCGCTTAAAGTCTTGGAGTCATCGCCCGCATCAACGGTTGCAACGCCGAAGACAAACAAACGCTTGCCGACTTTTTTGAACGAAGAGCAAACCCAAAAACTCTTTGAAGAAACACTCGCGCAATTAAACGACAGCACGTTTGAAGGCGCACGAGACAAAGCAATTTTGGAACTCTTTTACAGCGCAGGCTTGCGGCTTTCGGAACTCATTGGGCTGAATGTTGAGGATATTGACCTCCATCAAGGCTTCGTGAAAGTGCTTGGCAAAGGCAAAAAGCACCGCATTGTGCCAATCGGAAAATCGGCTATATCGGCACTGAAAAAATACTTTGAAGTGCGGCGAAACTTTGATACGTTCAATCGTATCGATAAAAAGCAGATAACTGAAAATCATTCAAATCAGGAGACACCACCAACAAACGCTAAACCAACACAAGCCGTATTCATCACAGAAAAAGGCAAGCGTGTATATGCGATGCTGTTGCAACGATTGGTCAAGAAATATCTTTCCGCCGTAACTGAACAGAAAAAGAAAAGCCCTCACATTTTGCGACACACCTTTGCAACGCATTTACTTAACAATGGTGCGGATTTGCGGAGCGTGAGCGAAATGTTGGGGCATAGCAATCTTTCAACAACCGAAATTTACACACACGTCACTTTCGAGCGATTAAAAGAAACCTACAACAAAGCGCACCCGAAAGCCTAATCCGCTTTTGAACACGGGGAGCAAGAAACCCGCGTCGCTCAAACGAGCGAGCGAAATTTCATCAACACTTATCTTGAAAGGGAGAGCCATTATGGGAAAGCAACATCTCAACGGGCACACTGCTAACGAAAACAAAATGCGTGTTCAATTTACCCTCCGCCATTCTTCAAGAAGTCACCCTGAAATTGAGCAGTATGCCCGAGAAGCCATACTGGACTTCAACAAGTATTTCAACGGCGTTACCGATTGCCACATTATTCTTGATCATCAAAATCACGACATTGTAACGAACAAACGGGCGGAAATTACGGTGCATGTGCATAACCATACCTTTGTGTCGAAACAGGCGGCACCGACCTATCAAAGAGCCATCGATTTATGTGTCGAGCATCTCTGCCGACAACTTCAAAAGCACAAAGAAAAAATTAGACATCTCTAACTGTGAGTTAATGATGAGCGGCGTGCCGCACACATCAAGAGCACGTTGCTCATCACGCTGATTGCCCTTATTGAGCCATGGATTTCAACAAGCAACCACTGAAAAAGAAAGACATCACTGTCGCTGAACTCTATGAGGCACTGACCGAGCGGATGGGGGTGTCGCTCGAGCGGCTCAATAAAGTCAGTATGAAACGCAAAATTGTTGAGCGTGATATTCATCGCCCTGGACTTGCCCTTGCGGGCTTTACCAACCTTTTCACCTATCAACGCGTTCAAATTCTGGGTAATACTGAATCGCGATTTCTCAATCAGTTCACCCCTGAAAAACGACGCGAAGCCTTTGCTCACATTACGCCATACAAAATTCCATGCATCTGCATCACCGACGGGAACGACTTCGACAATGACCTCTTGCAAATGGCGACCGACGCACAGATTCCTGTTTTTCGCACCTCGCTTTCTACAACAAAGTTCATTTACCTTGTAACCGACTTTTTAGATGACCAATTCGCACCCTATCAAGTTTTTCACGGCTCAATGGTCGATGTGTATGGTATCGGAATTTTTTTTGCGGGGCGAAGCGGCATTGGAAAATCAGAAATCGCATTGGATTTAGTGGAGCGTGGACATCGACTCGTCGCCGATGATGCAGTCGTAATCACGCGCAAAGGAGAATCCGTTTTAATGGCGAGTGGAATGGATACAATCGGACACTTCATGGAAATTCGCGGCTTGGGCTTTATTGATGTCGAAGCCATTTTCGGCATTCGTGCCGTGCGCTACCAAAAGCGATTGGAACTCGTGGTCGAACTCATGGAATGGGATAGCAAAGCCGAATACGACCGAACAGGACTTGCGCCGAAACATACCGATATTCTCGGTGTCTCTATCCCACATATTCAGTTACCGATTTATCCAGGCAAAAACATTACCGTCATTGCGGAAGTCATTGCGCTAAACTATCTTCTCAAACACTATGGCTACGATGCGGCGCAAGAATTGGACAAACGTGTTCTGGAAAAAATTGCGGCGCAATCCAAAAGCGGCAAAAAAAAGAAACCTGCAAACAACACCAATAAAAACATGCACAGTTCCGAAGTAAACCGAATGATTGATTACTTCGAACACGATTTTGAATAGTCAACCTGCAAGTTCATCAAACAGAACATTTCACAACACCTAAAACCAGCAACGAATATGACACTCTGTTACATTCGTGTTCTTTTTGCAGTTTTGATGCTCTTCACCGCCGCCTGTCAGAAAAAAGACGGCGAAAAACCCAAAAGCACACAACCCAGCAATCCACTTGCCACCACGCTCGTGCTGACCGATAGAAGCGATGTCGACAATTTTAATCCCATCATCAGCTCAACCGTTTCAGGCGGAAATGCCATTTCAATGATTTATACCGGCATCACAACAGGAACCTTTGATACCACACAAGGTATCCTTATCTATGAACCCGCCATCGCAAAAAGTTGGACGATTGCGCCCGATTTCAAATCCATCACCTACAACTTGCGCGGCGATGTCAAATGGACTGACGGCACGCCCGTAACTTCGCACGACTTCAAGTTCAGTTACCAACTTTACGGCGACACCATCATCGCCAGCGCACGACAGGACTATCTCGAAAACCTTGTCAAACTGCGTGATAAAAACAGCAAACCCACCGACATCGTTGACTTCGACAAAGCCATCTTAACGCCAAACGATACCACCCTTATTTTCAACTTCGAAAAGCCTGTTCCAAAACATCTCATTGAGTTTCATACCTCGCTCACGCCTGTTCCGAAGCACATCTGGAAAGATGTAAAGCCAAGCGAGTTTCGTTCAAGTGAATTAAACTCAAATCCTACCGTCAGTTGCGGACCGTTCAAGTTCAAAGAGTGGAAACGTCAGCAAGAGTTCACGGTTGTCTCTAATCCCGACTTCAATGTTCCTGCGCCAGGCAAAATCCCCACCATTACAATGCGTGTGATTCCTGAATACACCACACAACTTACCCAACTCAAAACCGGCGCAATTGATGTGATGGATGGCATTAAGCCCGAAGACGCCATCAAAATCGAGAAGGAAAATCCTGAAATCGATATTCGCATTGTCAAATATCGCAGTTATTCTTACTTAATGCTTTCCAACATTGATTGCGAAGCTTATCAGAATGGCAAACAAATTAAACCGCACCCGCTTTTTGGCACGAAGAAAACGCGCCTTGCGATTGCGATGGCGATTGACCGCGAAAAAATTTTAGACGGCTACTACTTCGGCAAATATGCTGAACTCATGACCTCACCCATTTCACCTGCGTTTAAGTGGGCGTTCAATAGCGACATCAAGCCGTATCCTTACGACCCGAAACGCGCCAAAGAACTGCTCGCCGAAGACGGATGGAAAATCGGTAGCGACGGCATCTTAGAGCGCAACGGCAAAAAGTTTTCCTTTACACTTATGATTTCAAAAGGAGCGACCGCAGGCGAATACATGGCACCAATTATTCAACAAAGCCTGAAAGAACTCGGTATTGAGTGCAAAATTGAAACATTGGAGTTTAATGTCTTTGTCGAAAAAGGTCGTAAGCACGCTTTGGACGCCTCGCTCAATGGACTTTCGGTCGGACTTGAAATTGATTTAGCCCCAACTTTTGGAAGCAATCTCGACAAGGCGGCGTTCAATTCGGCAGGCTATCAAAATCCGCGTGTGGACGAACTTAACCGCATCGCACAATCGAAATTGCTTCGTGAAGAAGCCGCTCCATATTGGAAAGAGTTTCAGCAAATTTTCCATGACGATGTGCCATTTGTGCCGATGTTTTGGGGCAGTCGAATTGTTGGCTATAATAAGCGTGTGATTGGCGAAAAGCCCGATATTCTTTCCATCTATACCGATTTGGAAAAATGGACGCTTTCGACCATGCCCGCAGAAACGGCTGTCAGATAACTTGTTGGAAAATCAACCATGCTCTATTCACACAAACTTGTTTGAGCCATGTTTAGTTATGTGCTTCGCCGAATTTTAGGCGCAATTCCGTTGATATTTGGTGTGCTAACGCTAACCTTCTTCATTATTCGGCTTGCGCCAGGTGACCCTGCCTCGTTTTTCATTCAGCCTGGCGTTTCGCCCAAAGTCGCTGAACAAATGCGCGAACAATACGGCTTGAACGACCCGCTCATTGTTCAATACTTCAAGTGGCTTGGAAATATCTTGCAAGGCGATTTCGGACGCAGTTTCAGCCGCCATCAACCTGTCTTTGATGTCATTCTCGAAGCCGTTCCAATCACGATTTCGCTTGCGCTAATTGGAATTACGATGGAGTTCATTTTTGGCATTTTACTTGGCGTCATTTCGGCGGTAAAACAAGGCACGAAGCTCGACCGAACGCTCACTGTTTCTGCACTCTTCATTTACTCTATGCCTGAATTTTGGCTCTCGCTGATGTTGATTATCATCTTCTCGCTGAAACTCGGTTGGTTCCCAGCATCAAATCTCAACAGCATTGGTGCGGATTCGTTCGGCACTGTGGAGTTCATTTTAGACCGATTGCATCATCTTGTATTGCCCATTTTCGTGTTGAGTCTGGGTGGCACGGCAGGACTTGCGCGATATGTGCGCGGACAAATGCTTGAAGTCATTCGTCAAGATTACATTCGCACGGCACGTGCCAAAGGGTTAAGCGAAAAAATTGTCATCTTCAAGCACGCCTTGCGCAACGCGCTCTTGCCTGTGGTTACGATTCTTGGTGGCTCGCTTCCTGCCTTGTTCAGCGGCGCACTCTTCATCGAAGTTATTTTCGCTATTCCAGGCATGGGGCGCATCGCCGTTGAAGCCGTCTTCGCACGAGATTATCCGCTCATTATCGCCAATACCTTCATTTCAGGAACGTTAATCGTGTTAGGCAACTTGTTAGCCGATGTGCTGTATGCAGTGGTCGACCCAAGAATTAAACTCGGCTGAACATGAAAAAACAAGCGTTTCAAATTGGATTGTATTTGTGGTTTGCGGGGGTAATTGTCTTTGCGATTGCCTCGCCGAATAAAGTCGGAATGCTTGCTGAAACTACGAAGAACATTTACTTCCATGTGCCAATGGCGATTACGGCAGTTGTGGCGTTCTTCACGTCGGTATGGTTCAGCGTAAAGTATCTCAACACGCGCAACTTGGAAAATGATATGAACGCCGAAGTCGCGTCAGGATTAGGATTCCTGTTCAACCTGCTTGCGATGATAACAGGCGCAGTTTGGGCAAAAGTAACTTGGGGCGCATTCTGGCACTGGGACCCGCGACAAACAACCATCTTCTTGGTCTTCCTGATGTATTCGGCATACTTCGCCTTGCGCAGTGCTGTAGATTCTGCCGAAAAGCGTGCTGTGCTTTCAAGCGTCTACAGCATCTTCTCGTTTCCTGCACTCATTTTTCTTTATTTCGTTTTGCCTCGCCTTGTGCCCGGCTTGCACCCTGGCTCGCCTGAAGGCGGCGAAGCCGGTATCAATCCTGCCGTCTCTTCCACGACCGACCCAATGATTCGCGCCGTCCTGTATTGCTCTATGCTTGGCTTTATTGCGCTCTTCTTCTGGCTTCACAACCTTCGCGTGCGACAAATGAAACTCTCGGAAAAACTAATCGCCTTGGCTGAAAACCGATGATGACAAATCCTGTTATGATTGACAAAGAAATTTTAGGCGGAACGCCCGTCTTCGCCAATACAAGAGTGCCAATCCAAACCTTACTCGATTATTTGGAAGGCGGAGAAACGATTGATGACTTTTTAGAGGGATTTCCTTCCGTGTCACGAGAACAGGTTATTGCGTTTTTGGAAATTGCGAAAAGCAAGATAGTGTCAGAGATAATGACTGTGCAAGATGAAAATACTGATTGATGAAAATTTGGATAGACGTCTTGCAAATCAATTTCCTGAATACGATGTAAAAACAGTTCAACAAATGAACTGGTCGGGTGCAAAAAACGGACAACTATTGAAATTGATGAAAGGAAAGTTTGATGTGCTAATCACGGCAGACCAAAACTTAATCACCCAACAGAGCAAGGCACTGACAAACGAAATAGCAGTGATTGTGTTGAAAGCATTGAAAGCACCGACAAATCGTCTTAAAGACCACATAGTGCTTATTCCAAAAGTCAAACAAGCACTTTTAGAAATCAAGAAAGGCGAAGCGATTTGCATTCAATAAACGTTAACCCAATGCTCGATTTTCTCATTCAGAACTCCATTTACGTTGTTCTTATCATTGTGCTCATCATTTGGTCAGGAATTTTTTTCTATCTCTTTCGTCTCGATAAAAAACTCACCGACCTTGAAAAAATCGTTGCCGAAAAAGAGCGCAAGGAGCGTTAGGGTTCTTGTTTGAAAACTCCACACTGCAAAATCCGATTGAAAATATCAGTCTCCAAGCGCATTCCTGAATAATCCACAAAAGTTTGATATTTTTTAATTCAGTTAAACCAAAAAGCGTTGCCTTTCCGTGACAAAGCGCGATGAAACGCCGCTCATGCGGCAATACGACAAAATCAAATCGCAATATCCGGATGTGATTCTGCTCTTTCGCGTCGGCGATTTTTACGAAACCTTTAATGATGATGCGAAAGAAGTTTCAAACGCACTCGGCATTGTATTAACGAAACGCTCCAACGGTGCGGCGGCAGAAGTGCCTCTGGCAGGATTTCCTCATCACGCCCTCGAAAACTATGTGGCAAAATTAGTCAAGAAAGGTTATCGCGTGGCAGTGTGCGAACAAATGGAAGACCCAAAGTTTGCACGCGGCATTGTCAAGCGCGAAGTGGTCGACATCATCACGCCCGGCGTCAATTTCAGTGACCGATTGCTCGATGAAAAAAAGAACAACTACCTTTGTGCCGTTCATTTCCAAAAAGCACGGCAAGTTGAATGTGTGGGCGTGGCATTTATTGATGTAACCACCGCCGAATTTCAAGCCACCGAAGTTTCACTCCATAATCTCAAAGATATTCTGCAAACGATTCAGCCATCAGAAATCATCATTTCCAAAAAGCAGAAAGAGCGAAAAGCCTTGCTCTGTGAAGCAATGGGGCGAGAAATACCGCTCACGGAATTAGATGAGTGGCATTTCAGTGAAGATTTTGCAGAGCAGACCTTGCGCAATCATTTCAAAACTCATTCGCTCAAAGGCTTCGGGATTGAGGAACTTTCTCTCGCCAAAGTCGCCGCATCGGTCATTCTCAACTATCTTGAAGAAACACAGCGCGGCAAATTGCAATACATTCGGCGCATCTTGCGCTTTGAAGTGGGCGATTTGGTCGGGCTGGATATGCAAACCAAGCGCAACCTCGAACTCATCTACGCCCTGCACGATGGTGCGCGTGAAGGCACACTGATTAGCGTGATGGATAAAACCCAATCGGCAATGGGCGCACGCCTGTTCAAAAAGTGGATTGCGCGTCCGACACAAAATTTGAAAGTGATTCAATCGCGCCTTGATGCCGTTGAAGAATTGAAAAACAATCGCTCGTTGCGCGATGACCTGCGGCTTGCACTCAAACACATCTGTGACCTTGAACGCGCTCTTTCGCGCATTGCAACACATCGCGCAAACCCCAAAGAAGTGCTTGCCCTTGAACGCTCCCTTTGCGAACTGCCCGCACTCAAAAAAAGTCTATCGCAAACGCAAACTGAATTACTGCAATCACTTTACGCGCGCATTGATATATGCGAAGACCTTGCGCAAAAAATCAGCGATGCGCTCTCGCCCGATGCGCCCGTCAACATTGCCGATGGCGGCGTTATCAAAGCAGGCTACAACCGAGACCTTGATGAGTATCGCGACATTGCCAGCACTGCCAAAGACCGATTGCTTCAAATTCAAACCGAAGAGCGCGAAAAAACTGGCATTGCTTCGCTCAAAGTGCTTTACAACAAAGTCTTCGGCTACTACATCGAAGTCAGCAACGCCAATAAATCCAAAGTCCCCGCCTACTACGAGCGCAAGCAAACCATGGTCAACGCCGAGCGTTACACGATTCCGATTTTGAAAGAACTCGAACAAAAAATTTTAACGGCAGAAGAAAAAATGAATGAGCTTGAAGCGCGATTGTTTAACGAGCTTCGACAAACGATTGCCGCTGAATCGGAACGCTTGCAACAAAATGCAACAGCATTAGCCACGCTCGATTGCCTTGCCGCGCTTGCGGAATGCGCTGAACTCTACAACTACGCCAAGCCTGTGGTGACAGAAGGCGATAGCATCATCATCAAAGAGGGAAGGCATCCAGTGTTGGAGCGACTTCTGCCCGAAGATGAAAAGTATGTGCCGAATGATTGCACGCTCAATCGCGAAGAGCGCGTGTTGATTATCACTGGTCCAAACATGGCAGGCAAAAGTTCTTACTTGCGTCAGGTCGGATTGATTGTGCTACTGGCGCAGATTGGAAGTTTCGTGCCTGCAACGAGTGCGGAAATCGGAATCGTCGATAAAATTTTTACGCGCGTCGGTGCGTCCGATAACCTTGCCGCAGGCGAAAGCACGTTCCTTGTTGAAATGAACGAAGCGGCAAACATCTTAAACAACGCCACAGAGAAAAGTTTGATTTTGCTTGATGAAATCGGACGCGGCACCAGCACCTACGACGGAATGTCCATTGCTTGGGCAATCACGGAGTATATCCACGACTATATCGGCGCGAAAACGCTCTTCGCCACACACTATCACGAACTTGCGGAACTCGAAGAGCATTTGGCATCAGTGAAAAACTATAATGCAACCGTTGCCGAAACTGCCGATAAAGTCATCTTTCTTCGCAAAATCGCACGCGGCGCGGCTGACAATAGTTACGGCATTGAAGTTGCAAAAATGGCAGGCTTACCCCAACAAGTTATTTCACGCGCAAAAGAGATTCTCGCCGAACTTGAACAGAGCGAGAACACTGCTGAAACAACAAACAAAGCCGCTGTCAAGAACAAAGTCAAAGCCATTAAGCCGAAAGAATCGGGCTTCCAAATCTCGCTCTTTGAAATGGGCGATACGAAACTCAAAGACGCACTTTTGAAACTCGACCTCAACAAACTCACGCCTATTGAAGCCATGATGAAACTCATCGAGCTCAAACGCATGGCGGAAAGCGATTAAATTATCTCTTCATAAAAATTGATAACGGCTTCGGTGTTCTTGCGCACATCAAATCTCGCTCTCACGCTCTCTAATCCTTTTTGGCGAAGTGTGGCTTGTAGGTTGGGGTTACACATCAAGCGGAGAAGTGCGTCGGCAATCTCGTGCGGCGATTTCTCACGAACTAAAATGCCGTTGTTATCCGCAAAGGCTTCGCGCACGCCCGAAGTATCTGTGCCTAAACCAATAGCCCCACACGCCATTGCTTCAAAGAGAACACGCGGCAAACCTTCAACGCCTTCGTGCGAGGGAAGCGCAAGCACATCACAGGCTTGCATCAAACGATGAATATCGTTCCGATGTCCTAAATACCGTGCCTTTAAGTTTTCTTGTTGGATAATCGCTTGCACTTTGGGAAGTGTCTCGTCATCAATCGGCTTTCCTGCAATTAAAAGAAGCGGTTGCTCAAAGTCAGGGAGCGAGGCTTTGAGCAAATTCATCGCAGTAAGCACATCAAAAATTCCTTTGCCTGCTTTGACTTGTCCCACAAACAGCACGATGAAGGTATCGGTCGGAAGGTCTAACTCGTTTCGGAGAGCGGCTTTATCGTCAGTTGGTTTGAAGACTGAAAAATCTACGCCATCAAAAATGGTGCGTTTTTTTGCAGAGGGAAAGTGAGCAAAGCGAGCCGTCGCGCCGTCTGAAACGCCGATAATGCCGTCTGCAAAGCGTTCAATCATTGAGTCAAATTTCGTTGGATTCGTCAGGCGTGCGTGATAGATAAGTTTTGCCGAAGTGTGTTTTTTGGCATAGCCACAAGCAACGGTATCGCGCTCTTCGTCAGGGTGAATGAGATGCAAACGATGGTTGCGAATCAGAGAGCGAAGCAGATGAACTGTGTGAAAAAAACGACGCGATTCAGGAAGCCATCGTTTCCAAAGGTAAGTTCGGCGCAAATCTTCAAACGGAACAATGAAAGTTGGGCAATCTAATTGGCGAAGCAACATTGAAAGTTCGCCTTCGGCAGGCACAGCGGCAAAAGGTTTAACTTTGTTTCTATCCAAATGCTCAATCATCGCCAAGAGGCTTTTTTGTCCGCCCATGCGTGCGTGTTCAAAGTGGCTGGTGTAAAGCACATGAAGTGGAAAGGTCATCGTTCTAACTGTTCTAATTCAAGTTTGTATCGCTCATAGAGCCTTGTCCAATCTACTAATGGCGACATTTCATTTTCTTGCATATGCGTAGCTAACGAAGGAATCGGCGAAACACACAAGCCTTTATTTCGGAAGGTTAATCGTCCATACATTTTGCGGCTCATGGTGCCATCTCTTGCGCCGCGTGCCGCTTCCATCATCACATCAGCGAATTGTCGAACCGTTTTGCCTTCGCAAAGAAAGGTAAAGGTGGTGTGGCTGGTTTGTCGCCAGTGATTGAAGCGTGTGAGGAATAAGAGCGATTGAAATCGTGATTCAGGCTTGTAGCGAAGGGCGTCATCAACAGGAGAAATGAACAGCGGGAGTTTGCTGGTATCGGTTGTAAAAGGTGCAAGGTAAAAGCGGCGTGCCTTGCGTTTTAAAATCTCATGCCGATGCGTGATGAGTTCGTGAATGTAATCGAAGGCAAACGGCTGATGAAGGTAATCATCTTCGCAGAAGTAAATCCAATCGGTTTCGGGGTAGCCTTGTGCAAGGCGAATGGTTTGGCGAATCGACTCATCATTGCCATAAACGCCGTTGGTGAGCGTAACGGGAAAGCGTTTGAAAAAGGCTTGAAGCGTGTCGGAAAGTTTATCGCCCAAAATGAAAATCTCGTGCGGAAGATGTTTGATAGCCGTGTGGAGACTTAAAAAGCAGAGTTTAACAAGTGTGGTTTTGTCTAATCCGAAAGGACGCTTTGCGCCGTGAACGGAATTGACCGTGTCGCAAGTTCTGAAAATGACGCGATAGGTGAACATGATGCGTGATTAAATCCACAGTGAAAAAACCCCACTCTGCATGCAGTTACGCCGTGCAGAAGCGGGATTCAACCATGTCAAGAAAATGGGTTAGCGCGGCGGGCGGCGAACCTCGCGGCGACCATTGCCACGACCGCTATCGCGATTGAAAGAACCTTCAGGGCGAGACTCTCGCGGCGGACGCTCAACGTGTCCTTCGGGCTTCGGAATCAAGGCTTTCGCTGAAAGTTTGAAGCGCGGTTTGCCTGTCTTCGGGTCTTTCTGAATATCAATCAATTTAACAGCAATGCGCTCGCCTGCTTTGAGCTTATCACTGGCTTTGGTAATGCGTTCATGTGAAATTTCAGAGATGTGAAGCAATCCTTCCGTTTTCGGAAGAATCTCCACAAAAGCACCGAGTTCATCGCGAACTTCTTTGACAAGCGCATTTTCATAGACCATGCCGATTTCGGGTTCGGTTGTCAGTTGTTTGATACGTGCCATAGCGCGTTCAGCCCCATCGCCAGTAGTAGAAGCAATCGTTACAGTGCCATCTTCGGCAATGTCGATTTCTGTGCCAGTTTCGGCAATAATGCCTCGAATCGTTTCGCCACCTTTGCCAATAACTGCGCCGATTGCCTCAACAGGAATTTGCATTGTGGTTAAGCGTGGGGCATATTTGGAAAGTTCAGGACGAGGTGCGGCAATGGCTTTTTCCATCTCGCCGAGAATATGCAACCTGCCTTGCTTGGCTTGCTCTAATGCTTTGGCAAGAATGTCGTAATCAAGCCCATCGATTTTAATATCCATTTGGCAAGCCGTGATGCCATCTCTTGTTCCTGCGACTTTGAAGTCCATGTCACCCAAATGGTCTTCATTGCCGAGAATGTCGGAGAGAACAGCGTAGCGGTCGCCTTCTTTAATCAATCCCATTGCGATACCGGCAACAGGTTTTTTCATAGGAACACCCGCATCGAAGGCGGCTAACGAACCGCCACAAACCGATGCCATTGACGAAGAACCATTCGATTCCAAAATATCAGAGACAATGCGCATCGTGTAAGGGAATTCATCTTCGCTTGGCATCATGACTTTGAGAGCGCGTTCAGCAAGGTTGCCGTGTCCGATTTCGCGCCGACCAACGCCAGTCATCTTGCCAACTTCACCAACCGAAAACGGCGGAAAGTTGTAGTGAAGCATAAATCGCTTTTCAGGTTCTTCAACCAGCGTATCAACAAGTTGCGCATCTTTGCTTGTGCCAAGTGTGAGCGTAACGAGGGCTTGCGTTTCGCCGCGCGTAAAGAGCGCAGAGCCATGCGCACGTGGAAGCAATCCAAGTTCAATCGAGATAGGACGTATCGTTACAAGGTCGCGCCCATCGAGTCGCTTGCCACCGCTCAACACCACTTCGCGCATCGCTTTCTTTTCAAGGTCGTGAATGTAGCCTTTGATGGCTTTGTCGTTCAAATAAACTGCCTTATCGGGAGTTGTCGAAAGAACTTCATCAGTGATTTCGGCTTTGAATTTTTCGAGAGTCAATCGAAGCGTATCGTCGTAAATGGCTTTTGTTCTTTCGGCGCGTTCTTCTTTTGCAAGTGGCTCTTGGGCAAGAGCATAGAGTTTATCGTAACAAGTGGATTTGATGAACTCTTTTAAGTCATCGGGCAGAACAAGTGGCGTGAATGGGCGTTTGGGCTTTCCACATTCTTTTGCCATATCTTCAATGACTGCGCAGATTTTCTTGATAACCTCGTGTCCGAACTTGATGGCTTCAAGCATATCGGCTTCGGAGATTTCGTGCATTTCGCCTTCAAGCATGCAAATCGTGTCTTTGGTGCCGCCGATGCAAATATCCATATCTGATTGGTCTAATTCTTCGGTGTGAGGGTTGACGATAAACTTGCCGTTGATTCTGCCAATGCGTACTTCCGCCATAGGTGTGTAGAAGGGAATATCGGAGAAGCACAGTGCTGCCGAAGCCGCCACGCCGCCCAGTACATCGGCATCGTTGGTGCGGTCAGACGAAATCACACTGGCGACAATCTGTGTTTCATTGTAAAATCCATCAGGAAAGAGCGGACGCAGGGCGCGGTCAATCAAACGTGCTGAAAGCACTTCCTTCTCAGTCGGTCGTCCCTCGCGCTTGAAAAAGCCGCCTGGAAACCGCCCTGCCGCCGAGTATTTCTCACGAAACTCAACTTGAAGCGGAAGAAAATCTTGAGTCGGCGAGACTTCTTTCTTCGCAACCGCCGTTGCCAATACCATTGTGTCTTCCATTGAAACAACCGCAGCCCCATCGGCTTGTTTTGCCATTTTGCCTGTTTCAATTTTCAGGACTTTCCCTTGTCCTAAATCAATTTCCCTTGTAAAAACCATTGTTTGAGTTGCTATTAGTTACAGCGCGACAGTTTTGCGCCGAAGTTATCTTGTAAAGATGAAAGCGGGCGAATATACAAGAATATGTAAGGTTTGTGAAACCATCGCAACGCCATTTGGAAACATAAAAAAATCGTGTAAAAATTTTGAAAATCAACTTAAAACTTCTACCTTTGCAGTCCTTTTTGGAAAGAAACGCTACCGTTGTGAATTGACTCCAAATCTGAATTTGTTACACTTAGCAACGTGATTTGGTCGACACTTTCCAAAGATTAAAGCACTCAGCAAAAAGAAACAACGGATATTCAGAGATTTAATCGATTGCATTAGAAAGCAAAGCCATGCCAACGATACAACAGTTAGTTCGCAAAGGCAGAACTTCAAAGGCGTTCAAGACGGCTTCACCTGCACTTGAAAGTTGCCCGCAGAAACGTGGCGTTTGCACACGCGTCTACACGACAACTCCAAAAAAACCGAACTCGGCACTGCGTAAAGTAGCGAAGGTTCGCCTTTCAAACCAAGAAGAAGTGATTGCCTACATTCCTGGGGAAGGACATAACCTTCAAGAACACTCCATCGTGTTGATTCGTGGTGGGCGTGTGAAAGACCTTCCAGGAGTGCGTTACCACATTATTCGCGGGTCGCTTGACACGGCAGGAGTTGCAAATCGCGCACGCTCGCGTTCTAAGTACGGTGCCAAGAAAGCACAACCTGCTGGCGCAGGCAAAGCCGCACCAACTACAAAAGGCAAATAAAATTTGAACAACACACATGCGTAAGAAGTCATCAATCAAAAGAAGACTGAATGGCGACCCGAAATACCAAGACCCTGTCGTAGAGCGTGCAATCAACACGATTATGCAGCGCGGGAAGAAAAATATCGCACGCAATATCGTCTATGGCGCGTTTGACCTCATAGAAAAGAAAACACAAGAAAATCCGCTCGAAACATTTCGCAAAGCGGTTTCAAATGTCGCCCCTGTCGTAGAAGTGCGCGGCAAACGCATTGGCGGCGCAACCTATCAAATTCCTATTGAAGTGCGTGCTGACCGACGGCTTGCACTGGCAATGCGATGGATTAAAGAAAATGCGGCAAAACGCAGTGGTCGTTCAATGGCAGATAAATTAGCCGCTGAACTCATAGACGCCTCTAACAATCAAGGTAACTCCGTGCGCAAAAAGGAAGAAGTCCACAAAATGGCAGAAGCCAACAAAGCCTTCTCGCATTTCCGATTCTAAAAAAGTTTGTCATAACGAAACCTGAATCCGATAAACAACAATGCCCAGACAAATTGCGTTAGAAAGAGTCAGAAATATTGGCATTTCCGCACACATTGATGCAGGAAAAACTACCACAACCGAGCGTATTCTTTACTACACTGGTCGCGTTCACCGATTGGGTGAAGTCCACGAGGGCGCGGCAACTATGGACTGGATGGAACAAGAAAAAGAACGCGGAATTACCATCACTTCGGCGGCAACCACTTGCTTTTGGACTCCAAAATACGGCAACTTCAAGGATAAAAAGCACCGAATCAACATCATCGATACGCCCGGACACGTGGATTTCACGGTAGAAGTGGAACGCTCATTACGCGTGCTTGATGGCGCAGTGGCACTTTTTGATTCAGTTGCAGGCGTTCAACCGCAATCTGAAACTGTCTGGCGCCAGATGAACAAGTATAAAGTGCCGCGTATCGCATACGTCAATAAAATGGATAGGGTCGGCGCAAACTTTCTCAATGTGGTCAAAATGATTCACGACCGCTTGAAGTCGCGTGCCGTTCCAATTCAACTGCCCATTGGTGAAGGTGATACGTTCAAAGGCTTCGTGGATTTGATTCGCTTGAAGGGAATTGTCTATGATGCTGAAGATGGCACTGCCTACCATGAGATAGAAGTTCCTGCCGACATGGTCGAGAGCGTGAAGCACTGGCGCACGAACTTGATTGAATCGGTGTCGGAAGTCAACGACGCACTGTTAGAAAAATACCTCAGTGGCGAAGAGCCAACCGAAGAAGAAGTCCGTGCCGCACTCCGAGAAGCATGTTTGAAACTCATTCTTGTTCCAATGCTGTGTGGCTCATCATTTAAGAACAAAGGCGTGCAGTTCATGCTTGATGCTGTGATAGATTATTTGCCATCACCATTAGACTTGGGCGAAGTCAAAGGCACTGACCCAAAAACCGGCAACGAAATTGCACGCAAAGTTTCTGACAACGAACCCTTTTCAGGACTGGCATTCAAAATTGCAACAGACCCATTTGTAGGACGCTTGACCTATGTCCGAGTGTATTCAGGTAAGGTGAATTCAGGAAGTTATGTTATCAATGCGACTAACGGCAAAAAAGAGCGTGTGGGTCGTGTGCTTCAAATGCACGCCAATCACCGAGAAGATTTAGAAGAAGGATTAGCTGGTGAAATTGTTGGAATTGTCGGTTTGAAAGACACGCGCACAGGTGATACGCTCTGTGAAGAAGGCAAACTCATCATGCTTGAAAAAATTGTCTTCCCTGAACCTGTGATTCAAATCGCAATCGAGCCGAAAACGAAAGCCGATTCTGAAAAGATGAGCATTGCACTTCAAAAACTGGCAGAAGAAGACCCAACCTTCCACGTGAAAACCGACGAAGAAACGAATCAAACGATTATTTCAGGCATGGGTGAATTGCACCTTGAAATTATCGTGGATAGAATGAAGCGCGAGTTCAAGGTTGAAGCTAATGTTGGCAAACCACAAGTGGCTTACAAAGAGACTATTCGCAAACGTGTTGAAGCCGAAGGTAAATTTATTCGCCAATCAGGTGGTAAAGGTCAGTTTGGATTAGTCAACATTGCCATTGAGCCCTTAGAAAGAGGAAAAGGCTTTGAGTTTGTCAATGAAATCAAAGGTGGAGCCATTCCGAAAGAGTATATCCCCGCAGTGCAAGAAGGGGTTGAGGAAGCCATGAAAAACGGCGTTCTGGCAGGATACCCAATGCAAGACATCAAAGTCACCTTGTTTGATGGAAAATATCACGAGGTTGACTCATCAGAAATGGCGTTCAAAATTGCAGGCTCAATCGGCTTCAAAGAAGGCGCGCGCCGCGCAAATCCCATACTTCTCGAACCGATTATGGCAGTTGAAGTCACCACTCCCGAAGACTACATGGGCGCAGTCATGGGCGACCTTTCCAGCCGACGCGGACGCATCGAGGGCATGGAAGCGCGACATGGCGAGCAAGTCATTACGGCAAAAGTGCCCCTAGCAAACATGTTCGGATACTCAACCGACCTGCGCTCAATGTCGCAAGGACGTGCAAATTACACAATGGAATTTTTCGCATATGAAGAAGCACCCAAAGCGGTTGCTGACGAGATTATTGAAAAGAGTGGCGCAAAAGCAACTGCCGAAGTCTAACAAACAATTTTGAGTCTAATCACAACACAATGTAACTGCTAACTTTGGAGGAATCCAACAATGGCTAAAGAGAATTTCAAGAGAGACAAACCGCACGTGAACATCGGCACGATTGGGCATGTCGACCACGGCAAAACCACGCTCACGGCGGCAATCACAAAAACACTTGCAGAACGAGGTCTAGCACAAGCTCTAGCGTATGACCAAATTGACAAAGCCCCCGAAGAAAAAGCGCGCGGCATTACCATTTCAACTTCACACGTTGAATATGAAACAGAAAAACGCCACTATGCACACATCGATTGCCCTGGACATGCGGACTACATCAAGAATATGATTACAGGTGCCGCCCAAATGGACGGTGCAATTCTCGTAGTCGCCGCAACCGACGGACCAATGCCACAAACTCGCGAACACATCTTGCTGGCTCGCCAAGTTAATGTGCCATCAATCGTTGTGTTCCTGAACAAAATTGATATTGCCGACCCTGAACTCGTTGAACTGGTCGAGATGGAACTTCGTGAATTGCTCACCAGCTACAAGTTCCCTGGCGATGAAATTCCGATTGTGCGAGGCTCTGCACTCGGCGCACTTAACGGAGAAAAACAATGGGTTGATTCGGTCCTGAAGTTAATGGAAGAAGTCGACCGCTATATCCCAACTCCCGTGCGCGACGTTGATAAACCGTTCCTGATGCCCGTTGAAGATGTCTTTACGATTCAAGGTCGTGGCACGGTTGCCACAGGACGTATCGAACGCGGAAAAATTAAATTGAACGAAGAAGTCGAAATCATTGGCTTCGGTCCGACTAAGAAATCGGTCGTAACCAGTATCGAAATGTTCCGCAAGAACCTTGACGAAGGTCAAGCTGGTGATAATGCCGGATTGCTTCTTCGTGGGATTGAAAAGAATGAAGTTGAGCGCGGCATGGTGATTGCGAAGCCAGGAAGCATCACACCGCATACGAAGTTCAAAGCACAAATCTATGTGCTCAAAAAAGAAGAAGGCGGACGACACACGTCGTTCTTCTCTGGCTATCGCCCGCAGTTCTATTTCAGAACAACAGATGTTACAGGGGTAATTAACCTTCCCGCTGGCGTAGATATGGTGATGCCTGGCGACAACGTAACGGTTGAGGTAGAACTCATTGCACCAGTGGCAATGGACAAAGGGTTGAACTTCGCTATTCGCGAAGGCGGCAAAACCATCGGTGCTGGTGCAGTATCTGAAATTATTGCGTAACTGCGATGAGATAGAAATCAGGGGCGTTTGTTTCAGCAGACGCTCCTTTTTTATCCAAATTTAGAACAAAATCAGTCGTGGCAGCACAACAAAAAATCCGCATCAAACTCAAATCCTACGACCACAGTTTGGTCGATAAGTGGGCGGAAAAAATTATCGATGTCGTCAAACAGACAGATGCAATTATTTCAGGTCCGATTCCGCTTCCAACGGAATCACAGATTTATACGGTCAACCGCTCGCCCCATGTTGACAAAAAATCACGCGAACAATTCATGATTGCTTCGCACAAACGTTTGATTGAAATTATCAATCCAAGTGGTAAAACGATTGATTTACTGATGAAAATCGAGTTGCCCAGTGGGGTTGATGTCGAAATCAAAAGCTAAAAACGATACCTAATAGATTCATTAACCACCGCTTCCAAACGGCAGGTTACAAAATCGCACACACATGAGCGCAATTTTAGGGAGAAAAATCGGAATGACAAGCATCTATGATGCCAAAGGTAAAGTCGTTCCATGCACGGTCATAGAAGCAGGACCATGCTTTGTTTCACAAGTAAAGACTGTTGACAAAGAAGGATATAACGCCTATCAATTTGCGTTTGATGAAAAGCGTGAAGACCGCACGCCAAAGCCTCAAATTGGACATTTCAAGAAAGCAGGTGTGAAACCCGCTTACAAAGTGGTGGAGTTTCGCAAAGAAGTAGTTGGCTTGGAATTGAAGCCCGGCGATGTGGTCAAAGCCGATGTGTTCAAGGAAGGTGAAAAAGTCGATGTGGTAGGCACTTCAAAAGGGAAAGGATTTGCAGGCGTGGTCAAACGCCATCACTTCGGTGGCGGGCCTAGAACGCATGGACAATCCGACCGCGAACGTGCGCCGGGCTCAATGGGGGGGTCATCAAACCCATCACGCTCGTTCAAAGGACTGAAAATGGGCGGCAGAATGGGCGGCGAGCGCGTGACAGTTCGCAACTTGCTGGTCGTAAAAGTAATCCCTGACTCAAACCTGATTGTCTTACGAGGGGCTGTGCCAGGACCCAAAAATGCCTACCTGCAAATCACAACCGCAAAGAAACCATAACCATCAGCCGTAACGATTCAAGTTAATATGGAACTCAAAGTTTTGAAAAAAGACGGAACGGACAGTGGCGAAACAATTACGCTCAACCCTGAAATTTTCGAGATTGAACCAAATGACCATGCAATTTACCTCGATGTCCGTTCGATTCGTGCAAATCAACATCAAGGCACACATAAGGTAAAATCACGTGCCGAAGTTCGGGGCGGTGGCAGAAAGCCCTATCGCCAGAAAGGCACAGGCAACGCACGACGCGGCACACAACGCTCGCCCTTGATGCCTGGCGGCGGCGCAGTCTTCGGACCTCAACCACACGACTACGTGGTCGGTATCAACAAAAAAGTTAAAACCCTTGCACGGAAATCCGCTTTGACCTACAAAGCAAAAGCAAACGCGATTCTCGTGGTCGAAGACTTTTCACTCGAAACCATTAAAACAAAGGAAATGGCCACAACGCTCAAAAATCTCGGTATCGCAGGAAAGAAAACGCTCTTTCTCACCGCAGGCAAAAACGATGTGCTTTACAAATCAGGACGAAACATTCCGACGCTAAACATTCTGGAAGCAAATAAAGCATCAACCTACGACATTTTGGACAACCGAGTGCTGTTGCTCCAAAAGAGCGCGGTTAAAATCCTTGAAGAAAATCTTTTGTAATGGAGGTAATATGACCAACGTGTTAGTGAGACCGATTCTGACCGAAAAAATCTTGAAACTTCAAGAAGAAAAAAATCAATACGCATTTGAAATTCAAGGCAGTGCAACAAAAGAAGAGGTGAAGAAAGCCGTAGAATCCAAGTTCGGCGTTCAGGTGATTTCCGTGCGCACCATGAACAGAAAGGGCAAAGCCAAAGTGCAAATGACGCGCAGAGGGATTCGCTACGGCAAACGCGCCGACACAAAGCGCGCCATCGTAACACTTGCCAAAGACAACAAAATCGATTACTACGCCAACATAAGCACAACAGAAAAGAAAGATTAAAGGCAGACAGCCAAAAAAGTTTAATCACGACACCTCATGGCGGTTAGAAAATTAAGACCCGTAACACCAGGAACACGATTTGCATCGTATCCTACATTTGAAGAAATCACGAAAAAAGAGCCTGAAAAGCGTTTGATTGCGCCGCTGAAAAAAACAGGCGGACGCAACAATCTCGGTCGAATTACGGCTCGCGGCAGGGGCGGCGGTGCTAAACATTTCTATCGCATTATCGACTTCAAGCGCGACAAAGAAATGAACGCTACCGTCGAAGCCATCGAATATGACCCGAATCGCTCCGCACGCATTGCATTGCTCAAATATGAAGACGGCGAAAAGCGATACATTCTTGCACCAAACGGCATAAAAGTCGGCGACAAAATTGAATGTGGCGACAATGCCGACATCAAAACCGGCAATGCCTTACGCTTAAAGTTCATTCCAGTTGGCACGGAAATCCATAACATTGAATTAAGAGCCGGAAAAGGCGGGCAACTGGCGCGTAGCGCAGGGACATTCGCAACACTTGCGGCAAAAGAAGGAAACTATGCAACCCTAAAAATGCCATCAGGCGAAATCCGAAAAGTGAGAATTGAATGCAAAGCCACAATCGGCGTAGTCGGAAACTTAGACCACGAAAACATATCGCTTGGAAAAGCTGGACGCTCACGATGGTTAGGGATTCGCCCAATTACGCGCGGTATGGCACGTAACCCTGTCGACCACCCGATGGGCGGCGGACAAGGTAAATCCAAATCCGGCGGCGGACGCCAACACCCCGAATCGCCATGGGGACAAAAAGCCAAAGGCTTGAAAACCCGACGTGCAAAGAAAGCCTCATCAAAATTGATTATCAGAGACCGTAGAGCCAAGAAACAAGACTAAACAAATCACTTTTAAGCAATGCCACGCTCACTCAAAAAAGGACCATTTGTTCAAGACCGACTCTTAGACAGAATCAAGGAAATGAATGAGAAAGGACAAAAAAGAGTCCTTAAAACATGGTCGCGCGCTTCCATGATTACGCCTGACTTTGTCGGACACACGATTGCCGTGCATAACGGCAAAACCCATATTCCAGTCTATATCTCGGAAAATATGGTGGGACATAAACTCGGTGAGTTTGCGCCTACGCGCACCTTCCGAGGGCATTCAGGCGCAAAAGAAAAAGGAGCATCAGCACCAGGCAAAAAGTAACGGAGGAAAACCACTATGAGCGTCAGAAAAAGAGAAGTCGCAAACACAAGAAAAGAAAAACGCGCCAAAGATACCAAAGCATACGCCATTCAGCGTAATACGCCGACTTCGCCACGAAAAATGCGCCTTGTTGTAGAACTCGTGCGGGGCAAAACCGTCAGCGAAGCACAAGCTATCTTGCAAAACTCAACCAAACACGCCGCAAGAACTGTCTTGCATACGCTGAAATCCGCAGTGTCTAACTACATGCAAAAACATAGCAATCGACCTGTCAGCGAAGAACGCTTGTTCATCACCGAAGCCTTCGTCAACGGCGGCGTAACTCTGAAACGCATGCTCCCTGCACCTATGGGAAGAGCCTACCGATTAAGAAAACGCTCCAACCACCTGACAATTGTGGTGGACGAAAAACGAATTAAATCTTGATAATTTTTGACACATCAACTCAATGGGACAAAAGGTAAATCCAATCGGGTTCAGACTCGGTATCATCAAAGATTGGGATTCGCGTTGGTATGATGCGGGCGACAACGTTGCCGAAAAAATCAAAGAAGACCGCCTTATCCGCGAATACGTTACCACGCGCTTAAAGCGTCAAAAAGCAGGTGTTTCAAAGGTAGTTATTGAGCGCACAACAAAAAATATCAAACTCTACATCTATGCGGCTCGTCCTGGTGCCGTTGTGGGAAAGAGCGGCGAAGAAATCAATACGCTTGGTCAAGAAATTGGCAGACTCACGAAGAAAGATGTAAAAATCGATGTAATTGAAATCAAAAAGCCTGAACTTGATGCGCAACTTGTTGCCGATAATATCGCCGCTCAACTTGAAGGTCGCGTGTCGTTTCGGCGCGCTATGAAACAAGCGATGCAACAAGCAAGCCGTGCAGGTGCAGAAGGAATTCGCGTGCAAGTCTCTGGTCGCTTGGGTGGCGTAGAAATTGCCCGCATGGAACAATATCGCGAAGGCAAAGTGCCCCTGCATACGCTTCGCGCCAACATTGACTATGCGCAATCGACTGCCTTCACCATCACAGGCACCGTCGGCGTGAAAGTTTGGATATACAAAGGCGAAGTTTTAGTTCAGCGCATTGACTCGATTGAAGAAGAAGAACGCCAAAAAGTAAAAGACCGCCGAGAAAGTCAGCGTAACCGCGGCGGACGAGGAGAAAGCCGCAAAGAAGCGCGCCGAGAAAGCCGCCGACGCCGACGTAAAAAATCACAACAAAACAATACCGAAGAGTCATCTTCATCACAACAAGCCACTGAATAGCAAACTTTCAGGAAATACAGTTTAATAGAAATTCTTAACGCAGAGGAGATTTCAAGATGTTAATGCCAAAACGCGTCAAATACCGCAAATCACAACGCGGCAGAATGAAAGGCAACGAAAGCAGAGGCACAACGGTGGACTTCGGCTCTTTTGGTCTCAAAGCCCTTGAACAAGCATGGATTACAAGCCGACAAATCGAAGCCGCACGCGTCGCTATGAATCGCTTTATGAAGCGTGATGGAAAAGTATGGATTCGTATTTTTCCTGATAAGCCTGTAACGAAGAAACCGGCTGAAACGCGCATGGGAAGCGGAAAAGGCGCACCTGAATTCTGGGTCGCCGTTGTGAAGCCCGGTCGGATTATGTTTGAAGCAGACGGTGTTCCAAGAGCCACTGCCGAAGAAGCGTTCCGACTGGCTGCCGCTAAACTGCCTGTGAAAACAAAGTTCGTTACACGCCCCGACTACGAAACCGCAGAAGTCAAAAAATAATCTGAACCGCTAAACCAGAAGAGAAATGAAGAAATACGAAATCGCCGCCATGTCAGCAGAAGAAATGAAACAGCAAATCCGCGAACTGAAACAGCGTATTGCTGACATCAAATTCAACATGGCGTTTGAACCGCCACAAAACCCGATGATTATTCGCAACATGCGCAAAGATATTGCCCGCATGAAAACCGCCTTGAATCAGCAAAAAGCAAAAGCGGCAAAATCTCAATCCGAAAAGAACTAAACCGACGTTGAACGATGTCAGAAACACAACACACTGCGCCCGAAACCACACGCCCAAAAATTGTGCGCGAAAAGGTAGGAAAAGTTGTTAGCAACAAAATGCAAAAGAGCATTGTGGTCGCAATCGAGCGGCGCGAACAGCACCCTATCTACAAGAAGTTCATGAAAAAGACAACGAAAATCATGGCGCACGATGAGAAAAACGAAGCAGGTATCGGCGACACAGTGCGTATCCGTGAATTTAGACCCATCAGCAAACGCAAAAGTTGGAAGCTCGTAGAAATTATTGAGAAAGCAAAGTAATAACCACAAGCCGCTGTCATTCAAAAGGCGGTTGCAAAATGGATAAACGAATATGATTCAGAACGAAACAAATTTGGTGGTTGCCGATAATAGCGGCGCAAAAAAAGTTCGTGTGATTCACGTGCCGGGTGGAACGCATCGGCGTTATGCAGGAATCGGCGATGTGGTCGTAGTCTCCGTAAAAGCCGCAATTCCTGGTGGAACAGTCAAAAAGAAAGATGTCTCACGAGCAGTTGTAGTGCGCACCAAGAAAGAATTTCGCCGCAAAGATGGCACGTATATTCGATTTGATGAAAACGCCGTCGTGCTCATCAACGCGCAAGGTGAACCAAGAGGCACGCGCATCTTCGGACCAGTTGCCCGAGAGTTGCGCGATAAGCAATACATGAAAATCATCTCCCTTGCGCCCGAAGTACTTTGAGTGGAGCTATTGCAAAATTAAACACCTTTTGTATTTTTGCGACCCATTTTTCAAGAAAGGGTCAACCAAGCGGAAGTAACTCAGCTGGTAGAGTCACAGCCTTCCAAGCTGTTGGTCGCGGGTTCGAGTCCCGTCTTCCGCTCACACATGCGTCAATCTTCACTCCAAGCGCAACGTGAGATTGACGCAAAATTTTTCTTAAAAAGTAAAACGGAACGAACAACGGATATGAAATTGGGAAAAAAGCCCGTCAAAATGCACGTGAAAAAAAACGATAATGTCCAAGTATTGACAGGGAACGATAAAGGCAAGATAGGTAAAGTTTTACGAGTGTTTCCTGACCAAAATCGCGTGATTGTCGAAGGCGTGAATCTTCGTAAGCGTCATACACGCCCGAACAAAAATCAACCCCAAGGAGCAATTATTGAGCGCGAAATGCCAATTCACGCATCGAACGTCAAAAAAGTCTAAACGAAACAACTTACTCAAACAGGAAACGACAAAGACCGTTTCCGATAAATTCAGCAAAGCCAATGTCAGAAAAAGCAGAAAAAAAAGGGAAAAAAAAGGAAACCGAATCGCCTGCCAAAGCGAGTGTTGATGTTTCACAACTTCCTACGCCAAAACCAAGATTGCAAGAAAAATATCGCAACGAAGTAGTCAGGAAGTTAATGGAGCAGTTCAAGTATGACAATGTCATGATGGTGCCGAAACTCAAAAAAATCTGCATCAACATCGGCGTCGGTCAAGCCGCACAAGACCCAAAACTCCTGGAAACTGCGGTCAAAGAATTAGCCTTGATTTCAGGTCAAAAACCTGAAATTCGCAAATCCAAGAAATCAATTTCAAACTTTAAGTTGCGTGAAAATCAACCAATCGGGTGCCGAGTCACGCTCCGCCGTGAAAGAATGTATGAGTTCATGGACAGGCTAATCTCCTTAGCCATTCCACGCATTCGCGACTTCAGAGGGGTCAGCGATAGCAGTTTCGATGGACGAGGAAATTACACGCTGGGTATCAAGGAACAAATCATTTTCCCTGAAATTGATATTGACAAAGTGAATCGCATTTCAGGCATGGACATTACATTTGTTACAACGGCAAAAACCGATGAAGAATCATATGCACTACTCAAAGAAATGGGAATGCCGTTTAGAAAAAGAAATTAACCTGATGCAAAGATATGGCAAAAAAAAGTGTTGTAGTTCGCAATGAGAAGCGTAAAGAAACAGTGGCGCGTTATGCCGCATTGCGAGAGGAGTTAAAGAAAAAGGCCTTGGCAGGCGATGCCGACGCCGCACGCAAACTTCGAGAGTTGCCACGCGACAGTTCGCCAACGCGTGTGCGCAATAGGTGCAATCTGACCGGTAGACCGCGCGGCGTGTATTCAAAATTTGGGCTATGCCGCCATCAATTCCGTGAACTTGCACTCACGGGCAAAATCCCCGGTGTGAAAAAAGCAAGCTGGTAACAACAATTAACTTCTGCTCTTGTGGTCAGCCACAACCGAGTGGTGTCGGGAGTAGGAACGCACAAGAGAAAATTTTAATCTTCAACCAAAATGCCTGTTACAGACCCTATTGCGGATTACTTGACTCGAATCCGCAACGCCGCAAAAGCGAAGCACAAAACCGTAGATGTGCCACAATCTAAACTGAAAGAAAACATCTCTAAGTTGCTGAAAGAGAAAGGGTACATCAAAGATTACTCTGTCATCACAACCGAGAAGTTCCCGATTCTGCGCATTCAACTTCGGTATCTCGCAAACGGAGAACATGCGATTAAACAAATTACACGAGTAAGCACTCCTGGACGCCGGGTGTATGAAGGAAAAAATATCAAGCGATACTTAAACGGACTTGGACTGTCGATTCTCTCGACGTCAAAAGGGCTGATGACAGATAAAGAAGCACGCGCCGCAGGTGTCGGCGGTGAAGTGCTTTTCCGAATCTATTAACTGAACTTGTGGAAGGAGCAAGACAAATGTCAAGAATTGGAAAAAAGCCGATAGCGATTCTTAAAGACGTGAAAGTCGAAGTAAAAGATGGAAAAGTTGTGGTCTCTGGTCCGAAAGGGCAACTTGTAGAAACGCTTCGTGGCAACATTACCGTCAAAACAAATGGAGAAAGCGTAACGGTTGAACGTGGCGATGATAGCAAACACACCCGTTCATTACACGGATTGTATCGTGCGCTTATCAACAACATGATTCAAGGCGTTTCGCAAGGCTATACCAAAAAATTGGAAATCACAGGCGTAGGTTACAAAGCCGAATTGAAGCAAAATTGGCTTGTGATGTCGCTGGGCTATTCTCACCCCATTTTTTTCCGCCCACCCGAAGGCATAAAAATTGAAACGCCACAACCCACCAACATTGTGGTCAGTGGTATCGACAAACAATTAGTCGGTGCAGTTGCCGCAAAAATTCGCTCATTCAAAAAGCCTGAACCTTACAAAGGCAAAGGCATTAAGTATGAAGGCGAGAACATTCGTCGTAAAGAAGGCAAAACAGCAGGCAAGTAGTTTTTAGCATCAACACGGAGGCGGCAACTATCGCCTCCAAAACCGAAATAAAAGATGAAAGTTCCAGAAAAAATTCAGCGCAGATTCAGAGTTAAAATGCGCGTGCGCAAAAAAGTCAAAGGCACTGCCGAACGTCCACGCCTAAGTGTGTACCGCAGTCTGAATCATATCTACGCACAACTGATTGATGACGACAAAGGCGTAACGCTTGCCGCCGCAACCAGCAACAAAAAATCACTCATCGAAACCTTCAAAGGCATGAAGAAAACCGAAGTGAGTAGAGAAGTCGGCAAGATGCTTGCAGAAAACGCCAAAGCAAAAGGCATTACAAAGGTTGTCTTCGACCGCAACGGCTACAAATATCACGGTCGCGTCAAAGCCTTAGCCGATGGCGCACGCGAAGGCGGATTAGAATTCTAAACGCAATCAAGAACAATGACAAAACAAACGCAAAAGAAAGTTAGACCAGGCGAACTGAACCTAAAAGAAAAATTAGTTCAAGTCAATCGCACTGCAAAAGTGGTCAAAGGCGGAAAACGTTTTGGCTTCAACGCGATTGTTGTGGTCGGCGACGGCGAAGGACATGTCGGGTATGGACTCGGCAAAGCCAATGAAGTGCAAGATGCAATCGCCAAAGGCACAGAAGATGCAAAGAAAAATGTCTTCAAAGTTCCAATTATCAAAGGCACAATTCCGCACGAAGTCTATGTGAAATACGGCGCGGCAAAAATTCTAATGAAACCGGCTTCACAAGGCACAGGACTCATTGCGGGTGGTGCGGTCAGAGCCGTGCTTGAAAGCGCAGGCGTCAGAGATGTGCTGACCAAATCGCTTGGCTCATCAAACCCACACAACGTCGTGAAAGCCACAATCAAGGGGCTCCTAAGCCTCTCCGATGGGTTAGATGTTGCCGCACGGCGCGGTAAATCACTCAAAGAAATTTTTGAAGGCTAATTAGAACGACTTAACCTACAAGCATACCTTACAGTGATATGTCAGAGACGAAGAAACAACTTAAAATCACGCAAATCAGAAGCACAATTCGTTGCACGAAAAAGCAAAAAGCAACGATGAAATCACTGAAACTATCACACCCGAACAATTCAGTGGTGCGCACCGACAACCCCGCACTGCGCGGTCAGCTCAAGTCGGTAGCACATCTTGTCAAAGTCGAAGAACTCAATTAACGAAAGGATTTTTAGGCAATGAACCTGCACACACTCACACCAGCCAAAGGGTCAAGAAAGGCTAAAAAGCGTGTCGGACGCGGTCCTGGGTCAGGCAACGGCACAACCGCAGGACGCGGCACCAAAGGACATAAATCGCGAAGCGGCTATACCACGAAAAATTTTGAAGGCGGACAAATGCCACTCTATCGCCAACTTCCAAAATTCGGCTTCACGCCACCGAACCGAAAAACCGTCGTTGGAATCAACGTCGGTCAATTAGAAGCATGGGCAAAAAAAGGTAAAATTGGCATGGATATGCCACTCGAAGCCTTCAACAAATTAGGCGTAATTGGCAAAACCGAATATCTCAAAATTTTGGGCGAAGGCGACCTAACAACAAAACTAAATGTAACGGCTCATGCGTTCAGCGAAACTGCAAAGGAAAAAATCGAAAAAGCCGGCGGAAGCGTAACCGTTGCCCATAGAACAATCGCCGAAGCCAGCACGATGAAAAATGTTGACCTCGCAACTGCCGTGCTCACACCGAAGAAATCGGTTGATGACCATAAAAAAGCGGTTAAAGCACAAAAGAAAGCGGCCGCAAAAACTGTCAAAAAGTAACCTTGACTTACGATGAAACTTGTCGAGAGCATTAGAAATATCAGCAAAATTCCAGAGTTGAAAGACCGAATCCTTTACACGTTAGGGCTTTTGATTGTGTATCGAATCGGCTCTCACATCACCATTCCTGGCGTTGATGCGTCAGCGGTTGCCGCCGCAGGTGCAGGTCCGACCAATGATTTATTCGGTCTGTTTGACCTCTTCGTAGGTGGCGCATTCAAACGCGCGTCTGTCTTTGCGCTCGGCATTATGCCTTATATCTCGGCATCAATTATCATTCAACTGCTTGGTGCGGTAACGCCTGTTATTCAACGCTTGCAAAAAGAAGGCGAAGAAGGACGGAAAAAAATTACGCAATATACCCGCTACGGCACCGTGATACTTGCCGCTATGCAAGCATGGGGCGTGAGCGTCAGTCTTTCCAGCCCATCATCATTTGGTCAAACGATTGTGCCTGAACCAGGATTTCTCTTCACGCTTTCAACAATTATTACACTGACGGCGGCAACGATTTTTACAATGTGGCTGGGTGAGCGCATCACAGAGCGAGGTATTGGAAACGGTATCTCGCTTATCATTATGATTGGCATTTTAGCGCGATTCCCGCAGGCACTTGTAGCAGAATGGCAACTGGTCGCAACAGGAAGCAAAAATCTGATTGTCGAAATCATCGTGCTGGCAATTATGGTGCTGATTGTCGCTGGCGTGGTGCTGATGACGGTCGGCACAAGACGAATCCCTGTTCAATATGCAAAACGAGTTGTTGGACGAAAAGTCTACGGCGGAACAACCCAATACATTCCAATGCGCGTGATTACCGCAGGAGTGATGCCGATTATCTTCGCACAGTCTATTATGTTTATTCCAAGCACGCTTATCTCATTTTTCCCTGAAAGCGAAGGCATGCAGAAAATCGCCTCATGGATTTCTTACGACTCGTGGGGCTACGCAATTCTATTTGCAATTTTGATTATCTTCTTTACCTACTTCTACACGGCAATCGCCTTTAATCCAAAAGATGTTGCAGAGACAATGCAGAAACAAGGCGGATTCATTCCGGGAGTTCGCCCTGGAAAAAGCACAGAAGAATTTATTGATAATATCCTCACGCGCATTACGCTTCCTGGGGCGATTGCATTGGCAATCATTGCGATTTTGCCGACGATATTGGTCAAATATGGGAATGTCTCGCCAGGATTTGCCCAATTCTTTGGTGGAACAAGTCTGCTCATCATTGTCGGCGTTGCATTGGATACGCTTCAGCAAATTGAAAGTCATCTTCTAATGCGCCACTATGATGGATTTATGAAAACAGGTCGGATAAGGGGGCGAGTCAGCGCGTAATTTACGAGAGAGAATAATGCAATGGTAACAGCGCGAAGCGAAAAAGAAATTGAATTGATGCGTGAAAGCGGCAGAATCGTTGCACAAGCACTTGACGCGATTCAGCTCGAACTGCGACCTGGTCTTACGACGAAAGATATTGACAAAATCGCCGAAGATTACATACGCAGTCAAGGTGCCACGCCCAGTTTTTTAGGATATGTGCCACGCGGTTCACGCGGAACAAAACCGTATCCCGCCGCTACCTGCGTATCCATCAATGAAGAAGTGGTGCATGGGATTCCCAGTCCGAAGCGTGTCATAAAAGAAGGAGATATTGTTTCGGTTGATGTGGGAGCATACAAGAACGGCTATCACGGAGATTCCGCTCGAACCTTTATGATTGGAGAAGTCAAGCCCGAAGTTCGTCATCTTGTCAAGGTTACTGAAATGTGCTTAATGCTTGCTATTAAAGAAGCCGTTGTTGGCAAACGGTTGCACGACATTTCAGCCGCCGTTCAAAACTACGCAGAAAGTTTCGGATTCGGGGTCATTGAGAACATGGTTGGACATGGAATTGGCACCAAGATGCACGAAGAGCCACCTGTGCCAAACATCGGCAAACCAGGAACAGGCGTCTTCTTGCGAGAAGGCATGGTGCTGGCGATTGAACCGATGATTAATTTAGGACGTTCACGCAAAGCCAAAATTTTGAGCGATACTTGGACAGCCGTAACCGCAGATGGAAAACCTGCGGCACACTTTGAACATACTGTTGTGGTGCGCAAAGGGAAAGCCGAAATTTTAACGCTTTCGCGTCTTCCCAAAACTTTGCTCGCTGTCGAAGAAGACGCGTCAATTCAATTAGCGAGCCAAACCTAAACCCTTATCGTAACTTGCCAAAAGAAGAAGCGATTGAGCTCGACGGCGTCATTCTTGAAGCACTCCCAAACGCCAGTTTTAAGGTCAAGTTGGAAAATAATCTTGAAATCTTGGCGCATGTGTCGGGAAAGATGCGAATGAACTTTATCAAGATTCTTCCAGGCGACCGCGTCAGAGTTCAACTATCTCCATATGATTTGACCAAAGGAAGAATCACTTACCGATTCAAGTAATCACTCCGAATGTGATGCAGAAAAGAGACAAGAAGATTTTTTAAGGTTTTTGGAAAACAATAAAAAACCACGTAAATTTGCCGCCCTTTTTGCAAAGGAAACTAAAATTTGAACAACTATGAAAGTCGTGTCGTCATTAAAAAAGCGTTGCGAATCATGCAAAATTGTTCGCCGAAAAGGAAAAGTCCTTGTGATTTGCAAGAAAAATCCAAACCACAAACAGCGTCAAGGATAATAGGAGAAAAAGATGAGAGTTGCAGGTGTTGATATTCCTCGAAACAAACGCGCCGTTATCGGCTTGACCTACATTTATGGCATCGGCAATACTACTGCTAAAAAAATTTTAGCAAAAGCTGGTGTCGACGAGAATAAAAAAATCTCGGAACTAACAGACGAAGAAGCAAGCCTGATTCGCAACATTATCACGAATGAATACAAAGTTGAAGGGCAAGCACGAAGCGAACAACAGCTTGCCATCAAACGCCTAATGGATATTGGGTGCTATCGTGGACTTCGCCACCGAAGAGGATTGCCAGTCAGAGGACAGCGCACACGGACAAACGCCCGCACGCGCAAAGGTAAGCGCAAGACTGTCGCAGGCAAGAAGAAAGCGGTAGCAAAGAAATAATCACTAAAACGTTGAGAAAATGGCAACAACAAATACATCAACCACTGCATCAAAAAAGAAAAAGAAGATTAGTGTTACGCCCGAAGGATTAGCGCACATCAAAGCGACGTTCAACAACGTGCTAGTAACTATTACAGATATGTCGGGTAACACGATTGCGTGGTCTACGGCAGGCAAAAACGGTTTTAAGGGGTCAAAGAAAAACACACCATATGCGGCGCAAGTAACCGCCGAAGCGGCAGCACGCGAAGCCGTTGAATTAGGAATGAGAAAAGTTGATGTGCTGATTAAAGGTCCTGGTTCAGGGCGCGATGCCGCCGTTCGTTCCTTGCAAGTTGCAGGATTAGAAGTGCGCTCCATTCGTGATGTTACTCCGCTTCCACATAACGGATGCCGACCACCAAAACGCAGAAGAGTCTAACCAATCTCAAATCCGATTGAAAGAGTTGAAATGGCAAGATATTTAGGTCCAACTGCAAAAGTTTCTCGCCGCTTGGGTGTCGCAATTATCCCAAAAGATGAAAAGTATTTAGACAGACGCCCAAATCCACCAGGACAACACGGAGCATCGCGTAAAGGCAAACTATCCGAATACGCAATTCAACTTCGTGAAAAGCAAAAGATGAAATTCATCTACGGCATTTTGGAGCGGCAATTTCGTAATTATTACGAAAAAGCCACGCGCCAACGCGGTGTTACAGGGGATAACCTTGTCAAAATGCTTGAAAGTCGACTCGATAATGTGGTGTATCGTGCAGGCTTTGCCGTTTCACGTCCTGCGGCAAGGCAACTTGTCTCTCACGCACATCTGTTAGTGAACGGAAAGAAGGTGAACATTCCCTCGTATCAATTAAAATCGGGCGATGTCATTCAATTCCGTGAGAAGTCAAGGAATTTAGATGTGGTGAGAAATGCACTGAATAAAAAGCCTGATTCGCAAATTCCATCGTGGATTCAAGTCGATAAAGCAAATTTGAAAGCGATATTTCTCAATCCGCCTGAACGCTCGGAAGTTCAAGAGCCGTTTAATGAGCAGTTGGTCGTTGAGTTATACTCGAAGTAAGAACTCATCGGTCGTAAAATTTCAGTATTGCTGTTCAACACTTGCACAAATTTTTCAAGACAGACACATGATTCAACAAATGCAAATGCCGGAGCGTTTGGAACTCGATGAAAGTTCGTATTCCAACAATTACGGCAAATTTATTGCGCAACCCCTCGAGCGTGGCTACGGTGTAACCATCGGAAATGCCATGCGCCGAGTTCTTCTCTCTTCTTTGCCAGGAACGGCAATTACAGGTATCAAAATTGAAGGCATTTTGCACGAATTTTCAACCTTAGAAGGTGTTAAGGAAGATGTCCCTGACATTGTGTTAAACTTGAAGCAAGTTCGTTTCCGCTCAATCAGCAAGCGTAATGCCGTGGTTTCATTGGTGCTGAAAGGTCCTAAAAACTTTACTGCCGCCGACATTGTGAGCAGTGAAGGCGATTTCGAAGTGCTTAATCCCGACTTGCATATTGCAACACTCAACAAGAACGCAACGGTTAAAATAGACATCTACATTGGCAGAGGTCGTGGCTATGTGCCTGCCGAAGAAAATAAGCCCGAAAGCATGCCAATCGGATTCATTCCAATGGATTCTATCTACACGCCGATTCGCAATGTGAAATATAGTGTTGAGAATATGCGCGTCGGACAAAAAATTGATTATGAAAAATTGATTTTAGAAGTGGAAACCGATGGCTCAATCGCCCCTGATGAAGCCGTAAGTATGGCAGGCAAAATTATCACCGACCATATCAAACTGTTTGCATCATTCACCCCAACAAGTGAAGAAGAAACCGCAGTTCCTGAAGTCCAAGAAGATAATGCTGAATTCGAGAGAATGCGCCAACTGTTGCTCACGCGCATTGAAGATTTAGAACTTTCCGTGCGTTCTCACAACTGTTTGCGCTCCGCAGAAATTGAAACCTTAGGGCAACTCGTTACAAAACGAGAAGAAGAACTCTTAAACTTCAAGAATTTCGGTAAGAAGTCGCTGACCGAACTGAAAGAATTGGTTGAATCCAAAGGGCTTCACTTCGGAATGGATGTTTCAAAATATCGCCTGAAAGAGACCTAACGGCTAACCGAGAAAAAATCGTAGAGGAATTATGCGAAAACAAAAGCACACTGTAAAAAAAATCGGACGCACGACCGCACACCGACATGCAACCCTTGCGAATCTTTCGACAGAACTGATACGCCATAAACGCATTCGCACGACAGAAGCGAAAGCAAAAGCATTGCGCCCATTTGTTGAAAGTCTTATCACGAAAGCCAAGAAAGGCACGATGCACGCACAGCGCGAAGCCTTCAAGGTGATTCGCGATAAAGCCGTCATCAAAGAACTTTTCAGCGAAGTGGCAAACAAAGTGGCAAATCGCAACGGCGGATACACACGCATTATCAAACTGCCCCCACGACTCGGTGATGCGGCAAAAATGGCTTACATTGAACTTGTTGACTTTGGCGCAGAGCCTAATGTGAAAAAGTCCCAAAAGCAAGACCGTGCGCGCCGTGTTCGCGGCTCAAAAGAAGCCTTAGCGAAAAATGCAGGCGATCAAAAAGAAGCAACCGCTTCCGCTTAAAAACGAACGTCTTAAAATTTCAAAGGCTTGTCCAAAAGACAAGCCTTTTTGGTTTTATTTGACTTTGAGAAAATTGAAGTAATTGGCAAAATGCCTACGCCTGATAATCGCAATCCGACTGTGAAAACGGTTTGATATATTGATGAGGGAACGGACTTTCCAAGATTCATAACCGCAATATCACACAAGTCATATACCTTTGAACCTCATGGAAATAAACCTCATGAACATCCTAATTGCAATCGTCCTCTACACCACGCTGTTTGCGTTAATTGTAACCACCATTCGCGTCTTTATTTGCCATATTCGTGGAGAAAAGGTCACCAGTCCATTCTTTGAATCTCTGGCTTCCATTCTATTCTTCCTCGCGATTTTCAACTTCTTCTTTGGCGACCGCAACCGCTAACCCTTCACCCCAATCCGCCATCCGTGATTTTGTTTATTTGACCTCACCCTGTTGCGGTGCGACATCCCTCTCATTTATAAGGAGAGGGACGTTTTGGCAAAAGCCAAAACAGAATGAGGTATCGCCTTTGCGCACTCCTCACTCCTCACTTCGCCGTCTGCTTCACCCAAAAAACAAACTCCGATTTCGCACTTGCAAAAAGAACACCCGCTACTCTATTCTAAAGCAGTTTGTGCGCTCGACGGGAGTTGAACCCATAGCCTTCGGCTTCGGAGACCGACGCTCTATCCAGTTGAGCTACGAGCGCAACTAAAAACATTCAAAGATACAACTCTATCACGCGTTCACTTCAAGGCTTCCACGATTCTAAACAATACGCACTCTCCCAAAAAAGCCACTCCAAACGCGAACTATACACAAACGCCTCACGCATTTTCTTGCGAAGTGTCTCGGTTGTGCCTGCGCCGACTTCATCAGTAATCGCAATCATTTTATCAACAACCGCACTATACTCGGCACTCGAATACATCTCAATCCATTTTTTGTAAGGATTGCTTGAATATGACGGGAGCGAAGATGCCGTTGCAAAAATGTGATTGCCAACTTCGCGATATATCCAAAAGCAAGGCAAGAGCGCGGCAATGCCTTCTTCGTAACTGCGAAGCGAAGCCGTTGCAAGCATATAGTTCGTGTAAGCAAAACACGCAGGCGCGTAACTGACATCAAGCGTCGTGCCGTAGAACTCCAAGTAAAATTCGTGCAACCCACGTTCAGCAACGATTGCTCCTTCGGCAAATTTGATGAAATCAATAATGCGGTTTGCACCGTCCGATTTCGCCGCAAGAACGGAAAGGGCTTTGGCAAAATCCATCAAATACAGCGCGTCTTGCTTGATGTAAAATTCAAACCGCTCACGTGAAAGCGTGCCGTGCATCAACTCCTGATTGAAGGGGTGAGCAAGAATCGCATCGTAAATGGGAGTAATGTTTGACCAAAGTGTGTCTGTGAGTTTCATTGTTCGAGTGTTCAGGAAAGTAAAGTTAAGAAAAGTTTAAGGAACTTTATGAAGAAAAACGTTGGAACGAAACGCCGCAAATTGCGTATCTTCTTGCAGTTTTGAACATTTCATCTAAACATTTGAGAGTTGAGAAAGGAGTAAAAAATGAACCTTACCAAACCGCTTCCCGATTCATTTCGTTGGAGTTTCCAATACTTTCAGCAACATCCCCTTCGCACGCTGTTCGTCATCACGATTCTCGCCATTCGCTATTTCTTTGCAGTCTTCTTCATTTATGGCTTTTGGCACAAACTTGTCAAAGGGTGGATGTGGACCGATGTGATGAAAGTTCACTTTCAGCAACGGCTTTCTGAAATTCCGCCCGATTCATTTCAAGCCGCTTACCTCGAACATTTTGCAATTCCCCTTTACATTCCGATTGCGTTCATTGTGACCATCGGCGAATTGATTATCGGTGCGGCGTTGATACTTGGCGTAACCACGCGCGTGAATGCAGGCTTTGGACTGTTTATGCTTCTGAACTTTGCGGCAGGTGCGTTCTACAACATTTGGATTGTGATTCTTTCCGCAATGGCAATTTTAATCATGTTCTTTCCGACAGGTCATTGGTTGGGATTCGACAAACAACTGCATGAAAAATATCCCAACTCGTTTTGGTTCAAATAACACAAACACATTAAAGAAGGAGTAACAAAGTATGATGGAGGTAATGACAGATGTCGCTGTTCCGACCTACGTGCGGAACAAAGGATTCAAAGCGTGGCTGAACGAAGTGGTTGAACTTTGTAAGCCAAACGATGTGCGTTTCTGTGATGGTTCGCAAGAGGAATACGATGAACTTTGCGAATTGATGGTTCGCACAGGCACATTTAAGCGGCTCAATCCTGCGAAGCGTCCGAACTCGTTTTTGGCGTGGTCTGACCCCAGCGATGTGGCGCGTGTTGAAGATAGAACATTCATCTGCTCACTTCGCAAACAAGATGCAGGTCCAACAAACAACTGGGTCGACCCCAAAGAAATGAAGCAAACCCTGACGCGGCTTTATGACGGCTCAATGCGCGGCAGAACGCTGTATGTGATTCCATTCAGCATGGGACCGCTCGGCTCGCCGATTTCACAAATCGGCATTGAACTCACCGACTCGCCTTACGTGGTTGTGAATATGAAAATCATGACGCGAATGGGACGCAAGGTGTGGGACATTTTAGGAGAAGATGGCGAGTATGTCAAGTGTTTGCACAGTCTTGGTGCGCCGCTTGCGGAAGGACAAAAAGATGTGCCGTGGCCATGCAATCCAAAAGAGAAATACATCGTGCATTTCCCTGAGGAGCGGTTGATTTGGTCTTACGGTTCGGGCTACGGTGGCAATGCACTTCTTGGAAAAAAATGCTTTGCGCTTCGCATTGCATCGGTGATGGGGCGCGATGAAGGTTGGCTCGCTGAACACATGCTCATTATGGGTGCGGAATCGCCAGAGGGAGAAAAAACCTATGTGGCGGCGGCGTTCCCAAGCGCGTGCGGTAAAACGAACTTTGCGATGCTCATTCCGCCCAAAGAATTGAGCGGTTGGAAAATTACAACGATAGGCGACGACATCGCTTGGATTAAGCCTGATGAAAACGGTGAACTGCGCGCTATCAACCCCGAAGCTGGCTTCTTCGGCGTTGCGCCCGGCACATCTTACGCCACAAATCCCAACATGATGGAAGCCATTAAATCCAACACCATTTTCACCAACGTCGCACTCACGCCTGATGGCGATGTGTGGTGGGAAGGCATGGACGGCGAACCACCCGCGGAATGTTTAGACTGGCAAGGTCAAAAATGGACGCCACAACTTGCCAAAGAAACCGGCAGAACCGCCGCACACCCGAATGCTCGCTTCACCGTTCCCGCAACACAATGCCCCGTGATTGATAAAGACTGGGAAAATCCGAAAGGCGTGCCGATTTCGGCGTTCATCTTTGGTGGACGGCGAGCGAGCAATGTGCCGCTCGTTTATCAAGCCTTTAACTGGAACTTCGGCGTGTATCTTGCGGCAACGATTGGTTCAGAAATGACAGCCGCCGCATTTGGCAAAATCGGACAAGTGCGCCGCGACCCCTTCGCGATGCTTCCTTTCTGCGGTTACCACATGGGCGATTACTTCAATCACTGGCTTCAAATCGGACGACTGCTCCCAAATCCGCCGCGCATTTTCGGCGTAAATTGGTTTAGAAAAGATGAAAACGGCAAATTCATCTGGCCAGGCTATGGTGAAAATATGCGTGTCTTGAAATGGATTATCGACCGCGTGAGAGGTAAAACTTCGGCGATTGAATCGCCACTCGGCTGGATGCCACGCTACGACGATATTGACCTCAGCGGATTAAACTTGACAAAGGAACAGTTCAACAAACTCATGGAAGTCGACCGCGAAGCGTGGAAGCAAGAAATCCTTTCGCACGAAGAACTCTTCGAGAAACTGTATGACCGACTGCCGAAAGAGTTTATCTTGATGCGCGAGTTGATTCTTTCAAGCCTGTGGCGTTCGCCTGCGAAGTGGGAACTCGTGCATGAGCGATATGCCGCCGAAGCCAAGTAATGCATGGCTTTTTAGGAAGAGAAGCCCACGCCGATAGACACACTGTTTATCGGCGTTTTTCTTTACAACAGAGAGATTTGGTAAAGGTCGAGATGCTGATTATCTTTGCGCCCTTCATTGAAACAAGGTGCGGTAGCCAAGTGGTAAGGCCAGGGTCTGCAAAACCCTCATTCGTCGGTTCGATTCCGACCCGCACCTCAACGCTTCAAATCCACACAAATTTTCAACGCTTGTGTTTTCTCGCACAACGCTCATCAGCCTGAATCTCCTTGTCTTTTCAGTGCTTTTCGGCTATGTGTTAGTGCCATCGCTTGCCTCGCTGAAAGAAAGTTTTTTTTCACAAGGCGAACTGACGCTGGCGCATTACGCACGCATTTTCTCAATGCCGCGCTACCTTGCGGCGGTGCTCAATTCGCTGTGGGTGTCTGCGCTCACGGTGATTGGCGCAGGCGCAGTTGGAACAGTATTGGCATTGATGTTTTGGCGATACACGTTTCCTTTCCAACAAGTTGTCTCACAAGTTCTCTTGTTGCCGATTGGCTTGCCGCCGCTGGTGGGCGTGTTTGCGTTTCAGTTGCTTTACAGCGAATCAGGCGTGTTGCCGCGTGCGATTCAAGCACTGTTTGGAGCATCGTTGCCGTTCTCGTTTGAAGGCGCGTGGGCAGTGCTACTCGTGCATATCTACTCGTTCTTCGTGCATTTTTATCTTTTCGTCTATGCGTCGCTGTCAAAAATTGATTATGCATTGGTTGAAGCGGCGCGGACTTTCGGCGCAAGTCGAGCGAAGGTGTTTGTGAAAATTCTTCTGCCGCTGATTCGCCCAGCGTTACTTTCAGCAAGTTTGATTGTATTTGTGTTGAGCATGGCATCATTTACGGCACCGCTTTTATTTGCAAGCAAAATGCCGTTTCTCACGGTTGAGATTTACAACCAAAAAATCGGTGGTGAGTTTGGGATTGCAAGCGGGCTGACCGTGTTGCTGATTCTGACATCATCATCGCTACTGTTCGTTTTTGAAAAGTTGAACGATGTTCGCATGGCACTTGCACAGCGCGGCGCGTTGCGAAGCG
>Ga0308404_1000029_pt1 | contig 43370 bp, 42 predicted proteins | sample HotsprSampleOSM4_FD_203475 | JGI IMG/M metagenome (GOLD analysis project Ga0308404, IMG submission 203475) | Hot spring phototrophic mat microbial communities from Octopus Spring, Yellowstone National Park, Wyoming, United States - 20060914_OS-M4 ...
TTATCCACAAACGACACAATCAGATAGTCGAATGGAAATTCCAGCTCAGTCTCGATTGGGCTTGGTGGACACTTCTCTCCGCGATAGTAACCGCAAAAGTAGGAAGTCCCGATAGCGCTGAAAAAGCGACCGTTGGGCAGTAGCACGAAAGTTCGCTTGTTCATGGCGTTCGCCTCACGCATTCTCTATCCCTAAGCGGTAGCCAACTCGAATATAGAAAGTCTGCCAATTTTTATTAAAAGACAAGAAAAAACAGGGTTTGTACCAAGCGTAGACGAAGTCTACTTTGGTGTAACCCAATGTGAGGAACTTATTTGCTCTCTCGATATCTACTGAGCCAAGTTCAAAATGGGCGAGCGGGAAATCACGCAACGGCTTCTCATCAATGCCGTTGGCGCTCAGCACGCCATTCTCTACTCTGAGGTACTCTAGGCTTTCAAACTTTCCCACGTCCTTGTGGGACTCGCCGCCCAAGTAAAGCGGCAATGCAGGCGTTGATAGGTTGCTGTAGCGGTAAGCGTAGGGGTCGTGGTTTACCCTTAAAATATTGTCGTGGAAAGATACAAACAAATAGTCGAATGGGAATTCCAATTCGACCTCGACCGCGCGCGTCGGGCAATCGCCTTTATAACGCCCGCAAAAATATGATGATCCCCAGTTGCTGAAGAAGAATCCGTTCGGAAGCAAAGTAAATACTCGCTTCGAATTCAGGTTCAGGTTGTTCATGATTTTACCTCGTTTTTCTTGTTGATGGGCTTGCCTAGCTAGGCTAGGCTCGCCACTTGATTGCCATAGACAATAGCAAGCCTTTGAAGACTTGTCAAGAGCTTTTCAGAAACTCCCTAAAAGTCTTCAAAGGCTCACCTAACTGTTCAAAGGCGCGCCTGCTTGCCTAGCCAATCGCGGTAACCTGAGAGATAGGCGTCCGGAGTCGCTAAGCCTTTGATGAGCTTCTCAAACGCCGATCGCAGATAGGATTTTTGGTAGCGTGAAATCGCAGCCTGAACTGAGAATTGACGGCAATGCAAAAGACCGTCTTCATAGAAAGGTTCGAACGGCGCAATCAAATCGTCTCGGTAGACAAGGTATTCCTGAACATCGCTTGTCACGATGAAGAAAAATCCCGACGCCTCTTCAGGCACGTCAATCGGATCGGCAGGGCGTGAAAAGACAAGATAGGGCGCGGCTTCAAAGACAGGCTGCGCATAACGCGGCGAGCCTACCGAAACGCCTAAAGGCGGAAATTCGAGCCTGAATTCCGCGCCCTGATCGTCCACGCCCTTGAATACCAAAAGCTCTCGCATTGCGTTCAGTATCATCTCGTCAATCCTTTCGAAGCACTCAGATCGGTAAGTGGAAAGAACCGTTGATTTCCAAGACAGGAATAAAGCCCTGCCTACAGCTCGCGATAGCGCAGACGGGTTCATGTCTGCGCATCAGCTTGACACGGCGCAGCGCGTGGTGCAGAACGGAGCGTGTAACAATCAAGCGCTCGACGTCAAAATGGTAAGAGCTTTTGCCTTTGAAAGTGCCTAGCGAATGCTCTCCACGTGAGCTGTGCGCACAAGCAACGCAGGTATCGCCGACAAATTTAAGCTCAATCGCCGTTGCGGTATTACCGGGCAAAGGCAACAGCTTGATTTGCTCCAACAGGCGCTCTGCCTCGCCATTGGCAAAAACAAAGCGTCCCGCCACGTCAAGCGCGGTCATTAGCCCAACATTAGGCGCTGGGAGCGCAGCGGAGAGCATCTGCTCAATATGGGTCTCTTTTAGCGTTGCGAACGCTTTATCTTGCCACAAGCACAGGTGTTCACCTAACAAGAAAGCGAACGCTTGCCGATCGTCTCGATCGCCTGCTGCAAAGCGCACTTGACGCGCCGTATCTGGATTGTCTAGCACCTCTAGCGGCAAGCGCAAGGTATTAATCAAAGCGGCGAAAGGCTGATCCGTCCATGCTCCTAGCCGACACTTATACGGACGACGCATCGCGCCATGTATCGGAAAATACAGCCACAAACCGCTCTTAGAGCCGATCAGCCGCACTTGCCGAATGTTTGTGAACTGAACGCTCGATTTGTAGGCTCTCAAGCAAGCCACAAGCGCAATCCAAGCCTGCTCTGTCGGTCTCCCTACGACGCTCAAAGCGCTCAATGGCGGCTCATACGGATCGCGTGGTACTGTCCCATCATACAGCGTTTCGCCTGTAGCATCGGTTAAGATAAACCGTCGCCTCGCGCCGTCTTGCATCACACGAGCGCTGAACGCGCCTTCGTCGCTCAGTCCGCTGAGCAGTTCATACAACTCAGCGCGCTTGAAAGCGACCAGCAATTCGTCAGCGCCCTGAAAAGCGCCGAGCGCCGCGCTAACTCTCCAAACGCCATTTGAAGCGCACAAGTGCAGCGTGTTCGCGTTGCGCACAAACTGCGCATGTGAGCATCCGCTTGCCCAATTGCTGCGCGTGCCAATAGATAGCACAGCCGCGATCATCTGCCGCGCGCGTTCGCAATCAAAGCGAGTCTCTTTTGCGTTCATTTGAAAGCTCTCCTCAATCTATTCCGTAATCATCCCTGTGAACAAGCGTTTGCGTAGCAGCCTGCGTAAATAGAGGCGAGGCATGAGCCTCACCTCTAAACTGCCTCAGTCGATCAACGGCGTATACTCGACAGGGAAACCAGCTGTAATGCGCGCCGTCGTTTCGTCGTCAAGGCGTACGAAGGCTTTCAGCGCATTCTCGACAAGCCAATCCCAGAAGATGCAGCTCGTCAAGACAGGCAAACCATCGCCGTAATTGTCAAAGTAGAAACCTGCAGACCACTCATCATCCATCAGCTGCTCTGCATACAAGTTCAGGCGGTATAGTGTGCGGCGATTGACGGAGGATGAAAACTCCAAAAGCGCTTGCCGTTGCGTGTCGCGATAGTGGTACTCAGCCGTCATGCCTTGACATTGAATCGAACGGCTACCGCTGACAATGGCGTCCGTCTTAAACAGATCGCCAAAATCGACGGTCGGGATCGGCAAATCCAAAATAAAAGACAGCTCGGACGCCACCAAATCCATAAGCCGCGCCGCTTGAGTTAGAGACGTCGCGCCGCTAAAGCGGACGATCGCCGCCGGAGGGATACGGTAAACGCGATTTCCAGACGCTAACTTGAGACTCCCATCGCGGTAGACCAGAAAGCGCAGCTCGTAGCAATAGTCAATCAAGTCCATCGCCTCGACGAAAGAGTCCTGCGCATCGTACAGGTTGCCCGCGATGATGAAAATGAAAGTGCGCCCGCGCTTGTTGAGCAAAGCGCTGCGTAACGTCGTCCGCGTGATTTCAAAGGTCACCAAACGCTCGCCTGTGAGAAAGGGCAAATGCTCCTCAAGGGTAGCAATCGCGCTATCGGAAGGGACTTCGTCCAGACCTACGCACAACACATCATAAATAGTCACGGCTGCCTCCGAATGTGTGTCAGAACTCAGATATCTCAGATAGGGCTTGCCGCGCCTGCCAAAGCTCGGCAATCGCGGGCAATTGAAAGGCGGCGCTCAATTCGGCGTCCGCCGCTATTCGAGCGTAAATCCGCTGAAATTCCTCAGGGTCTGTTGCGCTCAACAGCGGCGATAGCGTACGATGAGCGTTGCAAACGACTTCGATAGCGTCCGGCGCTACAAGCGCCGGGAGATGCGCTAACGGCTCGCTCAACAGTTTCGCCATGATTGCGGGCGCTTTGCTGAGCCCGAATTCGGCGATTTTGCAAGCGTGCGCGCCGCGCATCGCTAGACAGCGGTATACATCGTGAATGTAGCTATAGACCTCCCTGCAATCTAGACGCTTCAACCGAGACTCGTAATCTAGGCGCTTCAACCGATATTCATCGAACCCGCCGTGATCGGCAATGACGATATCGCGAACGAGCGGATGTTCAAAGTAGATAGCGACCGCGTAATTGACAACCGCCCGCCTATACCATTCGTAGCGGTAGGTAGGCGCGCGGCGGTTAGCCGCGTCGTGGATAGCGCGGCTGAGAAGCATGACCGGGACTTTGGGCTTGCTGAAATGAATCAAGGCTTTGATGTAAGCCTGCTCCGTTTCATCGGAGCGCGCCTCAGCAATAAGCGCCTGCCAAATGTCACGGACAATCGCGTTGTAGACAACTCGTCCCTGAACAGGGTTCACACGCAACAGGACGAATAGCACGCCCGTATAGCCGTTGACGTACCATCGCGTCCCGTTGTAGACAACGTCAAAGCGGTTACGCCGCAAATCAGTGACAACAGACCGCAATTGCTCTAGCGCGCCAAAGGGATGAAGAACGTCCTCGACATTGAAGAGCAGCGCGCCGTCTACCGAGACGACTTTGACGTCGATCCCGCGATCCTCGAAGGCGGTTTTCACAGCGGCGCTGTTGTCAAACATCTCGCAGCGATTCATAGCCGTAACCTCTTAGCTCTACCAATCAATCAAGCGCTTCATACCAGTCAATCGCAGCCGCCAAGCCGATCAGCGGATCGGTCATGCCTTCAATACAGGTCTCGATATCGCTCAGCTTGACGGGACGGGTTTTGTTAATTTGGTAGAGCCGCCGCGCGATCATGAAATCGGCGACCGCCATTGCCAATCGCAGGTCGTCTGGGAGCTTGGCAAGCGTCTCTTCATAGGGTGTGTCAAGCTCAACTCCCGCGATACGCTTCAAGAGGACGTAGTCAAGGAAGGGCAACGCCGCCGCAATGGCTTTTGAATCAGGTTCGCCAGATTTGACGCTATTGAGCGCCATAATCAAGTATTGGCGGGTTGCGCTTTCAAATGGCGTAAGCATTGACACCTCTCTTGAATGCTCTACTGCTCTAACCTCAAGATAGGGCTTCAAACGCTATGAAGACATCCGAAATGAATAGAGCCTGCTCAATTGCAGGCTCTATCACCACATGCCAATCCGAATCAGCCGAGCGCAGGCGGTGCGCCGTTGCGCGATTCATCGCCGTCCTCTTCATCAGGTTCGAGCAGGTCTTGCAAGAGCTCGGTCAATTTGTGCAAATCGCCAAAAGCCTGTTGCAAAATGGTTAGAACTGCAGGCGGAAGACTCTGAAACGCCATTTCCACAACTCGCTTGTTAGCCTGCAAAATTGAGTAGATTGAACCAACGCCCATCGTGACAAGCGTGACAACAAGCACCACGATGACGATCACCAAAACATTCGCTACGTCTGCCATAGCCTTATCCTCGCTTTCAATACCTAACTTAGCAAAATCCTTCAAAAATCGGCTTCCAAGCGCCTTTTCACACGCTTAGCCTAAACTGAATACGGCTAACCGCCATAGGCGGTTGAAATCGCGTTTTTGAGGCATTCCTGACAAAGCTCGATTAAAGCGGCAAGCCACGCTAAACGTGGCGAGCCTTGTTTGGCGTATGGGAGGCGGTGTCAAACGCGCGCGGATAAGCGGTCGGTAGTCCGTTTTCAATTTCGCTACAAAGTCATCAGATAGTATTTAATGGTGATTTTGTAGTGAATTTGAAAACGCCTGTATCCATCGTGCTGCTCGCTGTCTTTAGCTTGTCAGCCGCTTTAGCCTCGTTTCAATTTCTGCTCAGCGCGATAAGTTGTAGATATGAGAAGCGATTATCAAGTTTGAGCGAACGGCTATGAACAGATTGCTCAGAACATTGCGGGCGCTTTTCGCCCGTATAACAGTCCGCGATTCCGATGTGAGCGGGTTCGCGCTTGCCGCGTTAGGCGTCGCTTTGCTAGGGCAGAACCAATCCCAGATCGCCAAAATCTTGAACGATTTCGGCTGCCTCGCAGGCGTTTACGGCGCGGCGCTTGTGTTGGCAGGCGTTTATGTCGTCCGTCGTTTTGCGGGATGGCGGGTTGTGTACATGGTAAGCCTAATCCCTTACACGGTCGCGATTTTCATCTATGCGCTGATCGTCAATCACGAGGCGTCGTTTGTGGTGATTTACAGCATCTTTTACGGCTTGAGCTTATCGAATCGAGGACGGGACGGCGATGGATAGCACAGCGTTGATTTTCGCCGTGTTAGGCGTATTTCTTGCCATTGCGCATCTTATCAAGTCCAGCGGCAAGGTCGAGGTCGATCAGCGGGAGCAGTACACCAAAATGTTCAAGGATTTGTACGAAGAGTCCCGAGCTTGGCGCGAACGGCAAGATGCGATTCAGAGATTGAATTTCAAGATAGCGCTGCTGAGAGAGCGCACAATCCTAGCGCACGCCCTGATTGAAGAGCTTCTGGCGTCCTGCGATCAGCTTCAAATTCCTAAGACTATTATCGCTTTTCTATCGGAGGAGCGATGGCGAGAGATATTGACTGAAGAGTTCAATTACGGAGCGAAAACGCCCGATCCATCGCCAAACGCAACAAATTGAATTGGGGATGTCTCAATCGGATTTAGCCGCCTATTTTGTTGGTGGAGTTTGAGAATCAGAATTGGAGAGGTAACCATGCAAATCGAACTGTACAAGCCTAACAAAACTATCAAGGTAGTTGATTCCGAAGGCAACATCATCGAAATCCCAGCTCCGCAGCCGCAAGTCGTTGGGTTGCCCAATCTGCGTGTTAAAGAAAACCACTTGGTTTTGGAGATCGCCTTCCTTGAATCGGACGGCATTCGCCGCGAGGAGTTCAAGCTCACACGGAAGCATACGCTCAATAGCGGCAAGGTGGTCGAAGAGCCTATTACAGAATTGGTCGTGTTTCCGCTAGAGGCAGAAGGCTTCGATCGGCGCGTCCTTTTCCGCAAGCCGTATGAGGCAGGGCGCAAGCCCGTTTGCCGCTCTGAAGACGGTGTTTATCCCTTGCCCGAATACTCAGGCACGCTGAACGCCGCAATGGAATATGTTGGTGAAGGTGGCGTCAACATCGTCTGCGCGTCATGCCCATTTTCGCGCTGGAAGCGCATTGAAGGGCGCAACGTGCGCGATTGCGATCAGCAAATTCAAGTCGCCGTCGCAGCTGTGATTGATGACAAGGTCGTACCTGTTACCGTCCGCTTCCGCAGCAGCGCTTATAAGCATGGGAAGCGGCTTGCCGATCATGTCACGTATTTGAAGACGCAAAACATCCCTCCCTACAACGCCGGAGCAGAGTTAGCTGTTATGTCGGTCAGCCAAATGCTGGATAAGCCAGGCTTGGCGGGTCACGTTTTGATGGTCAGGCGTATTGACAGCAGTCTGTTCTTCAATCTTGACGATCATCAGAAAAGCCGCGTGATCGACCTGTACAACAAGTTCCAATCCAAGCAACCCGAAACCGAATCAGACGCCGAGACCAACTCAGACGACTAACTCAAGCACCTCAGATGCAAGGCGTGGGCGATCCCGCCTTGCATCACCTATCCAATCGAGGAGGAGGTTGCTTTGGATAGGCTTTTCAAGGACAAGCCATACCTTGAGGAGGCGCGGCTTTTCTTACAGACCGTATGGGCGGCATTTCCGTCCGAATCTATTCTCGGGCTTACCTACGATGTTCTTTACACTGCAAAAGGTGATTTACGTAAAGGCGAGCGTCCCGTATGGATAACGCGGGAAGGCTTAGCTGAATTTTTTGAAGAAGGACTGCACAGCTTACAGGCGCGTAATGACGCGCCCGATGAATCGGGCAACATTTACTTCAGACCTGCCGCGCGTAAGCGTGTCATCATCGACTCCGTCAATGCGAACCGTTACCGGACAGGGACTTTAGACGAACTCACTGTCGTCAATTCAATTTGGTGCGATATTGATTGCGCGGCGCGCGGCATAGACTATGACCGCGCTTTTGGCGTTTTGCGCGATATGCAGGCGTCAATAATTTGGTTCACAGGCGGCGGCTTACAAGCGATTTGGATAGCCGACAAGCTGATCGACGTCAGCTCGTCCGATTTAGCTCGTGAATTCAAAGCTAGAGCTTTGGCTTTTCTGTTGCCGCGCTTCAAAGCGGAAGGCATTGAAGTTGACACGAGCGTGCATGACGCGACGCGCATGTTGCGCTTAGTAGGCTTCAAAAACAAGAAACCGAGCCGTAAGGGAGCGGTCGCTACCATTCTTCATTTCGAACCCGATCGTCGCCTTGCCTATGAAGATTTCATGCGCATTGAATTGCCTAAGCCTGTTGCGCCGATTGGTGGGACTGGTAGTAGCGAAGATTACGTTACCTTTGTAAACAAATCTGTAAACGACGGTAAACAAGGCGACGAGCTGTATTTTGTGAGCGGCGAATTCGTGGCTCGCTTGATTAAGCGAGAGCAGCCTGTTGAGCGGCATCCTGCTTTGGTCAAGGTCGCGGCGAGCGCAGCTAAAGCAGGCATCCCTATGGCGGCGCTCATCCAACATCTGCGTCCGCTTGCTGTAGAATGGTTCAGCAAGACAGGTGAGCAGCGCCGCGCCTTTGGCGAGCTGGACTCGTTGGTCGCTTGGGCTTACCAAAACGTAGAGCAGGGAGTCGGTAGCGACCGTTATGCCGTCCGCCTGACCGAAAACGGTTTTGAGCTTGTCGACGACGCCGTTAGACGCTATCGAAAGCCGATTGATATTGACTCGCTGAAACAGGATTCAAGTCACGCTCCTGTGATTGTGGAGAGCGGCGAGCCTGAACAGGCGGAAGATGAGCCGATCCCGTTGCGGCAAATCCGAGCCGAACTGCCGTCTGTGATCGGCGTATTCCTCGATACGGTTCGGCGGCGCGGCGAAATCGGACGTACGCTGCTCATCAAAGCGCCGCTTGGAAGCGGTAAGACGCATTCGGTTTGGGTCGAGCTGCACAAGCGCGCGCTTGCCGATGATAAATTCAAAGCCGTCTTCTATGGGCTGTTCACTTACTCTAAGGAGCAATGGCGCGCTTATTTGGCTGATTTTGGATTGAAGCCCGACGATGTTTTCTATTTTGAAGCGCGCAATGGGAATAAGGGCAGCGCGGGATACTGCGCTTTTCACGAGGAAGCAGAGCAGGTAGCCAATAAAGGCTACCGCGTGTTTGACGCCTTGTGTCTGCGTTGCCCACATTTAGTGGAATGTCAACAGAGTTGGTATTTATCTCAGAAGGAAGCCGCTGAAAAGGCGCAGCTCGTCTATGCGCGCCACAATCACGCGCTCATGCTTTTCGAGCTGAGCGAAGGCAGGAATGCGGTCGTGATTGACGAGTCCATTGTCGACTTGATTGAAGCGCCTATACAGTTGAGTTTTGACGATTTCGCGGACGCTAACAATCACTTTCTGAGAGTGAACAGTCCGGACGCCTATCAAGCGTGCGATTCGCTATTGCGCGCGCTACGGGCGGTTTTGGCGGCGACTCCGACAAAATCAACAAGATACCTCGATTATGAGAAGCACGTCCGCGACGGGCGATGGATTGTTGAGCAGCTTTTGAATTACATCGAAGGCGAGGACGTGGCGGCTAAGCAAGCCTTGTTGGATTTGGCGCTTGAGCAGTCGGACGATTTCTTTGACGAGCTGCATCCGATCATCAACGCTCAAAACAACACGGCGATCATTGACGTGGAAAACTTGCCGCGCCGTTTCTTGAGCACTTTTGTGAGATTGCTGCGCATTGAATACGGCTTATGGAAAGCAGGGCATAAGGATTGGAATTCGCGCCTGTTCGCTTTCAACAATCGGTTTCAGGTCTATCCTCTGCCTAGCATAGGCGTCGAGCGCGCTTCAAAGGCTATCGTTATTGACGGGACGGGTGACCCGTCCGTTTATGACGGTCATATCAAGACTAAAGACGGCAAGAAACTAGAGCGCCGCGAAATGCGCGTTTACGCGCCTGTCGCGCCTCAGATCGCCAAAGTCGTACAATTCGCGGACGCCTCGTTTTCCAAGTCGTCTCTAATGAGCAACTTCGCGAAGGCTGACGAGTTGAGCGACTCCGATAAGGGTTTGGTAGGGCTTATCCCTGAGGCGCTCAAGCAAGGCTTGAAAGGGCGCGGCGATATCATGACCTCTAAGGTCTTGCTTGTCTGCTATAAACCTTTGAAAGCGCAGGTGAAGAAGCTGATCGCCGGCGACCCGATCCTGAAAGCGCTCAGCCGAAAAGGAGCGCTCGTGGTAGAGCATTTTGGCAATTTGCGCGGACGAAACGATTTTGCAGATTTCCATTGCGTCCTGATTGTAGGGACGCCGCGCATCCCTGAAGCCGAACTCCTCATGCGCGCTAAAGCGCGTTACCATGAAGACCCGAATCCGATCGGCGTTCAGCGCGTCATGCGCGCGCGTCCGTATAAAGGGACGCGGAAGGTCAGCTTGCAATTTGACTACGCCGATGAACGGCTTGCAGAAATTGCCTACAGACTAGTTGACGACGAGATTAGGCAATGCGCGGAGCGCATTAGACCGAACGTCCCCGATCTGCTCAAGAAGCGCGGCAAGCTCATCTTGCTTTTGACCAATTTCCCAACTTCATACCGCGTCGACGAGCTGCACTTGCTGACCGACGTGCTGTTTGAAGAGAAGATTGAAGAGCAGCTATCGCTACTGCCAAAGCCTTTGCATGAGTACAGCGGCGAAGAGCTAATCAAACAGTTGCAAGAGACGGGCTTACGAAATCGCGAGGCGATCCGCAAAGCATTGCAAGAAAGAGGGCTGACGAAACGGCGTCCGCGTTATCAGACACGCAACAGTCATCACAGGGAACTCGCCAAAACGCTCATCGAATCCGTCATGCGCCGCGAAAGGGAAGAGGCGGCGTCATGCGGTAGACCTTACGAGGAGCGGTCTGTGTTGGCTTGGATGCACTATTGCGCGCAACACATTGAAGGATTCAGCTTGACATGGCATTCAACATCAGCCATAGTAAAAGAGCTTTTGAATAACTTTGAAACAACAGGGTAACAAAGGGTAACAACATGCTCAGAAACTATCAAAGTGAAGCAGTTGAGGCGATCCTTGAGGATTGGCGAATTTTTGAGCGTCCGCTGATCTTCATCGCCACAGGCGGCGGTAAAACAGTCGTGATTTCTGAGGTGGTAAAGCGCGTCCTTGCCGAACAGGCGGCGGCGCGCTTTTTAGTTGTCGCGCACACTAGGGAAATTATTTTTCAGATATACAACACCGTTAGACGACACGCCGGTTTAGGCATGGGCGAAATCGGCATTGAGATGAGCGAGCTGAAAGCTCATCCTTACGCCAAAGTCGTCGTGGCGACGCGCCAATCTTTGACGGCGAGGCGGCTTAGTCAGGTCGCTCGCCCTGCCTTCACCCATCTTTTGATTGACGAGGCGCATCACGCCGCGCCTGACAATCAGTACTGGAAAATATTTTCGGCTTTACGAGATGCGAATCCTGCGCTCAAGGTCGCGGGATTCACGGCGACACCAAAGCGAACGGATAAGAAGGGTTTCGCTATCTTCACTAAGATAGGATACCGATGGAGCATTTTGGCTGGTATAGAAGAAGGGTACTTAGTTACCCCAGTCCGCTATCAAGTTGAGGCGGACAATGTCGTCTTGACCGATTTGCGGATAAGAAAAGGCGACTACGAGATTGAAGGGCTGAACAAATCGCTCAAAGCCGCCCATTGGGAGGCGGTAGCGCTCGCCGCTTGGAAACGTTATGGCGAAGGGCGTAAGACGCTCGCCTTCTTCAGCTCTGTAGAGCTTTCAAAGGCGTTCGCTACGCTTGCGCAGCAACAGGGCGTTGCCGCCGCGCATATTGACGGGACGACTCCCGTCGCCGAAAGGGAGGCTATTCTAGGGCGGCTAAAGCGCGGCGACCTGAAAATCGTGTCTAATGTCGCGGTATTGACGGAGGGCTTTGACGAGCCGACCGTCTCGTGCATCTTGTGGGCGCGTCCCACCTTGAGCGAGGTAGTCTTGACTCAAGCGATCGGGCGCGGGTTACGCCTTGCCGAAGGCAAAAGCGAGTGCCTCGTGCTGGACTTGACGCCGGTTGACACCCGTCTTTTGACTACTGGATCGTTGTTAGGGTTGACAGAGCGTTGCCTGTCATGCGGAGTAACCTTTCTCAAAGGCTTCGCGAAATGCCCAAAATGCGGCGCTCAGATTTATACAGGCGTTGTGCAGCGCTCCATGCCTACCGCCGATTTGGGGCAAAAGAGCAAAGCCTTGTCGGGCGGCAAGAAAGATGTTGACGGCATTGAGGTTCGGTCGCGCTTGAAAGCTGTGTTTGAAGATGATGCGGACTCAGGCATTCACGCTTTCTTCAAATATGCCCGTATCGATCAGTATTTCTCAACTCAAATTAAAGGCTACGCGGCTGCTCTGCAAAGCGAGTGGCTGTTCATTCTCGATCCGATTGAGCAATGGAATCCTACTTTACTAGTAAGCGCTAAGGCGGCGCTCGATTCGCAATTACCGCTAACGAGACAGGCGGCGGAGCGGATTGTCAGCCTTAGCGCCGGTCACCGCGCAATTGCCTACCGATATGCGAGAGAGACGGCTGAATTGGTATGGCTTGACAGCTACCCTTACATCGAACAAGCCTTAGACGCTTACCGCAAAGCCTTGATTTCAGCAGGTCGTGCAGCGCGGCAAGCCCGATGGTGGCAAGACCCTGCCACGCCTAAGCAGCACGGGTTTTTGCGCGGACTGCAAAAGCAGTACGGCTTAACCTTGAAAGTTCGGCTGCGATACAAGGGAGAGTTTTCGGAAGCCGTAAATCTCGTCAAAGGCTTCGGCTCTCTGTGCAACACACTTCAAATTCTAGGCAGGAGGCTATCGTCATGATTTGGGCTGTTGATATCGAGACTACTGGTCTGGGCGCTGGGGATGAGATTTTGACCGTCGCCTTGCAAAGCGAGGATCGCTATCGTGTGCTGACCGCGCCGTTTAGCGACGGCGATATAGACGCGCTGATCGATCTCTTCAAATCGGACGCTGTGTTTGTGGCGCACAACGCTGTGTTCGATTTTGGGCGTTTGTCAAAGCTCGGATTGCCGATACCTGAAAAGGTATGGTGTACGCTTCAAATGGCGCGGCTATTGCATCCTGAGAAAACGGAAAGCTACTCCCTGTTCGGCGTCGCCGAGTCGCTTGGGCTGACAATTTACGACGAACATCGCAGGATGAAGGCGCGCAATCGCGCCGAAATCAAACAAGCTCGAGGGCAAGCGTCCTTGTTTGAACACGACCCTTACCTTGAGCGTTATGCGCTGTTCGACGCAGAACTCTCGCTCAAAATCTACGAGGCGCAGCAGGCGCTTGTCACAGAATCCAACAAAGAGCTGGTTGACTTCGAAATGCGCGCCGTGCGCACCTACGCGCGGCTCACAGCGCGAGGCGTCTGCATAGATGAAGGTTATGCGGACGAACTGCTCGCGCAGACACGCGCGGAGCTGCAAAGCGTGCTGGCTGATCTTGAGCGCGACGGTCTGAGAGAGCCGAACAAGCGCTCCGCTGTGATGGAGTACATCGCCAAAAAGGGCGTCAAGCTCCCGGACTATCACCCATCAAGTCCGGTGTTCACGGCGAAAGCCCATCAGGAATTGAAGCCGCTGTTTGATAGTGGTAAATCAATAACTGTTAGCCTAGAACATCTGTCTTTTGGCGCTGAAGCTATTGAAGAGCTGACGCGCGAAGTTCCAGAGTTAGCCGCGCTCAAGAGATATAACGAGCTGCGCTTCTATGAAGGGCAACTTGAGAATTTGATTGAGTCGGCTTGTGAAGGTAGGCTGCATCCGCTTTACAACTTCACTTTGGCGGGACGGCGAGCAACTGAGCATCCGCAATTGCAAAACCTCAATATGGATTACATGCGCGGCGTGCTGATCGGGTCTCCTAGCGGTGACGCTACCCTGTTAGAGGTCGATCTCAGCAACGCTGAGAATTGGATGGCGGCTATGATGAGCGCCGACTCGCTTTTCGCGGCGGCGTGCGCAAGCGGCGATTTCCATACTTCTATGGCTAAGGTCTACTTTCCAAGCGAGTTTGACATCGCGGAACAGGCGGGCGATCGAGCGAAAATGAAGGAGCTGCGCCAAAAGGGCAAAGCAATCACCTTTGGCATGGCGTACGGCATGGGCGCGCAAACTATGGCTACGCGCCTGAAAATCCCGCTTGAGCGTGCTAAGAAAATCTTAGAGCAGGTCGCGATGAGCTTTCCTGCGCTGACCGCCGCCAAGCGAGCGGCAAAAGACGCTTACGAGCAACGCGGCTATACCGTCCTTTGGAGCGGACGTAAAATCGTAGGCGGTTCGGCTAAAGACGCTTGGAATTACATCTGTCAAGGCGGAGTCGCGGAAATCACTAAGCGCGCAGCCGTCTTGATCGACGAATTCCTCACAGCCAACGGCTATAAGTCTTACCTTGCTTTAGATGTTCATGACGCGCTGATCGTAGCAGTATACCATGACGAGGCGGCTTCGATTGTTGAGCGCATATCGGAGCTGATAGAAGGCGTCGTCCCACAATGGTGGAATCAGCGCACAATGCCGAACGTGCGCTGGATAGCGCGCCCTGACTTCGATAAAAACGCCGAAAAATGGGGATATAGGCAGCTTGACCTTCGATTGGCGTTGCAAGGGAAACACAACGCCAAAACGGACTCAGAGTCAGGCAAAGGTGCGTCTGCGCAGTTCGATGTTGCCCGTTTTCTTGCCACGCCTGTGCAGCGAGAGGTCGTGTTAGGCTATCCGATGTTTAACATCGCAGCGAGACCTATCAAGACTTTGCAGGATAGCGTCACGCTTTTCAAGGAGCTTGATGCGGCTATTGAAGGCATGGCGGACGAGCTGATCGCCTTGCCGATCCCGAATTCAAACGAGTGGAGAGATTTCAAGCGCGATCAGGCTCGCGTTTTGGCGGAGACTTGGATAGCCCATTACGCGCATTTCCGCAATCCTGAAATGCCCGTTGAATTCTTCAAAGCTGTCATCAAAAGGCTAGACGATCAGGAGCGCGTCGCCAAAGTCCGTCGCCAAAAGCGCGCTGAATATGAACAAAAGGCGGCTAAGTATGAGGCAGAAGTCGCTGAAATTATCAGGCTAAGCGGAGTAGAGCCTCATGACGATCACCTTCAATAATGAAGACGTGATGGAATTCATGAGGCAAACAGAGGCGGTGTATCACGCCGCCTTGTTCGATCCGCCCTATGGCTTGGAGTTGGCGGATTGGGATCGCGATCTCGCTTTTCAGCCCGATTTTTGGCGGACGTTGAAGGGCGTATTGCTAGAAGGCGCTATTGTCATCGCTTTTGCTGCGCCACGCCTTTACCATCGCATGGCGACGGCGGCGGAAACAGCAGGCTTTGAGATATTGAGTATGCTCGCTTGGATAACCGCTCAAGGGCTGAACAAAGGCAAAATGTTTGGCGACTACTCAATTGGTGCGCAAGCATTCCGATCCGCTCTAGAGCCGATCCTCATCGCCCGTAAAAAGGCTAAAAACTATAGCAAGACTGCACACCAAACAGGCGCGGGCTTCTTGAATGTCAGAGGAGTCGGCGCGAAAGTGAAACTCGCTAAGCATTATGGTGCGCGGGAGACCCGAACGGCAGTCTACGACCGCAAGGGCAAATTCAAGCAGTATGTCTTAGACCAAAGGCGCATCACCTCCAACATGGTGGTGATGCACAGCGAAGGCTGCACAATCGAGCGCTGCGCGCCCGATTGTCCGGACTTAACCTTGCGGCAGCTGTCTGGGAGTCCTTCGGAACGTTATTTTCAAGCCTTGTTCAGAAAGGCTGAACAGTTAGAGCGCGCCGCCTTGCCTGCGCTATACGTGCCTAAGGCAAGCCGCAAGGAGCGTGAATTAGGCGTCCGTACGCCGTCGACTGCACGCCAAAGCCTAGTCCGCGACCGACTGAACAAACATCCTGCCGTTAAGCCTTTGGCGCTTTGCTACTACTTAGGCAAGCTCATATGCCCGCCTCCGCAATACCACACCACACATAATCCGCGTCTGTTCGTCCCGTTCTCAGGGACGGGATCAGAGGTTATCGGCGCGGCGCTCGCAGGGTGGCAGTCCATTGACGCTGTTGAAATCGATTCTAGTTATGTCTCTATCGCGAAGGAACGCCTATCTTTCTGGTTAGGTATGCCTGTCCAACTGGAGCTTTTCTACGAATGACCGACAAGCCTAGCACAACGCAGGTCGCTCCGCCTCCGCTTACGCGCTCACAATGGCTCGCTTGTGAGGATAAAGCGCGGAGCGCAGTGATCGCGTCTATACCTAAGCCTGAAAAGGCGCAATTCGAAGTTGAGCATTTTGCCGCCTATCCGCGCTGGTTAACCATTGCCTTGACAATCGGGTTGCTCGTCGTAGCAGTCGGCGCGTTGTATGTGAGCGCGGGCAAGCAGCTCGCAGCGGGCGATATCGTGTTGAAATCAGTGATAGCACACACGGATCGCGTGAATGAATTTTGGGTCTCAACAGGATTGATCGTCCTTGTGGTGATGGGCGAGATAGGCGCGTTGACTTTTGGGCTCAGTGCGGGCTTGTTAGCCCAAACGCGGACGGCAAAGCGCGTCTTCCGCGCTTTCATGGTGATGAGCGCGGCGATTGCCCTGCTCGCCAACATATCCATGACGGCGTCTTACCCTCAAAACGAGGTGATCGTCTTTCAATGGTTCATCACCATCCTAGCGCCTTCGCTTGTGCTAGGAGTCGGTTTTGTTTTCGAGAACTTGCTGCTGCAAGAGCTTGAAAAGCGAGCGGCGCGCATTAGGGCGTTCAATGACGCCGTGCAATTCTACCATGCCGTGCTGCGCGACCCTAAGACTGCTCTGCCTGAACGCTATCAAAGCGAGCTTGTCTACGCCGTCGGCGAGGCGTTGCGCGACAATTGCAAGACGGCTGACGGCAAGAGAGGTCACCTTTACAAGCGGTATCTAGCGCAGATTGAAGCCGATCCACGCTTTGAATATCAGTGCATAGCAGCGGAATTTGACCGCCATATGGTGTCGTTCAAGGATTTTCTGCAAGCGCGCCCTATGTGACGCCGAGCCTGCTTAGCAATAGGCTCGGCGTGACGGACGGTCAAACGGTAGAGAAATCGGTAGCCAAAGTGATTGAGGATGTCTTACATGACATCAAACAAGCGTTACGCGATGAAATTTCACAAGCTGCGCATGAAATTTCAAGGACGCAGACTGAAATTTCACAGCGAGGCGATGAAATTTCACGTCATGAAATTGAAATTTCAGCAGGCGGCAAGCGCGGCAAAGGCGTAGGCTATGGCAGGCGTAAGACGGATCGGCAAGACGGGACTGAAATTTCAAGTGAAATTTCATCTGAAATCGCTGAGCAGCCTAAGCCGCTCAATGCTAAGGCGATCGCGGCTATCCTGCGCCGCAAGCCTGAGCTGCTCAAAATGCGCGGCAAGGATTTGGCGGCAAGATTTGGCGTCACGCCGGTCGTCATCACTAGGGCGAGGAAGTTAGTGGCTCATGGCTAAGCGCCTGTTCGAAAGCCCGTCCTTGTTCCAAGAATTCATGGACAAGCCCTTCAATAGGGACGAGCAGCCGCTCGACTTCTATCTAGAGCGGTTCAAGGCGCTTGTCAAAAGCATCGCCAATCAGTACCTCGATTTGGCTGAAAAGGCGGCTTATAGCTTTGAAGATTTGACGCAAATCGGTTATGAGACTCTGCAGAGAGCGTATTGGCGGTTCGATCCCGATCGAAAGCGGCGCAATCGAGAGAGCGGTTCGATCGGGCATTTCTTCTCATATGTCAGGCAGTCGATCATACGCTCAATTGAGCGAGAGGTGTTCGCCGCCGTCGGGTTGCCTAGCAGCTACCGCGCGCAGCGCACGCCCGACATCAAGCCTGTCTCGCAGCTGAGTCTGGAAAGGCTTGATGACGACGGCGTGATACCTGCACAGCTAGTTGACAATACATCGCTTGAAGAGGAGACAATAAAACTAGAAACAAACAAAGAACAGCTTTCACTCATCCTTGAGAATCTATACATTCTAGACAACGCTGAGCGATTCGTAGTTGAGAGCATGATGAACGGAATACCGCTTGAGGAGATCGAAGGCGATTTCCAAAACGGACAATCTGAGAGCGCCAAAGCCGTGTTCAGACGTGCAGTTGCCAAACTTCGAAAAGCAATTCAAAAGAGGAGTCGAGACAATGTATATCGAAAATGAGCGTTTCAATGCGCCATACAATCCGCGTGATGAGAAGGCTGACCCTATCGCAGCCTTTGAATTCAAGTGTCGGCAAGCGGCGACGCGAAACGCTTACGGAGACCGCTATCTTTTTGACGACCTGCTACAGACTGCATACGAGACCGTGCTAATCTGCGCTAAGCGATTCGAACCGTCTAAAGCAGGCGGCGATACCTATCGCCATTTTTACAGCTACACATCCGCAGCCATTGACCACAACGTCCGCGACGCCGCGATCCGATTCGGCAGCCAAACAAAGCCGATTCTTGAGCAAGCCTCAGACAAAAGAGTCGGTCGGACGCCTGAACAAGATGCCGGCAAGCCAAAAAAACAACGCGGCAAGCGGCGTGTTGAGTTCATATCTGATGAGGTCTTAGACCTTCATCCCGATCCCGCTCCTACCCCAGAATCCGCGCTAGAAATCAAAAACCGTGATGAGAAAATCAAGGCGCTGCTCAAGATCGCGTTAGACGCCTTAGACGAGCGCCTGCGCTTTATAGTCGAAGCTCGATTTGGGCTTGAAACTGGCGAACCTATTGACGGAGCGGCGTTAGTGGCGCGCTATGAAGCTCGCTTTGGTGAAAAGCCGACTAAGTTGAATACGATGTACAAACGCGCTTTTCGCAAGATGCGCGCTGCATTAGAAAGGGCGGGCTATGCCGCAAAGTCGGAAGCGATCGCCGAACTCTTCGGAATCAGAACCCGTCGAGATAGTGTTCGAAACAGAACTCGACGTAGCTAAGAAATTACCTGCTTACGTGAGCCTTGCCGACCGAGCCGTCGACGACGAGACGGCTCGGCGGCTCGGCGTTTTTCTAGTCAAGGTCACAGAAGGGCTGCCGCTTTCAAACGCAGCAAGCGGGAGTGGGCTGCCTGTCAAATTCGTCAAAGGGCTGCTCAAAGAGAGCGCGCAATTCAACCAACTGTATGAGCGCGCCGTGTCCATATTCGTTGAAAAGACGCTCCATGCGCTCAAGACGGATAACAAGGCATGGCAACGCTTCGCTTGGATTCTAGAGCGCCGATTCCCTGAAGAATTCGGCAATGGCGCGCTGTTGCGGATATCTGATGAGGATCAGCTGCTGCTCCGTAAGCTGGGCATGACTCCGCAAAGCGCATGGCGCGCGTTGATGAGCGCTTTGGAGCGCAAAATGGTAGAGCAGGATGGGCAAAACGGCTAATCCTAAGCGAGCGACACGGCGGCAAAAGCAGGCGAAAGCCGACAAAGGGCAAGATTTGCTGAACGCCGCCCTTGCCGAGCTGACGCCTGTCATTACAAGCCGTGTCACGCCCGTCTCCTTCAAATTCAATATGACGCCGATGCAACGCCTTATCTATGAAAACAAGGCGCGTTTTAGAGTCGTCGCTTGTGGAAGGCGAGCGGGTAAAACCTATCTAGGGGCGATCATCGCTATCGAGACCGCCTTGAAAGGCAAGGATGTTTGGTGGGTCGCCCCGACTTATGAGATCGGCTTGATAGGCTTGCACACTATCAAGCGCTTAGCAGCGCCTGTCGGCTTCACTGAGAATCGCACACGCCGCCTGATCCAATTCAGCAAAGGGTTCATACAAGTGAAAAGCGCCGACAAGCCTGACAATCTGCGAGGAGCAGGGCTTGATTTGGCGATCTTCGATGAAGCCGCTCTTATGCCGCCTGAAATTTGGAATGAAATCCTGCGCCCGACTTTGATGGATAGGCAAGGGCAAGCGCTGTTCCTCAGCACGCCTAAAGGCTTGAATTGGTTTCATGAGATTTTCAGGAAAGGCTTGGAAGGTGAGACTGACTGGGCTTCTTTCAATTTCCCGACATCCGCCAATACATTCTTGCCTAAGATTGAAGCTGAAATCGAAGCGGCGAAAGCGGCAATGCCCGACGTGCTGTTCAAACAAGAAATTTTAGCTGAGTTCATAGATGATGTCGGCGGCGTGTTCAGCGCCGTGCTGGACAACGCGACCTTGTCCCCCGAACCGCCCGTCGCCGGTGCGCTCTATAGCGCCGGCATTGACCTCGCTCGCCTTAACGATTACACGGTCGTGTCCATTTTGCGCACGGATGTATCGCCTGCGCGTCAAGTCTTCATTGACCGATTCCATCAAATGGCATGGCAAGACCAAATCGTGCGAATCGCTAATACGATTAGCCGTTACAAGCCACAAACCGTTAGGGTAGACCAAACAGGCGTAGGTGACGCCGTCTTGCAATTCGCCCGTTCGCAATGGGCTGCGCACGGCGCTTCTGTAATCGGCGTGACCTTGACTAACGAGGTCAAGACTTCAATCATCCAAAATTTGGCGCTCGCCCTTGAAAAGGGCAACTTGCTACTGCTGAACGATCCTGTTCAGAAGATTGAATTGGTTTCGTTTGAGATGGAACGGCTTAGCAGCGGCAGGTTTAGATACGGCGCGCCTTCAAATAAGCATGACGATACCGTGATCGCCCTCGCCCTAGCCGCCCAATCCATCACGTCGCCAAACGACGTATGGTGCGCAGTGTGGTAACACAAACGCGCGGCTTGTTCACCGCGCGCTTGAGAGCTTTGGCAGGTTTGACAGGCGTGATTAGCTTTGGATATCCTCAGGAAGTTCACCCGTCTCCAAAATGCGCTTCAGCACGCCGCCAATGTAGTCTAAGAGCAGTTCAGAGACGTATAAAAATTCGGCGAGATAAAGACCTAAGATAGCCTCGCTGCCCAGAGCGGCAAGCTCCTCCTTCGATAGCCCGTGTTTGCGGATTGCCAATTCCATAAAGGCTGTGAACTTTTCATCAACGAGGCTTTCGACCGATTCCTGAAGCTCTAAATCCTCAAGGATTGAAGCGACAGCTATCGACACTAAAAGGCACTGCTCTTCTGCGCTGAGCCGTTCGAACTTATGTTTACCCATCTGCACATCCTCCCACACTCAAAAGTAGGTCAACGCCGCCAATCGAGACATTTGCCAAAACGCTATTTTTGAGGCTTTCTGAAGGTTTTTGAGTTAAAGGTATAATGAATAGGAGAAGCATTGTTCGAAAGTCTTCCTGCCCGATTTTTGAAGCATTTTGATACGCTACGCAACTAAACGACGGTCTCGAAAAAAGAGAGACCGTTCCTCAGCCTGCCTTCTTCACTTCAATCGCTGCTTAGCACAATTGAGCGCGGCAATCGGCGCTAGGCAAGGCTTGCCTGAGCTCAACCGCTCAAAGCGAGACCTATCATGCCCAGCGCCGCTTAGCGACTCCCTGCGACTGAAAGCTGGGTCATGCGGCTTAAGCAGTGACAGGCAAGGCGGTCTAGGTAAGTAGCGCGCTAAGTGCGGCTGACCGAACTTGAGTGATTATATAACTTAGCAGGTTTTGAAGATACCCTAAGAATGCCGACCAGCACTGGGAGCGGCGATTTTCAAATTCACTACAAAGCCACCAGATAATATTTAATGGTGACTTTGTAGTGAAATTGAAAATCCGCTATCCGCTACCTCCCTCGCTATGGCTTCCGCTATGGGATTGCTTGTCAGGCGGCTTAGGCGGCTAAGTTGCGCGCGCCTGCTCTCCGCTGCGCTTGCTAAGTTGCCTTCAGAGGATATAGCGTATGGTATTGCCAATTTTCCGTTTGGCGCGGCAATTCAACTTTCGTGTGGTGATAAAAGACGGCGCTTACTTGTTAGGCGGCGCAGGCTTTGCTTTCATCCCTATTGAAGGCGCTTTCAAGACGGCGCGCAAAATCCTGCGCATTCCGCCTGAAGACGGTCGTTTGCGCTTTGAGAGTGGTGTGGTCATTGTCGAGCGCGATGATGGGCTAAGCCCTGCAGAGGAGACTTTGGCGACCGAGCCTTATAAACACAAGCTGCCGCGCCGCAATCGGGAGCGCATATTGCGCGGATTTACGATTCCCAACAACATGCTCCCTGAATGGATAGGCGGATTGAGCCTACCTGTCGCCATAAGCGAGCATCTGAACTGCTTGCCTGCACGCCGCGTCAGCTTTTCCGATGGACACGCGACGGTCTTGACTCCGGACTGTCATGTGTCAACGCCTATCAAGCCTGAAATTGATATCGGCAAGGCGTTTGATATGGGCTTGATACTCACGGCGCGCGCTTTAGCCTTTTACAGCTGCGCGGTTGTGGAAAGCGGTCTGCGCTATTCCGATAACACACGCGGCGTGTACATATTTGCGCAGGCGCTCAATCCGCTCAAGCCTTGCAAATTTGAAGGCGGCGATGTGATTCCAGCTCACACGCTGAACTACCGTGTGGCGGGCAACGACGTGGTTGTCGACTTGAGCTGTATAGACCACGAGCCAATTCGCGTGGCGCGCAGCCCATTTGTGGCATTGATGCAAGCCGCCAAAACGATCCGCATCAAGGTGGTTCGGAATTTCGCAATGATTGAAACAGAAAGCGGGATCGGTAGCCTCAGGCTGAGGAGTTAAGCATGGCGAAACGAGCGTCTATCCGCCGCAAATTGGCTCGGCGTTTTCAAGCGAGTCAACAGTTCAGCAAGGCGTGGTATGTGGGCGACGCGACTCGCTCAGATAAGTTGCCGTCCGCTGAGATGAGCGTCGGCAATGTAGGTCTGTTCAATCGCGATGAGCAGGCGGCGATCTACGCCGCTTCAATCACGGCATGGGCTTGTGTCAAGTTCAGAGCGGACGCCGTCTCTAACATTGATTTGGTTGTGCAAAGCGACCTTGATTCGCAGTTAGAGTATTCACCAGCTCGCGATTTTGTTGAGAATTCGCGAGAGCTGCTATGGCTGCTATCGGCGTCCCTTTTAGTGTTTGGCAGCGCTTTTCTGTACAAGGTTCGCAATGAATACGGCTTGCCTACTGCTGTAACCTTCATATCGCCGATGGACATAACAGTCCAGAGCGATTTGATGACTGGTGAGCCGTCTCGTTTTCTGCTGACGCATTCTCTTCAGGAAATTCCGCAACGTGACTTGATTTTCTTACGTTTGCCTACACCGCTAGGATCGCGGTACGGCAACGCTCCTTCCGATATTGTCCGTTATCGTGCGGTAGCGGAGCGCAACTTAGGCGAATGGTCGCGCCAATTCTTCGCTAACTCTGCTCGCCCAGATGGACTGCTCATCTTTGAAGGCATGATTACGCCTGAACAGCTTGAGCGGCAAAGGGAAGCATGGCAGCAAATGCGAAGCCCTAGCAATGCGTGGAAAACGTTTGTAGCAGGCTCAACACAAGGCGGCAAATGGACATGGCAACCTATCACGCCTCCGCCGACTGATTTGGCGATGCGAGATTTCTTGGATCAAATTCGTTTTGATATCTGCGCCGCCTATCAAGTGCATCCTACCCTGTTAGGCGGTAGCCCGTCCGATCCGCTCGGTGCTTCAAACACTTACAACGATGTTTGGTTGAATCACATCAGGCACGTCGCCTTGCCGATGTTGTACATGATTTTGGAAGGCGTTAATCGGCAATGGCTGCTCCGCGACTTCTCTGACATTGGTTATGAGCTGCGCATTGAAGTTGACCTGAACAAGCTAAACCGAATCATTTTGGCAACGCCAGAACGCTTCAGTATGGCAGCGACCGCCTTTGGTAGCGGCATCATGACCTTAGACGAGGCGCGCCAATTCGTAGGATTACCACAATCACCAATCGGCTTGCAGACGGACGCCGCTCGCGTCTTGCCGTTCTATCAAGGCGGCGTCTTGACGCTGAACGAGGCGCGCGCCGCGCTAGGCTTGGATGAGTTGCCGACAGGTGATGTTGTGTTGGTGAGCGGCGTCCCGACTCCTGTCGTCGAGATCGGCAAGTCTGTTCAGCAGACCTTGCTACCGCCACCTAATCCGACTCAATTGCCCTTGATTGCCGACTTGCCTGCTCAAGATGAATTAGCGCCTGAGGCGAAAGCGGACACCACGCTAAGCGACGAACAGATAGCCGAGCTGCGCCGTTGGCATTCGACGGTTTTGAGCCATGCGATTCAGCACGGCGACTTCAATGCTCCGTTCAAGCCTGCCAAATTGCCTCAAAAATTGGCGGATTGGATAGCTGAGCAATTAAAAGGCTATTGGAATCCCGACTTGATTTTTGAGCGAGCTGAAAGGCTTGAAATTGAAGCGCCTATTGAGGCAGCGGACGGTAGCGCCTTTTGGCGGCAATTGGAAAGCGATGGGAGTGAGCCGTCGCTGAACACGCTTTTCGCGGACTTGTTTGTGGAATCGCAGCGGCTCAGCGAGGACGATTGGGCTGAACTCGCGGCGCTTGTGAGCAGCACGCCGACAACGGACTTGGAAAGCGCACTGTTGGTATGGTTCACCGAATGGCTAGAGCGCCATGCGCCTGATTATGAGCAGCGTTTTGCAAAGCATTTCGCAGGCGCGTTTGTCAGCGGAGTCAAGGCGGCTGATGAGCAGTTGCGTGGCGCGGTCGCCAAGCGCGATTTGACCTTCACAATTGATTGGAATCTAGTCGCGGACGAGGCGGTCTCTTACGCGCTTACGCAATCAGCGCGGCTAGTCAAGCAAATCAATCAAACGACGTTGCTGCAATTGCAGCGAGCGATTGCTGACGCGGTTAAGCAAGGCTATTCAATTGCTCGATTGCGTGACGCCATTGCGCAGGTGTTCGCCGTGCAAGGTTACCCGCTTTCGCAGCAATTGCTAAATCGTGCGCAGCTGATAGCAGAGACCGAGCTGACCCGTGTTTACGCAGAAGGCGCTTTTGAGCGTTACAAGACCGCCGGCGTGACGCGCGCAATTTGGCAGACTGCGCAAGATAAGGACGTTTGCCCAATCTGCCGCTCTCGCCATAATGCGGTAAGCGATTTTCAGCGCGGCTGGCGATCGGCGTTAGACGGCGAATACCTGACTCCACCTGCGCATCCGCGCTGCCGTTGCTTCACCTTACCTGTTGTCGAAGGCGTCACCAATGTCGGCTGAGGATTTGGCGCGGTTCACAATCTACCTTTCACGGCGCGTTTCGCAACAGGCGCTCGAAGCCGCCTTATTGCAGGCGGCGCGCAAAACAGGCGTCGCGATGGAAAGCCTTGTCTTGCCAATTCCGCCTCCGCCTAATCGTCCATTAGCGCCTGTCTACACGCTCAACGGCAAGCCGAGCAAATTCAAGACTGAGAAGCAACGGCGTTACGTGCTATGGGCAATACGGACAGGCGCGATTCGCGTACCCTATCGCCGCACCAATTCGCTGTACAGGAGCTTGACAAGCAAGGTTGAATTGGCAGGCGGTAGCGTCTACATCACAGTAGGGTCGAACAAGTCTTACGCGCCGTATGTGATAGGTTTCCCTAGACAGGCAGGCTTGGTCTATCCGCGCGGCTCAAATCAGCAGAGTTTTTATCATCGCCAAACAGGGCATAAGAGCTTGCCAGAGCAGATTAGCCGTCAATTGCCACGCCTGATGCGCGTTTTCATAAACGAGCTGCAGAACAACCTTTCCACGCCTTAAGGCTTCTCTCATCATTCTCTCATCTAAGGTGCTTGACAATGGCTTGAAGTGTGCTATCCTTTCCATAGCTAAGCAGCAAGAGCTGCAAGAGCAACAAGAGCAACTAGGGAAATAAGGAAGGGAATAACCATGATCGATCTCAACATTCAAGATTACGACTTGCCTGTGTACGCATATGATTTTCGGCAGCGCGCTTTGCTGACTTTTGACGGCGTCGAGGTTACAGGGCTTTCTAAGCCTATTCGCAAGGTTTGGGCGATCCAGACTGTTTCATCTTTTCTAGCTTCTATCCAGCCGTTGATTTTCTGGTCGCCTAGCCCTTCAGAAGCGGCGGCGCCGTATGTGTATGCCCGAGTCGGGAAAGTGTTTTACCGCTTCTCAAGGATTGATTACTCCCTATCAAAGCGGAATGGCTTGAAAGGAGTTTTTGGCGCTGGCAGCTTTACAAGCCCAGAAGACCTCGTGAGCATATCGCCCTGCTGGTTCGCCACGATCATTGAGGCGTACCATTATAACGTATAATCCTCAGCGCCCGAAAGGGCGCTTTTTATTTCAGTCAACTAAGACCGCGCAGGCGGTCTTTTTTGTTCCTTCTCACAAGTGCTTTGCTAAGTTCGCTATAGAGGAGAGGCGTTATGAGCTGTGAGTTTGCCTTTGTCCGCGCAACAGACGGTGACCATATTCAAGGCTATTTGGCGTTATGGGGAACGCCCGATCAGCCTGACTGTTTCGGTACGTGGTTCGATCGCGACGAGCCGCCTGACTTCGGCTTGATTGACGGAGCGCCGATCCGCCTGCTGTATGAGCATGGGCAAGACCCTGAAGTCGGCAAGACGGTAATCGGCAAGGTTGTGCGCACATGGCATGACGATATCGGCGTCGCCTTTGAAGCGGTCTTGTTTTCAGATAATCCGCATTATCGGAAGGTGCGCGATGAAATCAAGCTCGGCTTGTTAGGTGTCAGCAGCGCGTCCGCTGAACATCTCGCCGAGTTTGATGCGAATGGGCGATTCAGGACATGGCTGCTATCTGAGGTCAGCCTTACGAAACGTCCGTGCGAACCGCGCATGAAGGTATTGCATGTCGAGTTAACGCGCGATGCGATTCCTGTCTACCGCGCTAAGTTGATTGCAGATGAGCCTGTGAGGAGAGATGGAATGGCTACTACACGGTCTTTTGAGGAAATGGGCATTCCGCCCGATGTTGACGCGACTCAGCTCCTGTCTTCATTGATTGAGCGGGACGGTGTTGAGAGCGTCGTCGCGCTTGTGAAGGCGATGCTAGGCGTCGATACCTTACCGAGCAACATGGCAGAGCTTGCCGAATCCGTCGCGCAATCGGCGAAGTCGGAAGTTGCCGTTAGCGACGCGGACGACGCGCCTGATGATGAGACGGCTGAAGAAGACGAGGACGCTACGGAAACCGCTAAGCCTAAGCCCGTCCGTCCGCGCCAAAAGGTCGCAGCCGATCCTAAGGCGGTCGCCCAAGAGATGCTGCGCATGGTTATGCAGCAGCCTAAGGAGCGCAAGCCTGTGATTACTGGAGTCTACGATTCGTTTTACGATTCCTTCACGCCCGGTCAATTGGCGTTTGGGTATCAGACAGTGCAGCATCTGGTCAAAGCTGGACGCTTGGAAAGCACGGCGTTGCGCGGCGACTTCATGGCTAAATTGGCGGCTAAGACTCGTGCTGAGGTTGCTCGCGGCGCATACGCGCGGCTCATGCCGCCCTACCGCGCCAATGAAGTCGTGCATACGGGGCAAGCGGGATTCGGCGCGGAATGGATGCAGACCTTGCCCGGCACGGAGCTGTGGGAAAAGGTCTATAGCGAAGCTCGCCTTTTCAACGCGCTTGTCGAGCGCGGGTTGAACTATGGCGAAATCCCGCGCGGTCACAATCAAGAGACCATTTTGGTCGAAGGGCCTAGTCCGATTTTCTATGTCACGGGCGAAGTCACTGACGTTGCTTCAGGAAGCGCCGACCCAACTCCTACGTTGGCGACTTCAAAGGTGGGTACAGCTCAGCGCACGCTTAGTATCAAAAAGCTCGGCGCGGCTGTTGTCTTGTCGCGCGAGATGCAAGAGGACACGATCTTTGATGTTCTCAAGCAAACGTTCACCCAACTGCAGCGTAAGGCGGTTGAAGAGATTGAGTACATCTTGATTAACGGCGACACGGCGACAGCAGCCAACACGAACATCAATCTGATCAACGGCACGCCGAGCGCAGCCCCGACACGCCCGTCTTACCTGCTCTTCAACGGCATTTTGAAGCTGCCGTTGGTCACGAATACGGCGCTCGCCTATGATGCAGGTAACACGCTGACGCCTGCCGTGTTCCTTGAGCTGCTCAAGCGCTTGCCTGCCGCTGATCAAATCCCTAACGACCGCCTGTTGTTTGTGATGGACATGGACACGGCAATCAAGACGATGTCGCTCGCCGAAGTTCATACGCGCGATGTTTTCAGTTTGGCGACTCTTGAGAACGGCATGTTGCCTTTCCTGTACAAGATTGGCGTCTTGCCGAGCGCTTTCATGTTCAAGGGACGGGCTTCAGACGGCAAGCGGGAGTCTAACGACGCGAACAACAATCGCGGTCGTATCGCGCTAGTTCGCGCTGACCGCTGGGCTTTCCGTTACAAGCGCCCAATTGAGATCGAGACGGATCGCAACGTTTACACCGATAGCACGACCGTCGTGTGCTTCCTCCGTTGCGGCTTCACTAACTTTGCTGACACGACGGGCGCGACGGCAGCCTACAATGTGAGCGTGTCGATCAACTAAGGGGGTTGCCATGCTGCTGAACATTAAGCAAGGGCAAATCGGGAGTGTGTTGCGCAGGGTTGTCAGTGCCTCAGGCGCTGACAGCCTGCGCCTCGCGGAAGGCGGCGTTTTGAGATTGACGGGATCGACCGCGTATGACGTGACTTTGGGTCGTCCTCGTGTCGGCGCGGAGCTGATTGTGGTCAATCGCGGTAGCGCGGCAATCACGGTAACCTTTCCGATCGGTTTTACGTGGGACGGCACTAATCGCCGCGCTAGTTTTCCTGCTAACGCTGTAATCTATGCAGTCGCGGAATCCGATGCTCGGATGATCGTCATCTCGACTGTCGGTGCGATTACCTACTCGAATCCGTCATGACGACTAAGCCACTGTTGCGAGTCGGCGAATTCAAGACGCTCGCCAATATCACTTCAAACAGCGCCGATTCGCAACTTTTGACGCTAATCGAGGCTGAGAGCGAATTCGTCACGGCGCGTTGCCAAAGGCGATTCGATCCGCATGTCGTGACGTTACGTTACACCGCCGCGCCGACTTATCGCGGCGGTAACGTATCGTCGTCAAATCGCCGCGTTCTATTGCTAGACTACGATGTTCAAAAGCTCATCAGCGTGACAAACGGCGATTCGGCGCAAACGGCTATCGCGCTCGCCGATGTTGAGCTTGACAAGACGTTGCGCACATTGCGCCTGTTGAGCGACACGCTCATATGGCAAAGCGATGTTGCGGACGGCAAGTTCATCGAAGTCAAGGCGGAATGCGGGTATGGCTACCGATTTGAGAATAAGGGTAAGACGCTTAGCGCTGCGCTGAACAATACCGCGACGACCTTTCAAAGCGCAGGCGCTTTTGAGCGCGGGCAACTCGTCAAAATAGATGATGAGTTTCTGTACATTACCGCTGTGAACGCTCCGACTTACACGGTCGAGCGCGGCGCTAACGGGACGACGGCGGCTGCACACGCGAATGGCGCGGCGATTTTAGAGTTCGACGCTCACCCGTCTATCAAGGATTATGTGAAGCGCGGCGTTCAGCTCCGCTTATCTCAGACGGGCGCGGTCGTGATCGGGACTAACGCGGCAGGCGATCCGATCCTTCAAAGCATCGGATCGGCGCGCGCGGCGCTTGTGCAGAGCCTTGCTTTAGAAGGCTTAGTGGATTTGAAAGGTTTTGGCGGCGTATGACGATAACCGTCGAGTTGTGCGAGCGCATTGCAGAGTGCATAAGGCAAATTCAGGGCGTCAAGCGTTGTTTTGAGCTGCCGCCGACGGTAGCGCCAAATGACATTGAAGCGCCATTGGCGTATATCGTCCCTCAAGACGTGGTGAACGCTTTACCGTTTGGGCAGGCGGGTTCGCAAATCGTAACGCGCAATTTTCAGGTTGTTTTTCTGGTCTCGGAGCTTACGTCCTCGCTAGGCATTGACGACGGCGACAAGGGCGTTACGGCGGCGAGGACGGCGCTCAACATTTGCGATCGCACCATTCGGTATTTCCTAGACAATCCGCGCTTGCAAGTCCGCTCGAATGGCGTGCTGTTGCAGGACGCTTTTGCTAAGTTGAGTGGTGACGTGAGCATCACGGCGTCTGGGCTGCTCACAACGAATTACGCGGAGCGCGACTTTCTAGGCTTCACAATGAACATGGCAGTCGCGTATCGGTTAATCACGGATCAGGTCAATTGACGGAGGGACGGACATGCCGAAAGGTTACGGCGCTGGACTTCAGACAGCGCTCCTCTATCTGGTGAACGATGATGGCTACCCGACGGGTCAAACCGCGACCCTGAACAACGGCAGTTCATCGAATGCTTATTACTTGCCCGATGTTCGCACGGCGCAGATCGCTTTTGCGGACGCTACCGTTGTAGACGTTACGGGCGGCGATAAACCGCGTTTGGCGAGCTTCAACTTCGGCGGACGGCAACTGAGCCAATTCGACATGGTATGCCCTTTGATTGACCCTGCGCTCGTAGCGCTTTTATCAGGCTCGACCGTCGACTCGACAAACCAAAAGTTTGAGCAGTACAGCACAAATACCAATCGCGACCTGCCTCGTGTTGGCGGAGTCATTTTGCAACAGCGCTTTCAAGAGAAGGATGGCGGCGCATCAAAGATTCGGTCGCTTGTGATTCCGCGCGCGGAGCTGACGATCAAGACGGGCGGTTTTGAGTTCCAAGCGCCGGCTGATGTGACTATCACAGTCAATCCGCTGATGGCAACTCGGTCAGCCAACGGTATTCCGTTCAGCAGCTTGGGCATGGGCTTAGAGGACAACCGAGTCGACCACTACGAGATTATCAGCGGCAAGCGGCTGCATTTGGTGGTGTTGCGCGGCAACGGCGCGGCGACGACCGTGACAGGCGCGTATCGCCCAACATCAGCGGACACGAGCCATACTAACGGATCGAACTGGCTCGCCATCAACGGTGTCGGCACGGCGTTGAGCAGCGTTAACACAACGACCGCCGTTTTCACTTTCAGCACAGCTCCGTCGGCGGGCGCTTACGCGGCGATCCTGTACGAGACAGACTTCGTCACGCCGTAATCTGTAGCGCGTTTAAGGGCGACGGTGAGTCGCCCTTTTTGGAGGCAGAGGTGGTCATGAGCAGATTTTTTCTCAAGTTAAGAACAATCGAGGCGTTTGACGGACGCCTGCAAATTACTTTCAAGCCACAAACGCTAGGCTTGCTCGTCGAGGCTGATGAATTCTTGACGGAATTCGAAGCCGCGATTGACGATTACCGTATCAAAACCGAGACCAGAAAGGCGTTGAGAGATATCGCGTCCGAATACGCAACCTTGCTCGTCGCCACTGAATCTGTTGTGGTCAAAGCCTCAGTTAGCTTGGATGATACGGTCATCGCGGCTTTTGTGGCGTGGTTTAACGAGCTTGATTTAGACGATACCGATTTCGCGGATTTGTGGGACGCGCGGCTTGAAATGCCCGACTGGATCGTCTCGGAATGGAGTCGTGCGTATTTGGAAGCGCAACGGCTGAACTATGATAAGGCAAGCGCGCCTTCCGAAACGCTTAGCGAGGCTGATCGGGAGTCGCTCAAAAGCGAAGATAGCCCTTTAGCCTGAGGCGTTCAGCATGGCGCTCGCAGTTCAGGCAAGCCATGATTGAACGCGCGCGCAACGCCGTGATTCCAGAAGCAATCACATGCGAGCCAGATGATTGGGCTTTCCACTACCCGCCAATCATAGTCTTGCTCGGCTTCGATCTATGGCGTATGTCCGATTTTACGCGCTTACCGACGCCTGATGAGGTCGCTCAAGTCGACCGGCGATGGATTGAAGATTTAAGCGTGTGCTACGCGCTGTATCAGCACAAAATAGAGTGGTATAGGCGGTATGTTCAAAGCAACGCTTGAAATTAGCCTCAAGGGAGCTAAGGAAAGCGCGCAGACGGCTGAATCGCTGACCGCCTCGCTCAATCGCGCTAAGAAAAGCGCTGAAGCCTTGAAAGATACGACTTTGAGCGGGCTTGAGCGGCAAGCGCGTTCGGCGGCGGGCGCGACCGAGTCGTATGCACAGCGGATTAAGCGCGCGCAGCTTGAAATGCGCGCTTTAGGCGAAGCGTCGCAACAAGCAGCTCGATCCGATTTCCGTCCGTTGCTCAGCCAGTTGGATGAAGTCGAGCAGAAAGCAAAGCGCGCTTCAAACTCCCTGCCGTCCAAGCTCGCCAATCGTTTTGGCGGAGCAGTCGGCGGTTTAGTTGGCGGGCTTGGCGCAACGCTTGGCGGCGCTTTTGGTGGGAGCGGAGGCGCGGCGATCGGCGCGGCTTCGAATGCGATCGGCGGCGTCCTTGCGACGGGGATAGGAAAAGCTGGGATCGGGACGTTATCGGCTTCGCTTGGCGCGATTGGCGTAGCGGCGGGCGCGGCGGGTCTTGCTATTGCCAATTTCACGAAAACGCTTGAGCAGCAAGCAGATCGCTTCAAAGCGATTCAACAGACGCTCACAGCCTCAGCGGGATTCACGGCGACCGCGACGCGCAGTCAAATTGAAGCAGAGCTGATCGCCTTGCAAGCGCAACAGAAACAAATTGAAGGGCAGCGCGCAGCCGTTCAGAGACAGATTGTCCAGATTAATCAAGCGGCTGATGAGGTCGCGCGAAACAATCCGCTAAATCCTGTCATCCGATTGGCGGCTGAGGCGGCGCGCGGGCAATTCTTAGGCGAGCTGAACAATCAATTGAACAGTCTAGCGACCGCAGCGCAGCAAAACGCGCTTGCGCAAGACCGTCTGCGCCAAAGCCTTGAAGATGGGACGGTCGCCGCTAACAATGCGGCGCGTCTTGAGCAGGTGTTGCTGGAGACGCGCCTCGCTCAAAACGTGCAGGCGGAGCGCACGACCGTGCAGCTGTTTCAAGATTTAGCGCGCGCGCAACGCGAAGGCGGCGCTAAGGCAATCCAAGCGCGGATTGACAGTTTGCGCGATGAGGAGCAGGCGATCAAGGCGGGTCTTGAGCGCCTGAATCGTATTCCGATAGGGCAATTGAGAGAGGATGAAATCCAATTGATTGCCCAATTCACGTTGCGCCTCGCCGAAATCCAGCAGATTATTGCGAATACCGAGCGCGATATCTTGCCCGCTGCGCAGGCTCGCGACCGTGAAATTGAGGCGATGGAAAGGCAACGCCGTGTGCAGGAGGCGCTAGCTAGGCAACGCGAGCGCGATTTGCAGCAGGCTATCCAAATCGCAGGGCAATTGAAGCAACTCGACGCGGCTTTTCAAGAGAGGCAACGCTTGAAAGCGGAAGAGGCGGCTATACGGGCGCAACGGGACGCAGAGGCTTCTGAATTTCAGGCGCGGATTGAACGCGCAAGAGAGGCGGAACGGGCGGCGACTGTGCAAGCGCGCATTGCTGATATCGAGCGCGACACGGCGCGGCGTATCGCCGATTCGCGCACCAAATTTGAGCAGGAGTCGCTCAAAGCCGCGCAACGCTTTAACGAGCAACGGTCGCAACTTGAGCGCGATTTCATGCGCAGAGAGCTTGACGCGCTCAACAAATTCCGCCTGAGCGAAGCGCGACGGACTGAAGACTACTACCGCGCCCGCAATCGCCGTTTAGAGGACTTGCAAGCGCAATTGACGGAATTGGCGGCGGAAGGCGACGTCGCAGGCTTTATTGCCGCACAACGGGCAGGCGAGCGCGATTTGCGGCGCTCGGCTGAGGACTTCGATGTGACAGGACGCCGCGCTAGTGAAGATTTCTTGCGAGAGCGTGAAGAGGCTCGCCGCGCTTTTGAAGAGCGGCTTGCCGATTTGCGCAACAATTACGCGCTTGAGCGCGCCGAGCGGCGACGCGCTTTACAGGAGCAGATTGCCGATATCCAGCGCGCTGGTCAAGAGCGCATTGCGCAGGAGCGAGATTCGCTTGTAAAGCGGATCAAAGAATCGCAGCGGATTGAGCAGGAATTCGCCGCGCGCCGCTTGCAATGGCAAGCGGAAGATCAGGCGCGCCGGGAGCGGCTTGAGCGAGAAGGCTATCAAAGGCAACGCGCTGCCTTAATTGAGGAGCAAAAGCGGCTAACGCCCGTCGTCAGGCAAGTCTTCAGACCGATTGAGCAAGGGCTGCTCCAAGTCGCGCAAACTGCGCAGCGAGTCTTTAGCCTGTTGAGCGGCGGTAGACCGACTATTGGTGGTCGAATCGTAGCGAACGCAGCAGGCGGTATCTACACAAGCCCGACACTAGGCTTGCTTGGGGAGCGGCGCGGATTCGGCGATATCGTGATACCTTTCAAGCAAAGCGAGGGCATTGAAAACGCCTTGAATCGCTTTTCAGCTAAGGCGAGCAATAAGACGGTCGTGGTCAATATAGGGCAAATTGGCGGCGATCCACAATTCGTCAGAGCTGAAATTGATAAGTTGGGATCGAGAATAATAGAGGCGCTGATAAGCGATTGAGGGAGTGATGAACGAAGGGTTGCTAGACGCTTTGAAACGCCGATCTGAGACAAGCGAGACGTTTCGTGAAATCGCCGCCAGATTCGGAGTCAACCCTAACACACTCCGCCGCCGCGCGCAGCGCCTAAACCTTCACACTCCTCGACCACCTGCTAAGACCCGACGCATTGTTGTCTTGAGCGATATTCACGCCCGTCCAAGCTGGGAAATCCTAGAAAAGGCAATCGCGCTTAATCCCAATATCGTCATTTTGGCAGGCGACCTGTTCGATGGGCAACAGGCGAATCCACATGAAAGCGATTTGAAGTTCAGGGCGCGGACTTTGGCAGAAGAAAGCAAGGCGTTAGAGCGTTTCATGCGTAAGTTGTTAGCGGAGACGGACGCGGCTATCAAGGTCATCAGAGGCAATCATGATGATTGGTTCAGCCGCCTTTTGGGCAGACAGGTAGCTCGCGATTTTCATCCGTATGTGATTGACCCTTTAGAGGCGCTTCTAAAACGCATGAACGACGACCGCCTAACGCTTGTCAAGCAACCGTTTCGCTATAGGCAAGGCGATTGGATTGAGGAGCTCGCCGAATCGCGCTACTGTTGGATTGAAGGAGACGCTTTCATCAGCCATATGAACTTTGGCGGCAAATGGGCGGGCGACGCCGTCAAGAAACTTTACGAATTCTACTTAAAATGGCAACACACACTAGGCTTGTCTTTACGCCTTTTCATACAAGCGCACGGGCATAAACAAGCGCTGCTCTACCATGACGGCGGCAATGTGCTGTTAGCGGAGATCGGGGCGTGCGCAAAACCGAGCGTGGAGTCGTACAAATTGGCGCAGCGGGCAGGCGGCTCTCCGATGGTACAGGGCGGCTGCACTTTTGAGCAGGCGCTTAGCAACGGCAAATGGCGTACCCTTTTAGGGTCGTTCAGATTTCTAGACTTGTTATAGCGAGGAGTTCGGATATGAACAAGCTACTGGTGAAGCTAGTTTTAGGGCTGACGGCAGGCGTAGGAGTCTGCTTTTCATTCGTAATGGCGGCAAGCTATTTGTGTTTCGGCTTAGGGCTTAGCGACGGTTTTAGCAAAGGCGTGTTTTGGCTTGTCGTCACCATCGTTTCAAGCATCGTTTGGCTTTTGACTACCGATGAAAGGTACTGGAGAGTTTAGCACCATGTTGACTTCAAGCGTTCTGGATAAAGGCTTTGTCGAGCTTCAAAGCGTAACGCCCGCCTTCGATCCCGTTGTTGAGGGAGAGCGTGCGCATCGCGGTCAGCTAACATCCGCTGATTTGGCGGTCGTGAACGCGGCTAGGGTAAGTCGGTTAGGAACGAGCGTGTCGACGGAGTCGGACAAGCGTCTAATTGAATATTTGGCACGTCATAAACACACAACGCCTTTTGAGCATGTTGTGTTCACTTTCCGCGTCAAAGCGCCTGTAATCGTATGGTGGCAATGGATTCGCCATCGCTGGGCTTCATACAACTTGCAGAGCGGGAGGTATACCGCGTATGAAGAAAACGATTGGCATATCCCGATCGAATGGCGTAAGCAAAGCAAAAGCAACAAACAAGCGAGTATGGGCGTATTGCCGCACGACCAGAGCGCTAAGCTCACAGAATCGCTGATCGACCTGTACGACCAAGCCTATGCCCTTTACAAGAAAGCGATCGATATAGGCGTTGCACGGGAGCAGGCACGCCTTTTCTTGCCTGCCTTTGGCGTGTATTACATGGGCTATGTCACAGCCAACTTGTGGTCTCTGCTGAACTTCATCGGGCTGCGCGACTCGGACGAAGCGCAGGCTGAAATACGGCAATACGCAACCGCTATCGGGTCGTTAATCAAGCGCGTCGCGCCGGTAAGTTACGCGGCATGGCTTGAAAGCGATCCGTCAATTGAAGGCAACGACGGCATACCTAAACAGATGCAATCGGATTTGGCGCATGGCGAGTGAGGTGAGGAATGCCAACTAATCGTAAGACAAATCACAAGATCGCGGCGGGAGTTCTGACCGTCGCGCAAATGGCGTCGCAGCCGCTCATCAAAGATTTCCCTAAGCAATCCGATCAAGGAGCTGTTGATTGGATTGTAGATAGCGCTAAATCCGATTTGCCGACACGCGCTCGCCAAACCGCCTTATCGGGACGGCAATATGAAGGCGGCTTTTGGTCATGCTCGCTTGTGTTCCCATACCTGACCTTCGGCATGTGGACTTACCTGATGAACCAACTGAACTTGACGAACGCGCTTTTTGCCAGCGCGACTGTTCAGGTTTATGACGAGTCGGATTCGCTTGTCACGATTCAAGGCATTGTCCTCAAGCCTGAATTCGGCGACTTGCAACCTGTTTTTGGCGGCTTCCGCGATGTTAAATTTAGAATCGTCAACGGGACGAAGCTATGAAGCCGACTAGCGCGCTCACAACAGCGCAACGCGACTCGCTCAAGACGGCGAGGGCGACCGCTTGGTTTTATGCACGTCCGGACACGGTCGTGGCTACCCTGACTGTGACAAGCGCGCTGAACACGCTAGAAGGGCGTGTCAATGTGAGCGGATCGCTCTCAAACGTGACAGCCGACATGACGGCTAAGGTCAAGCGCGGATCAAACCTTGTCGGTTACTACCGAATCCGCAAAGTGGGCGGCTCTGAACTCTACTTAGGCGCGGATGTAAATGACAAGGGCTTGTTTCAATTCGGGCAAGCGCTGCCGCCAATCGCCGCTAACGACACGATTGAAGTCTTAGACCGCTACGATTTGGCGTCAAAAATCCCGCGCATTGATACGGGCGCGTCCGTCATTTATGAAGACTACGATATCGCCTATAGCGACCAAAACACGACGCCTGCACCTTACGGGCGCGTTTGGATTCGCGAGGCGGCAAGCGGCGCTTGGAGTACGCATTACGGAGGTTTCACCAGCGGCTCTACCATAGACCTTGACATTCGCGTTGAGGCGTACTCTTTTGTGAGCGGCGCTTACAGCTTCAACTTCACGTTTCCATCATCGTGGGTTGTGCTATCCTCAAACACGACCGCGCTTGTCGCCGAGCGGCAAGTCCGCGTGCCAATCGGCGCCTTCAGCTTCACTTGCACCATCACACAAAATGCCAAAACGCGCACTTTGACGCGCTACGTCGTCGTGGACGACCGCGCCAATCCTACGCTTTTCAAGGAGCTGCTAGATTTCAGCGCCGAATTCACAACAGAAGGCGTCCGCTTATCAGGTAGCCTGCGCGCTCAAGACGCGCAGACCTATCTCAGCGGTATCTCTCAAGGCGCGTTCAGCCTGATCGCACTAGACACTGAACAAAATGCCGCATTTTCTCGTGTTTACGCAGGATTCTTTGACGGAGGTAGTTATACCTCACGAGAAGAGGAAAGGGCGGCTCAAATCGCCATTTTTGACGTATCCGAAACGCTCAGGCGAGTCTATTGCGCCTCTCAACTTTTCGAGCGCAAATCGACAGTGGATACATGGCAGAAATTGCCGCAACCGCTCAGTCATCCTGCTTTTGCCGTCTATTGGCTTTTGGATTGGCGCGTCGCCAATTACCATCGCCTGTTCAATTTTGAGGTGTACAGCACAGCTTCGGATTACAAGGCGATCGCATTGAAGTCGGATCGCGGATCGCTTTGGCAAGCGATTCAAGCCATGACAGGTCGCTTGCCGACTGCGATCTTATGCGCGAGCGCGGACGGGCTGCGCATTGATGAACGCCCTGAACTGTTGAGCGCGGCGGCGCGCAACGCAATCCTCACGCGCTACACACTGACTGAAGATGATGTTGCAAGCCTGAACATATCGGTCGCGCAACGCGCGCGCTATCGGCGTGCTAGGCTCGCCGCCTTTTTGCCCGTCGCGTCGGATGATGAAAAGCCGATTCCGATTAGATCGGGCGCGACGGCGATCAACGGCGAGCAAGAGCAGGACACAGACGGCTTGTTAACGCTCAGTCAAGCCGAGCTGAATCGCGTTGCAGGCGACACGCTCGCCGCGCTCAACGCGCCGTATGAGCGGATTCAATATGAGCTGATCGGCGCGCTCGGCATGGCTTTCATGCCGTATCACCAACAATTCGTAGGCAACAACATCGCTCAAGCCTATCACGAGCTTTTCAGCGCGGCTTTCACGCAACGCTGCATTCCGGTAAGCCTCAGCTTGACTGTAGAGGCAGGCGGCGTTGTGCGGACGAGCTTGACTGTCAAGCCCGAAACGGACGGCGCGGACGGCGTTACCTTGCCGATACCTATTGAAGGCGAATACAGCATCGTCGAGCCGTTTGAATTGCCGCCTTATGAACTACCGCCAATCGAGCTAGACTTAGGCGAGCCGTTGACTTACGATCCCCCGACGCTCATGCCCATAGGCGAAAACGGCTCAAATGAGCGCGGGCGCTTCTTTCTGCTCACAAAAGACAACCGAGTCATCCGCGTCACTTTTGACGGGAATGGAAATCCGCAATTTGCAGATATCAGCCCTGATGTGAACATTCGAAACGCGCTTGGGCAAAGCGAGATGTTGCAAGCCTACTGGCAATCGCCTGAGCGCCTTTACATAATGGGTAGGGATAGTTTTGCCATGACGCCAAATGCGCGGATCGCCGCTCCGTCATGGATCGAGATTAAGAACGCCAATCCCGCTAACTCAAAACAGGTTGTGGTCACCTTTGGTCCGGGCTCTTACCCTTACACACTTGTACAAAACGCAAACATATTTACCTCTGACGGCAATCCGCCGCCTTGTGTGGACAACCCCGCCAATCCGATGGTCATTCGAATCGATTTAGGAGCGAGCAGATCGGGAAATTTCACAGTTCAATTGGATTTTTTCAGACCCGATTTTCTAAGAAGTTCAACTACGGATTGGATAGCTCGGGATGAATCGTTCACAAATCTGGGGTCTGGTGGATTTTCGTCAACTGCGGCTGTTCCTAATCAATGGAATACGACCAATCCCTCCACTTTCACAGGCAACAATGTTCGATACATTGACATCACAGCGACTTTAGGGTCTGGTTTTGGCAGCCCCGTTTTCCGCTTTGACAACATCAAAATCACCTATCCTGTTTCGCAGACGGGAAAGTTCGACGGCAAGTACGATTTCGCGAGCTTGCCCAGCGCCAATCAATTCTGTTGGCTCGGCGTCCGCGTCATCAATGGGCAGCCTACCGTCATTTTCTACAAAACGGCGAACGCTTTTCAAGGCTTCTATGCCGTGCCGATCGCCAAAGAAGTCGCTAACATGACCTACGGCATTGCTTTCAATCCGCACAATGACAAGGAGATTTACATCACAGCGGGCGACCCAGCGGATGGATCGGGCGCTGTTTACAAGTCCATCAATGGCGGCTTGAGCTTCGTGAAGACGAGCGTGCCGCTTGCAACGCGAGGTGGTGCGATCCATTGGAATTGGTCAACACAGACCGCCAATACGCCAAACACAAGCGAGAGCAATCTGCGCGCGGTTGAAGGTGTTGTCGGTAGCAACATTGTGTTGCGGCGCGGGTTCACCAACACAAGCAACGTGACCAATAACACGGGCAATTGGCTGCGCACGCGGCAAGGTTTGCAATTTGCGCATATTGACCTCGACTTCGGCTTTTACACGGCTTCAAACGGCAATGTGTTCAGATCGACGGACGCGGGCGTGACTTGGAGCGCGGGCGCTACCGTAACGGGCGGATCGGGCTTCTACGTTAACGGCGCGGCGCAATACCTTTTGGCGACGAATTTCCTGCTCATCTTTGGTTACCGTTGTCTAGGCTATAGCACGAACGGCTTCACGTCTTATACGAGCCTATGGAACGCCTATGATACATGGCGCGCGGCGAACTTAGGCGCGGCGGTAGGTGAAGAGATTGTGAGCGCGGTAGTGGATATTGGCTACGCTGTGAAGAGGTGAGGTATGGATTTCAAGGCGGCTTTGCAGGCTTTCAAACGGCGCGTCGCTGATACGACCGTCGGCGTCGCTTATCTGGGCAAAATAGAGAATGGCAAGCGCGTTATCAAGGATAAGGCACGCGGAGGCAGGTATGTGTTTTACACACGCCAATTGGACGAGACGGTCGAGATCGGATCGGCTGTCTTAGCCGACTCAAGCCTGATACCCTATGAAGAGATTGAAGACTTCTTTGGCGTGGAAATTGAGCTGGGCTATCCGCCTGCCAAAACGGAACTCCATGTTTTGCGCATTACAGCGGCAGGCTACACTTCGCTTGGCGGGCTGAATCCGCTTGAGCAGGTGTTGCGCAAAGTTAGCGTGATGAACTTAGACCGTATCGGCGTGCTGAGAGTAGAGCCGACTATCCCTAGCACGCTCGCCGTCAAAATCGCAGGCGAATACTACTATCAATCGCCTGCTGACGGCGCTTTCAAGCGCTTCGCTGAACAAAATCACGACTTGTCTAGCGAGGTCAGCGCGTTAAGCGCCAATCAACATCGCCTCGCTTTGCTCAGCCTCGATTTGACGGATAACGCGATCAAAGTCACCTTGAGCGGAGTCAAGACGCATTCCAATCTGCCGAAACGAAACGCATGGCTGGATAGCGATATCCTAGCGCTTAACACAGGCTCGTGGCGGATACCGATCGGCATTGTTTACCTGTACAATGGGCAAACTGCCATTGAAGAAACTGACATTTTGCGGCGTTATCAATTGCGCCCGATCTTCACAGCCGCTGCCAAAAACAACCTGAATGCGACGGCAAACCCTAGCGCTTCAAACAACGCCTCTCAAGGCTATGCGGTAGGCAGCCTTTGGCGCAATACAACGAATAACAGGATTTGGATTTGCGCGAGCGCCTCACAGACAACCGCGACTTGGAAAGAGATTGCGGGAGGCAACTTCAATAGCCCTACCACGACGAAGGGCGACTTGATTGTGCATGACGGGACAGGCGATACGCGGCTAGGAGTCGGATCGAACGGTCAAGTTTTGACAGCCGATAGCGCTGAGCCGACAGGCTTGAAATGGGCGACTCCTTCTAGCTCTAATTTGCCGCTCACCGATGCGGGCGATTTATTGACGCGAGACGGGGCTGGGCTTGTTCGGCTTCCTGTTGGTTCGCAGGGGCAATATTTGAGAGTCAATACAAGCAATCCAACAAAACTTGAGTGGTCAGGCGCTTTTGCGCCTTCGGGCGGTAGTACAATTCAAAAGAGAGTTTTGCTGCATGAGTTTGTGGCTGTCGGAGGCGAAACAGGTACGTTTTGGACTATTAACAATCTTAACCAATCCTACCGACATTTGCATATAGAAACATCGGGTTTTTTGTCAGCGAGTTCTTCTGGTCCAAGCGCTGTAATCATGTATTACAACAACAATGCCTCGAGTGCGAATTATTTTCATCAAACCGCTGCGTTTTCAACGGGCGGCGATATAGCAAGCGGGAACGGGCTGCCGGTTGTTTGGGCTGGCGGGCGGGTTTCAAATGGCGGACGTGGGGAATTCGTCGGCACGCTGTTCAATTACGCAACGTCTGGAACGACTCATAAGGTATTTATCTCACGCGGTTCGCAAGGCAACAATTTCTCGGTGCCGGCTGCACGTTACACACGCCTGGACACCAACTGGTGGGCGAATGGCGCGGCAATCACCAGACTTGACTTTCAGGTGTCGGCAAACATCTTCTTAAATGCAGGTTTCACGATCCGAATCTACGGCGTGCGCGACGAAGCTGAGCCTGCCGACGCCAATGCTGTATTGGCTGCTCCACCTGTCATAGGCTCGACGACGCCAAATGAAGGGCGTTTTACCGATATCCAAGCGGGCGCTGCAAACGCTTTCTATTTCGGCGACCCAAACACAAACGGCACATGGCGCATAAGGCGAGACGGCAATAACCTTGTCTTTGAGCGCCGTGTGAGCGGCAACTATGTGTTGCAGTTCACCATTCCGGCGATCTAGACAAAAGCGCATCCGCTTTTGGTATAGCGGATGTGCTTTCAAATTGAGGATCAGATAGCGATCGCGGCGTTCACTCCACGACGCCGCAAAAAGTCCCTTCAAAGTTCTCCTTCTCAGGGTCTCGCCCCAGCGCTATCAATAATTCTGTCTGCCAGCCGTATGACGGGTCTAGCTCAGCCACATAGGTGTGGCTTAGGTAAGCAACAACCTCCTCATAGTAGTAGAGGCAAAAGACAACAGCGAACTCTAGCAGGTAGCGTTTCACCTGCACTCGCTTGTCGAAGGAGTGCAGTGAAACGTGCAAGCGATGGCGAGCGGATTGAACGCTACCAAGCAACCCGTATGGATCGTTGACGGGTAGCTCCTGCAACAAGACTTGAAAACAGATATCTATGTTATTGAACCCGACTCTGTAGTAGAGTGGGTCGAAGTTATATATTGATTCAAAGAGGTCTACCGCTATCATCAGTTTACCCTCTTTTCCAAGTTTTCGTTCAAACTGAATACCTCATATCGCAAGCGGCGCAGAGCCTCGATCGGGTTGAACCAATTAGATGATTTGGCTGTTTTGAACCACGCCCTTAAAACAGGCACAGTTAGCGTGCCGTTCAAGGTGTGGGCTACAATAGCCCACGAGAAAATGATTGCCCTTGAAGCCCTCCCCGACCAATCAGCCTGCAAAGAATCTTCGATTACCTCTTGCAAGCCGATCAGCGTCGGCTGAGCATCAAAAGCCGCGCCGTCCTCGTCAGCGAAAATTGTTCGCGTTTGCGGATCATACACGAAAGTCCTGATGGGCAGTTCTAATTCGCCAATTCTCAGGACAGAGATGTTCAAAAAACGCATAAACAGCATCCCTTGCTCGCCTGCAAAGCAGGGATATAGGGCGATGGCACTTTCGATTAGGTCTCTCATGGAGGAGTTCATGGTGTTCACCTCACAATGCCTCTCTCAGAGTGCGTTTTTACTCTGATATAATACGTCATCCAACTATCCTTTTCAAACGAGACGAAAACAACGGGTCTGTACCATGAATAGACCAGACCTACTCTATTAAATCCCCAAGAAATGAACCTGTTCGCACGCGCAATGTCTACGGGACTCAGTTCAAATAGGGCGATTGGGAAATCGCGAAGAACCCTCTCAAAACCGTTCGCGATTAGCGTTCCACGAACAACTTGGAGGCGTTCGAATGCTATGAACCATCCCAAATCCGTGCTGGATTGGCATCCTATATTAGGCATCGGTGGAGCGGATAGGGTGCAGAATCGGTATGGGCGGCAGGCGTGGTTAACTTTCAAAAT
>Ga0308404_1000047_pt1 | contig 36216 bp, 32 predicted proteins | sample HotsprSampleOSM4_FD_203475 | JGI IMG/M metagenome (GOLD analysis project Ga0308404, IMG submission 203475) | Hot spring phototrophic mat microbial communities from Octopus Spring, Yellowstone National Park, Wyoming, United States - 20060914_OS-M4 ...
CGGCGCCGCCAGCCAGAGGAGCGGGCGAAGCCAGCTCCGCCCGCCGACCTCGGCGGTCACGCCGCCGATGGCGCATCCGATTGCCGACGTCTCGCCCGCCGGCGCCGCATGGTCCGGAAACCAGCCGAACATGTCCGGCAGATCAACGAGGTCTGCCAGCCGACCGGCGCCGACCACGCGCGGCGGCGCCGCCAGGACGACCGGAACGCCCTCCCACGGCAGCGGCGGCGTCATGCGGTCCCAGGGCGCCGCTTCCTGCGCCTCCAGCGCGAACAGCGTCGCGTCCGGCGCCTGCGGCAGCCGGTGATCCCCATCGAGCGCATGGACGCGCAGCGGGCGCAGCACGGCCCGCACGAACGCCTGCGTGCGCGCCGGCAGCGCAGCTCCGTCCGGGACGCGCTCCTCCGGCAGGTACACGCCGACCACGCCGCTGCCGGCGCCGGCCAACGGACGCAGCCAGGCGGCGATGACCGCGCCGCCGCCGTCGCTGCGCATGCGGCGGCGCCACTGACTGGTGCGTCCGACCAGCTCGATCACCCGATCCATGGCGCACCTCCTTCCGGGTTCGCCGCCCCGACGCCGGGCGCCATCCCCGCCGCGGGCGGACCCGCCGGCGCCGTCAGCGCCGCGTCCAGCGCCGCCTCGATCTCGGCGCGCGGCGGAAGCGGCGGCGGGGGCGGCGGCGTCCCCGGCGTGCGGCGCGGTCCGCCGCCCGCCGCGATCAGGCGCGTCACCTCCTCGTCGGTCAGCATGCGCCCCTTGACGAGCTCCACATACCCGACGTCGACCGTCATGCGCACGCCGGTCAGCATCCGCCGCCGCATGGCGCCCACCCGCCGCTCCACCTCGTCCGCCGGACCGCCTTTGGCGCGAATCGCCTCCTCCGCCGCCGCCAGCGCCGCCTGAATGCGCGGATCGCCCCGCCGCCGCTGATAGACGCGCGGCAGCAGGCGCCCCTCGACGATGACCTGGTTGCCATGCTTGAGCAACGCTGCGGCGCCCTCCACTGACCCATCGAGCGCCACGTCCGCCGGAATCAGCGTCGTCAGCGCATGCACGGCGCGCGCGCCGGGCACAATGCTGTGCAGCGTGCGCCGACAGCGGATGCGCACCGTCGCCGTCGCCCGCCGCACGCCCGGCCCCAGCGTCTCGTCCCGGATCACCGGACCGCCGTCCACCTCGCCGACGATCCGCACCCATGACCCGTCGGGAACCGCATCCGGCGCCCGCGCGACCGCCAGCACGTCCAGGCGCGTCTCCCACGTCGGCAGCCCGGCGTCGTCGGGATGCACGGCGAAGGCGCGATCATAGGTTTGTTCCAGGCGCACCGCCCCGTTGATCTGAATCCGGGCGCCGTCGGTGAACAGCCCGCTTTCCATCAGGCGGGCGCTCACCGACAGCGGCATGCTGTAGGCCAGCCCGCCCGGCTCCTCGATGTCCATCCGATACGGCGCATAGCGCACGCCCAGCGGCGACGCGACCGGCGGACGCGCCTTGCCGTTGGGTCCATAGCGCTCCCGCCGCACCGTGCCGACCAGGATGCACACATTGCGCGCATCGGCGCCGCCGCCCGCATGCTCGCGCATCACCATGCGCAGCGCCTCGTCCGCCGCATGCCCGTTCCCGGCGCGCGCGGGCGCGGCGTCGGACGGCGCCGGCGGCGGGTCGCCCGCGTCGTCATCGGCGGCGCGACCCGGAACCGCCGCCGGAGGCGACGCCAGGAGCGCCTGCCAGTCAATCATCGTCATCGTCATCCCTGTCCTCCTGTCTGCATCATCCGGCCGCTCCTGCGACCGGGCGCCGCATCCGGCGCCGCATGCAGCGTGCCACAGGCCGCATGCCGCGCGCATCCGTGATCGTCGGCGATTCCGGCGGCGGCGCCTCACGGTCGCCCGCCCGCGCCGCGCGGCGCGGATGGGCGCGGGCGCGACGGCGCCAGCGCCTCGCCGTCGGCGGGCCAGCGCAGCGCCAGCGCATGCGTGCGCAACGCCGCGATCACCGGATCGACGCCGTAGCGCAGCATGCTCCGTTCGCGCAGCCGGATGCGCGCATCGGGAATCTGCTGCGGGTCGGCGTCCAGCGCGTCCGCCATCGCCGCCCGATACGCCGCCGCGCGCTGCGCCAGCAGCTCCGTCAGCGCCGGCGCCGATTCCGCCGCCGCCGCGACGCCGACCTCCTGCGCCAGCAGCGCCAGCGTCTGCACCGCCGCCGCCGCCGGTCCACGATGCAGCCCCCCCCGCGCCGCCGTCGTCCACGCCCGCCGCAGCAGGTCGTCCGCCGGCGGATCGACGTCCGCCGGACGCGCCCGGCGATAGGGCGCATCACGCGGCGCATCACGCGCCGCGCCGTCGCCGCTGCGCGCCGGCGGACGTTCGCGCGGGCGCGCGCTGAACAATCCGCTCTCCACATCGCCGACCGGAAAGCGCAGCAGCGCCTCCTGGCGCGCGCGCACGGCGGCAAAGTCGGCTTCCGTCAGACCGGTGTCGGCATAGGCGTCCACCAGCGCCCGCGCGTCCTGCTTGATCGGTCCTAAAATGACCAGCCCGCCCAGCGCTTGCAAGGCGGCGGCGCGCACCGCCTCGCTGTACTGATACAGCCCTTGATGCGCCCCGATGATGCCGACCCCTAACGAGCGCGTCTGCGTGAAAAACACTTCGGCGTCGTTGGGATGCTCGGCGTCGATGAACTTCTGCACCTCATCGATGATCAGCGGACAATCCCAGCGCAGGTCCGGGTCGGGCTGGCGCGTTTGCCGGGCGAACGTCGCGGTCGACAGCGTCGCAAACAACGCGGTCGCCAGAATCGCCGCCAGCGACTCGGAGAGGATTTCCGGCACGAGTTTGAAGATCAGAATCCGGCGCGCATCCATCGCGTCGGGCAGATAGAGGGTGGCATACGGCTGGCAAAACAACTGCTGCACCACCGAGTCGGTGATAAAGTGCTGCAAGCGCCGCCGGAACGATTCGATGCTGACCCGCACGCGCTGGTCCATCGCCGGATACTCCACCAGCCAGAAGTCACGCACCAGCGGGTTGCTGACCCGCCGCAGCACCTCGGCGCGGTAGGCGCTGCTGACATAGAAGCGGTCGAGATGCAGCAGCGTCGGCGTCGGCTCCCCTTCGAGCAACGCCCGCAACCCCATGCGGGCGAACTGCTGCATGCCGGCCGATTCGCGCCACACCTCCGGCGACATGCGGGCGAACAGGGTTTCCACCTGCCCCACCAGCTGCGCCGGCGACACCCCGTCGTCCGCCAGGCGGCGGTCGAGCGGGTTGAGGCACGGCACGCTCGGCGCGGTCAGGTCGATCAGAATCACCCGCTCGTGCGTCTCCGGCGGCAGCGCCGCCACAATCCGGTCGGCCAGGTCCCCCTTGGCGTCGATAATGATGCACCCGGACCCAATGCGCGCCAGTTCAAACGCCAGCACTTCGATGAAACTCGATTTGCCCGCGCCCATGGGGCCGAGTACTTCCATCCCTTTGCGCAGGTCGCGCAGCGTCGGGCCGACCAGCCCGTCGGCACCGTCCGGGTGATCGGCGTGCGCCAGCGCCAGGCGGCGCCGCCCCAACGCGATCGGATCGGTCGGCGGCGGCGCCAGGCGTCCGTCCAGCGCCGCCGCCGCCTCGTCGGGGGGCAAAAACACGCGCGCCGGCGGGGGCAGGTAGCGCACCGGACGCAGGGCGATCAGCGGCTCCAGCGCCGCCTCCGGCGGATGCCAGAGCGCCGCCAGGTCGATGACGCTCAGCAGGGACCGACGCTTGCCCGGCAGCGGCAGGAGCGGCCAGGGCAGTCCGGGCCAGACGGGGCGCGGCGCATGCGCGGTCAGGTCCTGCAGCGCCAGACGGCGGCGCGCGGCGCGACTCCAGCCGCCGCCGGCGCGCGCCAGCGTCAGCGCCGCCCCGCCGATCAGCAGCGCCGCCGCCGCCGCCGCCGGCCCGCCGCTGCCGACGCCGAGCACCGTGGCCAGCAGCGCCAGCCCCGCCGGCGCCGTCCATGCGGCGGCGCGCGCGCGCGCCCCGCCGCGCGCGGCGGAATCCGCCGCGCGTGCCGCCGCGCGTCCGGTCGGCGCCGTCCAGCAGCGCCGCCGTCGCTGCGCCAGCGCATCCAGCGGCGGCGGCGCCAGGCGCTGGATCGCGCCGCCGCTCTCCGCCGCGAACTGCCCCAGCGCCTGCGCCAGCGCGTGCACCTGGCGCACCGCCGCCTCTTCCGTGACGGCCACCGCGACGCACCGCACCGTCACCTCGAACGCCCACCCCTCCGCCTGCTGCAAGAGGGCGTCATGCGCCGCCAGGTCGCCCGGCGTCAAGCGCGCCTGAATGCGCGCCACCTGCATGCGCAGCGCCTCGCGCCACGCCTGGTCGGCGCGCCGGTCGGCGCCGCGCACCAGGATGTCGTACCCGGCATAGATCACCGGCGCCGTCACCCGCACCGCCGCCGCCAGCGGTCCCAGCGGGTCGGACTGAAACCGGCCCAGGTCGCGCAGCGGATGCCCCGCCGGACGCGCCGGAACCAGATCGACCCACGCCACCGTCCCGTCCTGCTGCAGCGCCGCCGCCAGGTCGTCCGCCGCCGGACGCACCGTCGCGCCCGGCGTCCGTCCCTCGATCTCGTTCCGCACCGCCGCGCGCCAGTCGTCGCCGCCCGGCGTGCGCACCCGCAGGCGCGCCCGTCCGTCGGCCCCCGACTCGATCACCAGCGCCAGCGTCGGTTCGTCCCCCCGCGTCACGGCGTGCGCCGGCAGCAACGGCGCCAGCCCGGTCAGCAGATCGACGCCGGTCAGCGGCGACCACGCCAACGCCGGCGCCGCCGGAAAGGCGACGTCCCAGGTGTGCAGCCGCCGCGCGCAGCGCCTGCGCCGCTGGCGCGCCAGCAGCACGCCGCCGCGCAGCAGATCGGCGCCGATCACGGTCAGCAGCAGCGCCACGCCGATGCGCACCCAGGGAACCGCCGCCGCCACGCCCGCCGCCGCCGCGCGCAGCGGCGGCGGCCCCCCCGCCGTCGCCGCCGCCAGCGGCGTCACCATCGCATCCGGCGCCCAGGTCAGCAGCGCCAGCAGCGCCAGCAGCAGCATCCCGCCGAGCCGCAGCAGACTGCGCGTGCGCCGGCGCGCCAGCATCCACTCGGCATCCGTCTGCGGTCGCGTCCATGGATGGCCCGACCAGCGCGCCTGCCGCCCCGCCGGTCCGCCGCGCGGCATCCCGCTGCTCCCGCCGCCGCCGCCGGGGGCGCTGCGGCGCGCCACCCGCCCGCGGTCCGTCATGGCATCCCCCGTTCCGGCGCCGCGTCCACCGCCGGCGCGCCGCTCCACCAGCGTCCGTCCGGCAGCCAGACCGTCGCCCGCCGTTCCGTCGGAATCGGCGCCGCCGCCGGGCGCAGCGCCGGCAGATCGACCCCAAGCGTCATGACCGCCGCCGCCGGCGCCACCGCCTGCACGTCCGCCGGCGGCGCGTCCCCGACCCACAGCAGCAGCGCCAGCATGCCGGGCGCCGGCAGGCGCAGCAGCGCGAGCGCATCCGGCGGCGTGGGACCGCCGATGACCGCGATGGCCAGCAGCAGCGGCGCCGCATCCGGCATGCGGGCGCCGCGCTGCACGGCGAAGCGCCGCTCCAGCGCCAGGCGCAGTCCGTCCGCCAGCGTCGCAGCATCGCTGCGGTCCCACGCCGCCGCCTCCCCCGCCGACCACAGCGCCCGCACGCCGTCCGGGTCCGCCAGCCATGTGCGCCACCCGCTGCGCCGGGCGGCGGCATGCATGCGCGCCAGCGCCCATGCCCCGCCCTCCCCATGCGCGCAGATGACCAGCGGCGGCGGCGTCCCGTCGGCGGGCCAGCCCCACCACAGCGTGCGCCCGCGCCGCAGGGTCAGCAGCGGCGCCGCCAGCCATGCCGCGCGCGCGGGAGGCGGCAGTCCGGGCGGCGCCCGCACCCCATCCGCCGTCTCCTCCCAGCGTCCGCCAACCTGCGCGCGCGCCCACGCCGCCCGCTCCGGCGCGCGCGCCAGCAGCAGCGTCGCCGTGGCGCGGCGGGCGTCCGCCACGCCCGCCGCCGGGACGCCGGGGTCCATCCCGGCGTCCCGCGCCGCCTGCCATGCCGCCGCCATCCGCGCGTGCGGCGGCGCGGGCGGCGCGGCGGCGGCCACGACCGGCGCCACGCCGCCCCGCGTCCAGCGCGGGGGGAACTGGGGGGTGCGGGGGGGGCGGGAGGGACGGGTCCATGGCGGCGCCGGCGGCGATTCCGGCGGCGGCGGGCGGACGGGGCGCTCCGGCGCCGTCCCTCCCGCGCCCCCGGTCGCCCCCCCGCCGCGGCGCAGCACGACCCCAAAGGCCGCCACGCTGCATGCCGCCCACAGCGCCCACGCTTCCATGGGCGCCGCCGCGCCAAGCAATGCCGGCGTGCCGAGCAGCGCCGCCACCGCGATGATCGGCACCGCGCGTCGCAGGTTCATGCGCCGCCTCCGTCGGGCAGGGGCGCCAGCAGCGCCGGGTCGCAGACGGCGTGCCAGAGGTCATCGTTGAGCGCCAGCACCATCGTCCACCCGCGCCAGCGCGCCCCCGCGCGCCCCGCCGCCGCCGCCGGCAGATCGTCCATCGTCGCCAGCAGCGCGCCGTCCGGCCAGGTCTGCAGCCCGATCCGCCCGTCCGCCTGCTGCACCGCCAGCGTGATCCGCTGCGGGTCGGCGACGTGCAGCGCCAGCGTGGATGGCGGCACGCTTCCCAGCAGCAGCGGGGAGCCGCCATCGAACGGCCAGTAGGTCAGCGCCAGTCGGTCGGCATACTGCGCCACCCAGAACAGGCCGTCGCCCCCCCATCCCAGCGGCGCCAGCCCGGCCGGACGCGCCGGACCCGGCGCCAGCGTCGCCGTCTGCACCCCGCGTCCGCCGCGCGGCAGCGTCACCAACAGCGCATCCGCCGCCGCGCCGTCCGCCGCCGCCGCGCCGAACAGCACCGCCGCCGCGCCGTTCGGCGCCCACTCCAGCGCCGCTGCCGGCGTCGGCATGACGCTGACCGCCGGCGCGTGCAGCGGCGACCCGTCGCCTCCCGCCGCATCCCACACCCGCACCACGCTCCCGCTCCCCGCGCGCAGCGCCAGCACCAGATACGCGCCGTCCGGCGACCACCATGCGCCGTCGACCGGCTGATCGGTCGTCAGCGTCTCGACCCGTCCGTCGGGCGACGTCAGCGTCAACCGTCCGCGCGCGCCGCTCCGGTCCGCCGGGTCCGGCTCCCACACGACCCGCACCCCCCGTCCGTCCGCCAGCGTCGCCGCATCGGCGACGGGATAGCGGTCCAGGTCGGGGGCGCGCGTGACCGCGGCCGCGGTCACGCGCATCACCGCCGGCGGCGCGTCCCCGGCGCCGGCGGCCACGGCGCGCCAGCCGCCGCGCGCATCCGCCGTCACCATGCGCCAGACGGCGCCCGGCGCCGGACGCGGCGCCAGCAGCAGCGCCGGACGCGGACGCCCCGGCGGAAACGTCGCCGTCGTCGTCATGCCGACCGTCACCGTCACCGTCCGGCGCTGCGGATAGACCCCCGGCGCCTCCGCCGTCACCGTGTACACACCCGGCGCGCCGCGCCAGACCAGCGCCTCCCCCGCCGCCGTCATCGGCGCATCCCCGACCCGCGCCACGGCGCCGGCGTCCGCCGCATACACGACGACCACGCCATACACCGCCCGCTGCCAGACCGCCAGCCCCAGCGCCGCCAGCAGCGCCAGCCCGCCGATTCCCAGCAGCAGCCGCCGCCGCCGCCGCAGCAGACGCGCCAGGCGCGCCTGCGCCACATCCAGATGCAGCACCGCCACTCCCAGGTCCAGATCGCGCATCGCCCCCTCCGCTCCGCTAGGCCGCATCGCGCGGCGCCGCCGCCGCCCCGCCGGTCGCGGCGACGATGAGCGTATGCAGCGGTTCGGGCGCCCGCGGAATGCGCAGCGGGATCGGCGTCCGCCCCGCCAGCAGCAGCCCGGTGGCGCCGCGGTCATCCCGCCGACACTGCGACAGCCAGGCGACCTCGCCGGGCGTCAGCCCGAATTGCTTCGCCGCCGCCAGCACCGGATTGCGCTCATCATCGCCGCCATGCCGCGCCGGACGCACCTGGCGCAGCAGCAGCACGGTTTCGCAATTGTCCAGGTAGGTCATGCCGCCGGCATTGGGAACCACGGCGCCTCCCGGCGTGCGCTGCACCAGAAAATCGCGCACCTGCTGCGTGATGACCGTCGCCGCCGTGCGCAGCGACCGCCCAATGCGCGCAATCGTCTCCAGCACGCGCACGCCGGCGGCGCTGCCCAGGATCGTCCATGCCTCGTCCAGGATGATCTCCATCGGGCGGTCGCGGCGCTGCAAGGCGGTCGTGATGCAGTAATTGGCGATCAGCGGCGGCAGCACGCGCTGCAACGTCGCATCATCGCTCTGCACAAACCGACCGAGATCGATGCCCAGCACGCCGACATCGTCGCGCAGACGCGACGGCGGCACGCTGAGCGGCAACGTGCTCGGCGCATTGATCAGCCGCCCCAACGCGCCCGTGGTGAACAGGTCGAGCGCGCCCAGCAGCGCCTCGTCCGCGCCGCGCGCCTGCAGGCGCGCGGCGACCTCGCCCAACGTCGGCGCATCCGCATGCCAGGTCGCCGGGTCGTGCGTCATGCCGCGCGCGTCATAGCATGCCAGAATCGCCTCCTCGAGCTGCGCCTCGGCGCGCGGAGCAAGCGGCATGCCGCGCGCCTGCGCTTCGGTTGTCAGCAGGTGCTTGACCAGCGCCGCCCGGTCCATCCGCACATCCAGCCCCTGCGCCCGCACCGTCGTCAGCGCCGCCGGGTCGCCATACGGCAGCATGAGCGGATTGATGCGCACCTCCGCATGCTCCGACAGGACCAGATAGGTTCCGCCGAGGGTCTCCTCGATCAGCGCGCGATACTCCTGCCCCTTGGGGTCCATGACGACGATGGCGCAGCGACCGTAGGCGTACCGCTGCAACAGCAGCAACGCCTGCACATACGTCTTGCCGCCGCCGGTCGCGGCAATGACCGCCTGGTGGGGCGACGGCAACGCAAAACGGTCCAGGATGACCGGCGCCCCGGTGTCGGCATGCACGCCGTACAGAATCGGCGCCTGCTCGCCGAGCGGCAGCGCCCGTCCGCCGTCCGGAATCAGGCGCGCCAGCGTCGGCGAATCGGCTTCCCGCACCAGGCGCAGGTCGTCGCGTCCGAGCGCCGTCGTGGTCAGCACCCCCTCCCAGTGCTGGTAGTCGCAGCGCACGATCTGCACCTGCTCGTCCACGCACGCATCGCGCAGCGCACGCTCCCGCGCGCGCAACTGCTCCAGACTCTCGCCCGCCACGGTCAGATACCAGGCATAGCGGTGGTGCCCGGTGCGCTCCTCTGCGAGCGCCCGCAGATGGCGCCGCAGGTCGCGCAAGGCGACATCCGCGTCGGGCTGCCCCTCATCATCCGCCAGCGACACCCCCAACTGGCGCGCCAGTTCCGCCAGCCGCTGCTTGACCGCCGCGCGCGGCAGCGGCTGATTGACCACCGTCATCTGCACCCCCGGCAGGCGCGCCAGCCGCCCGAAGGTCGTCGGCGCCAGGCGGCGCGGCGGCGCCAGCACCGCATACGCCGCCATGTAACTGCGCCCGGAGCGCACATAGTCATGGGCGCTCCGGTCGACGCTCGACGGCGCGACCAGCGCGGCGTCATCCGTCGGCGTTTCCCGCGCCGCCGCCGCGCCGCCGCCGCTGCGCGCGCGCCGCCGCCAGGTGATCAGCGGCGCATTCGGGTCCACGGCGCGCTCCGCCCGCCACGGCGGGCGCGTCCCGCCATCATCGCTCCACGTCATGCCAGCACTCCTTCCGCATGCCACGGCGGACGCGGCCGACCGGACGTCTCCGGCGGCGTTTCCCGCGCCGCCGCCGGCGCGTCGGCCGGGGGGACCTCCCCGACCCGCGGGGGCGACTCACCCCCCGCGTCCGGCGGCAGCGCGTCCGGCGCCAGATCGAACGGCAACGCCGGCCCATCGGCGATCGGGGGGACGCCGGCATGCGCCCCGATCGGGTCGAACCCCATCCGCAGCAGGTCGCGGATGTCCCCCGCCCGCAACCGACGCGGCGGCGGTTCGACGCCCAACGCGGCAAACATGCCGATCAACCGCTGGATGCGCCGGAGCGCGTCCGCCGGCGCATCCCCCGGCAGCGCGCGCGGCGGCGGCGGCGGCGCCAGATCGCTCCACATGCCCGGCGTTGCGTCGTCCGGCGCTTCCGTCGGCGCCGCCAGAATCCAGCGCACCACCGGCGTGTGCGCCGCCGCCTGCGCCAGCCGCTCGACCGTCAGCGCCAGGGTCTCCAACACCAGATGCCCGGTCAGGTCCGGCGCCGCCGCCGCCGCGCCCCGCATGCGCGCCAGCAGCGGGCGGATGTCCGGCGGCGTGGCATACGTGTACAACAGAAACCGGTCCGGCATGCGCGCCAGCGCCGCCGTGTACTGCGCCAGCAGCGCCGCCAGCGCCGCATCGTCCAACAGGCGCATGTCCGGCGGCGTCAATTCCGCCAGCCCGACGGCGACGCCATCGGTGCGCAGCACATAGCCATCGCCGATCCGCGCCACCCCGATGGCCGCGGTGACATCGCCGACCCGGCTCATCGCCGCCTCCCATCCCCGGCGCGCCCCATGCGGTGCAGCCGCCGCACGCGCCGATAATGCCCGATGATCGCCGCCGCCGCCGCCGGCGCCGACCGTCCCCGAATCCGCGCCTCCGCCAGCGCCGCCAGCAGCGCCGGCGGCGCCAGCGTCGCCGCCGCCAGCGCCTCCCACGGCGCCGGCGTCAGCGCCGCCAGCGCGCCCCAGACCAGGACGCCCACCCCCATGATCGTCGCCGCCCGCGCCGGCAGCCGCAGCGTCACCCCCGGCACCGGGCGCAGCGTCACCATCGGACGCACGTTGAGCGCCGGCGTCTCATGCACCAGGTCGGCCCGATCCGGCCGTCCCGCTCGTTCCGCATCCATGGTTCCCTCCTCAGGGCGCGGCCGCCGCCGCCGCCGCCGCAATGATGGCGACCACCTGACTCAGCACCAGCGCCGCCAGTCCGAACCCGCACGCCGCCAGCAGCGCCTTCGTCACGGTGACGTGCTGCGGCTCCGCCGACCAGCGCCGCCAGATGGCCCAGAGCAACGCCAGCGCCGCCGCCGTCGCCACGCCCCGCGTCACCCATGTCACCGGCGACGCCAGAAAAAAGGCCAGCGGCGGCAGCGGCCCATAGACGCCGGGCGTAAAGGCCGCCACCGCCAGATGCGAGTCGCGCACGACCCGCACAATGAAGGCCGCGCCGACCGCCCGCAGCGCCAGACCCCACCACGATACCGAATCCGGATCGCTCAGCAGGTCGAGCACGGCGGTGACGAGAATGACCAGCGCCGCCGCCAGCACCGCGCCCTCGCGCACCCAGGTCAGCAGCGGCGACAGAATCTCCAGATATCCGTCCATGCGTCCGCGCCTGCGCGATCACCGCGTCCCGGTCCCCCCGCCGGGGGGGGTGAGGAAGAAGGAGATGATCTGCGGCGCGTTAAAGGCGATGAACGCCACCAGCCCGACCCCCAGCGCCTTAAACACCGCCCCCCACCACGAGAATCGTTCGGGGTTGTTGGCCCACGAATCGTAGATGTTCCAGACCAGAATGATCGCTGCAATCACCGCGACGCCCGCCAGCGCCCATTCCAGCACCGGTTTCAGAAAATTTTCCAACGGCGGCAGTCCTCCCCACATACGCTCCTCCTTGCCATGATGCACACCCGGCGGCGCATCGCGCCGCCGGGTTCCAGCATAGCCGCCGGCGCCGCGCCGGACATCACCGAAAAGTAGGGAACTCCATTAACAGCCGAAGAGCCAGCCGAAGAGGAACTGCAGCACCTGCTCCAGCCAGGTCATCACGCGCGGACCGCCCAACGGACAGCGCGCCCCGCGCGCCCGGTCGTCGTTGCCCGGACTCCACCACGCCCCACCCGGATCGCCCGCCGGCGGCGGAACGACGAGGGTGGACGGGTGGCCCGGCGGCGGCAGTTGCAGCGGTTGATCGGCCAGCAGCGGATCGCCCGCCTCCCCCCACCCGACCGGCTCCATCCGCCCATCGCCCGCCATGCGCGCGCTGTCTTCCATCGCCAGCGGCAGCACCGCCAGCGGGTCCATCCAGATGCTCCAGCAGCCGTCGGCGCCGGGCGGCGGCGCGCCGTCCGGCGCGTCGGGAACCTGATACGGCGGACGGCACAGGTTGACCGGTTCGCCGCCAATGCGCGTCTGCAGGAACACGCCGCCGGTCCACGGCGCCGGCGGCGGGCGCCCCGTCGGCCCGATCCACCCGACCCGCCCGCGAAACTGGCGCACCACATCGCCGCCGCCGACGGCGCCCGGGTCCGGCTGCACGGGGGGACCGCAGCCGCGCAGGTAGCGCACCCCGACATCGGGATACCCCGGCGGTTCCGGGACACAGACGCCGTCGCCGGTCGGCGCATCCGGCGGCGGCGGCGCGGGCGCGCCGGGGTCCATGGTCAGCGTTTCGCACCCGCTCACGATCCGGCGCGCCTGCCAGAAATGGCGCTGATAGAAACTATTCCGCGCCACATCGTGCAGGATGCAGCCGGTCGCGTGGTTGTAGCAGTCCATGAACAGCCCATTGCCGACATAGATCGCCACGTGGTGCGTGGCGCCGCCGCCGGGGGCGGTCGGGTCGCCCGCGTTGCGCAGAAAGATCAGGTCGCCGGGCGCCCAGCAGGTCGTGGCGGCGCCGCGCAGATCGGCCAGGGTGCACGGAAGGGCGCGCCCCTGCGTCGCCTGGGTGAGGGTCGTCGACCCGATCGCGACGCCGGCGGAGATGTAGGCGCGCCAGACCAGCCCGCTGCAATCGAAACTGCGCGGGCCGGTGCGGGGATAGAAGGCGCCGGTCGCCGGATCGACCGGGTCACGCGGGTGGGCGCCCCCCTGCGAGTAGATCGCCCCCTGGGCCTGCAGGGCGGTCTGCGCCGCAATCAGGCACGCCGGCGCCGCCGGCGGCGCCGCCCACGCCGTCGCCAGCGCCGCCAGCGCCAGCAGCGCCGCCAGCGCGCCCCCCATGCCGCCGGTGCACCGTCTCCGGGCGATCATGGCGCCTCCGGCAGCAGCATCGGCATCGGCACGGGCGTCGGCGTGGGCGGCGGCGGCGGGGCCTGCGCCCGGAACGAAATGGCGGCGTCGGATGATCGCTCCCCCGCGACAATGCGCTGATCGAACGTCACCTGGCGCGGTCCGACCGGCGTCCAGTCCTGCGGCCAGCGCACCGCGGCGCGACATGCGCCGGGCGAGGCATAGGCATAGTGCCACTCGCCGACGCCGGCGTAGGTCTCGACCAGCACCCCGGGACACTCGACCGTCACCGCCGCCGCATCCGACGGCGCATAGTCCGGGCACGTCACCTCCTGCTGACACGCCTCCGCCCGCACATAGACGCGGTAGGGATGCAGGCGTCCGTAGCGCACCACGAGCGGCGCGCCCTGCACCGTCCCGCTCTCATCGGGATGCAGCACCGCGAACTCCGCCGTCACCCCGGCGCCGGCGCGCAGCGGGTCGGGAGCGAACGGACGGTCCCACCCGACCTCGGTCACGCGCATGTCGGCGATGGGCGGAACCGGGCAGCCCGGACAAAAGACCGGACCGACCAGCAGCAGCCCGTCGTGCAGCATCCATGATCCGGGGCGCTCCGGGTCGGGAACCCAGCCGAAGGGAACCGCCGCCTGCCACCCGCCCGCCGGGTAGGCGGGACGCGCGGCATCCACCCGCACCGGCGCCGGCGCGGGCCAGGGCAGCATGCTGCGCTGCAGCAGCGTCCCCACGGTCAGCAGCGCCAGGCATGGCGCCGCCGCCAGCAGCAGCAGCGCGCCGATCAGCATGCGCGACCCGCCGCGCATCCGCAGCACGGCGGTGATCAGCAGCAACCCCCCGCGCATCATGCCGCCCTCCCGCGGCGCGCCGCCCACGCCGCCGCCGCCCACGCCGCCCAGGATGTCGCCCGCGCCGCCGCCAGCGCTTCCCGCGCCGCCAGCCCCGTGATGCGCGGCGCATCCAACACGGCGGCATACCCGAACGCCGCCAGCAGCGCAATCACCGACGCCTGCAGCACCTCGTTCGGCGGGACCCGCACGATCAGCATGGTCAGCAGCGCCTGCACCACGCCGAGCGCCGTCGCCCACAGAATCGGCGTCAGCAGCGCTTCCACGAAGCGGAAGAACCACACCCGCGCATAATTCCAGGCGCCGTCGGTGAGGATCGCCACCCCCGCCAGCGGCGCCGCCACCAGCAGGATATTAATGACGATGATCCGCTTGAACGCCTGGAAGCAGAGCGCCGCCAGCAGCAGATAGTACACCGTGATCGCCAGCGCATACACCAGCGACACCCCCGGCGACGGGCTGACCGGCGGAACGGTCAACAGCGGCCACCCCCCGCCAAATGCGCCGCGCACGATGTTCTGCGCCAGCAGATTGGCGAACTGGATCATGACGTCACACAGACCCCACGATCCCCATGTCAGCGCCATCGCCGCGATGAACTGGACGATCAGGTCGATGACCGCGCCATGCTGGTCCGCCCACAGCAGCCCGACCAGCCGGAACGTCAACACGACGACGATGATCGCCGTCGCCGCCTGCGCCATCGTCCGCGCCAATCCATGCGGCGACCCCAACGGTCCGCCCGCCGTGACGGTCGGGCGGGTCGTCAGCTCCAGCGGCGTGGTGAAAATCAGCCCCACCACCACATCGGCCAGCCCGCTCAGCCCGGCGCTCGCGCTCAGCAGCGTCACCCCCGCGCCCAGGATCATATTGTCGGCGAGCCACTTGCTCCCCATGGCGCGCGCGTCCGCCCAAAAGCCGGGGTTCATCGGATTGGACGGGTCCAGGATGCCCGACGGCGCCGCCGCGCCCGGCGGCGGCGCGTCCCAGCGCGGGTCCGTCACCGGCGCGCGTCCGCCCGGCGCCGGCGGTTCATCGCCGATCCCGGTTGCATACGCCGCATCCGCCGCCAGCAGCGCCGGCAGCAGCGCCAGCAGCAACGCCGGCAGCAGCGCCGCCATGCGTCCGCGCCATGCGCCCGCCGCGCCGGTGCGATTCTGCGTCCATGGATGCACGATCGTCCTCCTTCCGTTATCCGCTGCGCCGGCGCCCATCGTCCGGTTCCCCGCCGCGCCGCGCCGTCGCCGCATCCCGGGCGCCCAGCTCCTCCTGGAGCCAGGCGACCAGCGCCTCGTTCTCCTCCCGCCGCCGCGCCTCCTCCCGCCGCCGTTCCTCCTCCCGCCGCCGCGCCTCCTCCCGCCGCCGTTCCTCCTCCTGCCGCCGTTCCTCCTCCTGCCGCCGTTCCTCCTCCCGCCGCCGTTCCTCCTCCTGCCGCCGTTCCTTATCGCGGATCGCCGCCGCCGCCGCCACCGCCGCCGCCGTCGCGCCCGCCGCGGCGGCGCCGGGGGAGAGCCGGAGACCGACCAGACCGCCGACGCCGGGAACGACCAGATAGGCGAAGGCCGCCAGCAGCAGCCAGCGCACCGACCCGGCGACCGAGTCGGACGCGCCCGGCGCGCCGCCGTCCAGCGCCAGCGCGATGTGGGCGCCCAGCGCCAGCGCGACCCCCCACAACGCCGGCAGCAGCAGCATCTCGGCGAAGCGGGAGCCCCAGACCTGCGCATAGCGCCACGACCCGCCGAGCGCCACGGACAGCGCCATGATCGGACTGACCACCAGCAGCAGATTGACGGCCGCAATCCGCAGCAGCGCCGGCGGCAGCAACGCCAGCAGCGCCGCCCAGTGCATCAGCAGCGCCAGCGCATAGGTGAGCGAAAAGCCGGCGGACGGGTCCAGGTCGGGAATCGCCAGCACCGGCAGCGCCACCGCGACCGGACGTCCGAACGCGCCGTCCAGCAGCGCCGCGCTGAGCGCGTTGGCGAAGCGGATCGCCGTCCGCGTCCCATCCGGCAGCGCCGCGAGCACGATCAGCCCCAGCAGCAGCTGCGCGATCATGCGCACCATCGCACGGCGGTGCGGCGTCGTCAGCGCCAGCGCCAGCCGTCCCGCGAGCACGACGACCAACACGGCGGCACAGGCGCCCGCCAGCGCCGCCTGCACGTCCGCCAGCCGCCCCAGCGGCGGAATGACCAGATCGACCGTCCACTCCTCCGGGGTATACAGCGCCACCTCACCGATCGCAACGACCGCCCCGGCCACCAGCGCGACGGCATTGAGCGTCTGCACCGCGACCCCGGACAGCACGCCGCGCAGCACCCAGGCGGCGCCGTTGGCGACCACCTGCACCCACGGCGCGATCCAGGGATTCTCCGCCGGCGCCGCCGGACAGGCCCCCGGACAGGCCGGGTCCGCCATGCCGCCGCCGTCCGGCGCGGACGCCGCCGCCCGCCAGGCCAGCAGCGTCACCAGAATCAGCGCCCCCCATGCGGCGCGGCGGCGCCAGGCGGCGCCGCCGCCGGCATCGTCCGCAGCAAGGACGCCGATGCAATCCGCCACGCGCCGGACGCCGCGTCCCACACCAGCAGATACCGCACCTGCGACCCGATGCGCTGCACCGGCGCCGCCCGCTCGTGGATGTCCCAGATTTCGACCGTCGTCACCCACGCCGTCATCCCCTGCACCTGCACATCCGCCGTCCACTCCCGCAGATACGCCGTATACGCGCGCCCCTCGGCGCGCCGGCGCGCCAGCGCCGCCGCCCGCTGCGCCCGCCACGCGCCGTCCGCCGTCGTCACCGCCTCAAGCGGCGCCGCGTCCAGCGCCGCCGCCGCCGCTTGTTCCGCCGCCAAATAGGCGCGCATGGTCGCCAGCGCCGCCGCCGCGTCGCCGGGCGGCGCATGCGGCGTCGCCGCGCCGCGCCACGCCAGCGCCGCCGCCGTGATGACCAGCGCAACGACGATGATGACGCTGCCGACCGGGCGCCCGCCGCCGTCCGGCGCGGGCGTCGCCGCATGCGCCCCGCCGTCCGGCGCGGGCGTCGCCGCATGCGCCCCGCCGTCCGGCGCGGGCGTCGCCGCATGCGCCCGGCGCGCCCATGCAACCGCCCGATCCCGCACCCGCCGCATGTCCATGCGCTCCTCCATTCGTGTCGGTGGTCGCATGCCCGACGTCGCCGCGCGGACGGCGCCGTCAGGCGTTCGTATGGCCGGGTGCGGCGTGCGTCGCCTGCGCCGCTCCCCACGTGCGCGGGGAGAGTCGTCACCGGCGTCCCGTCGGCATCCCGTCGGCATCCCGACGGCATCCGGCATCGAGCGTGCCACAGAACGCCGGCGCCGCCATCACCCAGTGCTGACAACCGACGCCGGATGGCGCGACGCCGGATCAATGCGCCGTTCACCGTACCGCGTCGGATGATGCGGCGCATTGATCCGGCGCCGTCCGCGCGGTGCAGATGGGCGCGGGCGCGCACGGAAACCGCACGCGCGGGAGAACCCCTCCGGTCCCCCTTCCCCCCCGCCGGCGGGGGGTGCGGCGCCGGATGGGTCATCCCGACGCATCCGACAGCCGGATGCGCGCCCGGCGCAGCATGCGTTGCACGGTGCGGCGGGAACATCCCAACTGCCGGGCCAGCTCGTCCAACGTCATGCCCGCCGCGAACCGGTCCAGCGCCGCCGCCGCCGGCGCCGCCGGCGGCGTGGGCGGCGCCGCCAGCGCCTGCAGGATATCCGCATCCAGGTGCAACAGGCGCGCCAGCGGGCGGGCGCCGACGGCGGCGTGCATCCGGCGGAGGACGGCGACATCGTCGGACGTCAGGCGGAGCGGCGCCGGCGGCGGACCGCGCCGCCGCAGCGCGACGCCCGCCGCCTGCACGTTCCGGCGCGTCGTCCGATACGACCAGCCGAACCGCTGCGCAATGGCGCGCAAACTGTATCCCTCCGCATACAGCCGGCGCAGCGTCGGTGCGTCCGGCTCCCGATCGGCGGCGCGCATGGCTCATGCCTCGTCCCGCACCGGTCGGCGATCCGCGCCATCCCGCCCGGACTGCACGACCTCCTGCGCCAGCCGCCGCAACGCCGCCGCCATCGTCGCCAGCGGCGGCGCGCCCGGCGGACGCACCCACCCGCCCCGTTCCAGCAAGACGGCCGCCGCCGTCCAGATCGCCGCCGTCGCCTCCGGCGTCGGGTGCTGCGTCAAGGCGCGCACCACGGCGCCCCAGACGCCGCCGTCCCCCGCCGCCGGGGGATGCGCGCCATCCCGCCCGCTGCGCGCGTCCGCGTCCCGCGTCACGGGGCGGTCCGGCGGCGCCGAATCCCGCTCCCGCCCGCTGCGCGCGTCCGCGTCCCGCGTCACGGGGCGGTCCAGCAGCGCCGAATCCCGCTCCCGCTGCAACTCCCGGTTCAGCGCTTCCAGCTGCGCCAGCCGATTGGACAGGGTGCGCCCAAGCATCTGTTCCCGCGCCAGCGCCGCCTCCAGACCAGACGCCCGCTCCAGCGCCTCCTGCGCCTGACGCCGCATGTCGGCGACCAACCGCTCCAATGCCGTCGCCGACAGCGCCGACGCGTCGCCGGCATTGGTCAACACCGCGAACATGGTCGGGTCGAGGCGATACACCTGCGCCAGATAGTAGGCGCGCCGCCGCCCGTAATCGTGGAGCAGGGCGCGATAGGCGTCCGCCCCCAGCGTCTCCAGCGGCAGCATATAGAACCGGGCGGTCTCGGCGGTGATGCCGTGTCGTTCCTGACAGTAGCGCTCGAACGACGGATAGCCGAGCGACCGGTAGCCGCCGCTCGCCCGCATGCGGACGAGCGCCTGGGCCAGGCGCAGCGACCCGTCCACCAGATCGGCGACCCCCCGCTCGATCTGTCCCCGCGCCGCGCCGATTTCCGCGTCCAGCGCCGCCGGATCATTGGCGATCAGCGCACCATCGCCGCGCAGCGTCGCCAGCCCGTTGGTCCATGCTCCATCGTCCATCCCGCCCATCCTCCATCGCACGATCACCGACGTCCCGCCCCCCGCACCTCCGCCGCCGAGTCGTACAGCAGATGCGGCAGCAATTGCCGCCGACTGGACAATCCCAGGCGCGCCAGCACCTCCTGGACGTGGGAATTGACGGTCGCCACCGACACGACCAGCGTGTGCGCGATCTCCTGGTTGGTCATGCCCTGCTGCATCAACTGCGCCACCCGCCGCTGCTGCGGCGTCAGCCGCGCAAACGCTTCCCGCAGCGCCATGCGCCGCTGGTGCGCGGCAATCGCCTGCGCCGCATCCAACCCCTCCAACGGGTCCGGCAGCGGCTCGCCGCGCAGCGCCGCCGCAATCGTGGCGATCATGTCCGCATCGCCGCGCACATCGTCCTTCACCAGATAGCCGACGGCGCCCGCCAGCGCCGCCGCTGCGCGCGTCGCCGCTTCCTGCACGGTCGTCAGCATCAGACACGGGATGCGGTACCGGTGCGTCAGCGCCCGCGCCGCCTCAATGCCCTCCACCTGCGCGTGCGGCATCAGCACGTCCACGACCGCCAGCGCAAAGAACCCCGGCGGATGCGCCGCCGCCAGCGCCAGCGCCGCTTCCCCGGAATCGGCGCACCGCACATCCCACCCCTGCGCGCTGCACAGCGCGGCCATGCGGTCGCGCACCAGCGGCGCGTCATCGACGATCATCACACAGTCCGCCATATCCTCCTCCGCTGCATCACGCGCTTCCACGGCGGCGCCTCCCCCGGCGCCGCCTCCTCCGACGCCGCCTCCCCCGGCGCCGCCTCCTCCGACACCGCCTCCCCCGACGCCGCCTCCCCCGGCGCCGCCTCCTCCGACGCCGCCTCCCCCGGCGCTGCGGCGACGGCGCCGGTTGGCGCCGTCGCCCACCCCAGGACCGGGGCGGGCAGCGGGACGCGCACCTGAATGACCGTTCCCCGTCCCGGTGCGCTTTCGACCGAAAGCGCACCGTTCAGCCGCTGCGCCAGCCGCTCCATGTCGCGCAATCCGCGCCCCTGGGCGCGCCGGCGCGTCGCTTCCGGGTCGAATCCCGCACCGTTGTCGGCGACCGTGAGCGTCAGCGCCGTCGGGTCATACCTCAGGCGCACGCGCACCTCCGTCGCCCGCCCATGGCGGTGGGCATTGAGCAGCGCGTTATAGAGCATGATCTCGCACGCGCTTTGCACGTCATCCGGAATCGCGGCGCGCGGCGCGCCGACGCGCTCCACCAGCGTGCGCACGCCGAGCGCGCGCATGCTCTTGCAGACATCGACCAGGGTGCGTTCCAGATTAAGTGGCGTCACATAGACATCATCGTCCGCCACAACCGCTGCGCCGCGTCGATGCAGCAACTCCACGACGCGATGCAGCCGGCGTGCGGCATCCTGCGCCTCATGCACCCATGCGCGCATCTGGTCGGTCGTCGGCGCCGCATGCGCCTGGGCGAGCAGCCGCTCGACCTCGACGATGGCGCTCTTGAGGTGCGCATGCTCCACCATGCGCACTTCGTGCAGCACATCCTGGCGCGCCGCCCGCGCCGCCTGCCGCGCCGCCTCCTGCACGGCGACCGCGGCGCGGCGCCGCGCGCGGCGCCGCGCCCACGCCGCGCCCGTCAGCAGCGCCACGACCGCCAGCAGCGCCGCCGGCGCCGCGCAGCAGATCGGCGCATCCCCCATGCATGGCGTCATGCCGACTCCTCCTGGGTCAACACCCGCTCCACCAGGTCCGGTCGACTCTGCTCATAGGCGCGCAGCCGCGCCAGCGCAAAGGCGCGCCGCTCCACCAGAACGGCGCGCCGGCGCTGCAGCTCCAGCAGGCGCCGGATTTCCTGCACGATCGCCACGCCGTCGGCATAGGCGGCGAGCGCCTCGTCATCCGCCACGTCCACCGCCATCCGCACCGTCTCCTCCTCCATGCCGTCCGGTCCGACCAGGCAGCGCGGCGGCAGCCGGTCGGGCAAGGAGGACCAGCGGCGCTCCGGATCATGCGTCTGCGCTGCACTCATCGCACCGCCTCCCCAAGCATCGCCATCCCCGACGCCCCCAGCAGCGCCGGCGCCAGCAGCGCCAGCGCCAGCAGCGCCAGCGCCAGCAGCGCCAGCGCCAGCAGCGCCGGCGCCAGCAGCGCCGGCCGCAGCGCCATCCGGCGCCGGCCATGCGGCGCCGCCGCCGCCGCGTGGGCCGGCGCCGTCAACGCCGCCGCCGCTTCGTGGCGCGGGACGCAGATCAACCACAGCACCGGATGCCGCACGCGCACCAGCCATGCCAGCAGCGTCGGCAGCCGGGCAAGGTCGGCGTCGGCGGCGGCAATCATCGCATCCAGGGTGCGCACGTCGCGCACCGTCTCGGCAATCTCCGCCAACAGCCGGTCGTCCGGGTCCGGGGGCGACCCGTCCGGCGCCGCCCGCCCCGGCGGATGCCCGTCCGGCGCCGCCCGCCACGGCGGATACGCATCCGGCGCTCGTCCGTTCATGGCGTTCATGGCATTCATGGCATCCATGGCGTTCCTCCCGTGTCGACCTCCGTCGGCGCCAGCGCAGTCAGCACCTGCAACCCGTCGGTCAGGACGTACAAAATGAACGGCAGCATCCCCAAAAACAACGCCCCCGCCGTCACGCCGAGCAGCGCCCACTCGCGCCGCTGCATCCGCGTCCGCCACTCATCCAGCGCGGCGGCCGTCATCCGCTCGGCAATGAGCCGCAGCGCCGGCGCCGCCTGCCGTCGGTCATGGTCGGCGCCGCGCTCCAGCAGCGTGATCGCCTCGGTCAGGTCGGCGACGCCATAGGGCGCCGTCTCCTCCCGCAGGCAGGCCCAGACGCTGCCCCGTCCCTGCCGGGCATGGGCGTCCAGCGCCGCAGCGATGACGCGCTGCATCTCGGCGCTGGACGCGCGCGGACGCGCCAGGTAGAGGCGCAGAATCGCCACATCGCCCAGCGTCGCATCGTCGAGATGCAGCGCCAGCGTCTCCAGCAGCTCCGGCGTCTGCCGCCGCAGCGCGCGCGCGCGCGCCTGCGCCGCGCGCGCCTCGCCCCCCGGCAGGTAGAACCCAAAGAAGAGCAGCGCCAGCAGCGCCAGCCCGCCCCCCAGCAGCGGCGGCAGCATCCCCAGCGCCGCCGCCGCCGCCGGCGGCGTCGCCAGCGCCGCGCCGACCAGCAGCCCGACCGTGCGCGCCATGCGGCGCATGGTCTGTCCCAGGCGCACCCAGGTCAGCGGCGGCAGCGCCCATGCCAGGATCACCCCGCTGCCGCTGATCAGCCCGACCCCCCCGATCAGCAACGTCGTACGCAGATCGTCCATCCCGCGCCTCCTCCCGCACCCGCGTCACCCATCGGGACGCCGCACCAGCAGCATGGCGGCCGCCGGCGGCGCCAGCAGCCATGCCAGAAACCACAGCGCCGCCGCGCCGCCCCATGGCGCCTGGAAGGCGCTGATGACCATCTCCGGCTCCCGCAGCGTCAGCCACAGCGCCACCAGCGCCATCGCACCGCTGATGATCCATGCTTCGCCGCGCACGCGCCCCATCGCCGCCACCGCGCTACGATAGGCGCGCTCCCGGCGCTCCAGCGTCTCCGCCAGCCGCCGCAGGCGGGCGCCCGCCATGCTTTCCTGGCCGTGCTCGTACCACGCAGCCATCTGGTCCAGCACCGCCGCATGCGCGTCCAGCAGCGTCCGCGCCGCCAGCGCCCGCAACGCGCCGGCATGGTCGACATACCGCCGATTCCCGCCGCCCTCCGCCGGGCGGTTGACCTGCGCCGCCGCCCAGCGCCATTCGTCGCCCAACGGCCACGGCAGCGCGTCCGCCGTCGCCCGAAACACCGGAAAGAGCGCCGTGGGGCCGGAACACTGCTGCGCCAGCATCGTCACCGCCAGCTGCAGCTGCTGCCGCATGCGGCGCCGGTAGATCACCAGCGCCACGCGCTGCACGCCCCACTGCACCGCCGCCGCGCCGCCGATCAGCGCCGCCAGCGCGTGCGGCGGCGCCAGCGGCGCCGTGAGCGCCGCCAACCCCAGCGCCGCCGTGATCACCAGCGCACTCCGCAGCGCCGGCGCCAGCAGCCGCGGCGGCGCGTCCGCTGCGCGTCCCCCCCCCCGCCGCACCAGGTCCAGCGCCGCCAGGCCGACGACGATGGCCACCGCCGCCAGCGTGTGCGCCGGCACGCTCCATGCCCCGTCCATCATCCCTCCTCCTGCACATTCCGCCGGAATTGCCGCATGATCTGCGACCACGCGCCAACGTCCTGCGCCGAGTCGCAGCGGAACGGCAACGCCGAATCGTCCCGCCCGCCATCCCGCGCCGCCGGTGCGGGCGCCGCGCCATGCACGGCGGGCGCGGCAAGAACCCCCCCCTGGGGCGGGGCCGGTTCCGCCGCAGGCGGCGCGGCGCCGGCGTCCGCCGGGGGCGGCGGCGCGGCGCCGGACGCGGCGGCGACGGCGCGGCGCGCCACCTGGGCCACCAACGCCGCCGTGTCGGGAAGGTCCAGTCCTCCCGCCTCCGCCCCGTCGCCGTCCGGCGGCGGACGATCCATGCCGCCGGTCTCCATCCCGCCTGCCGTCCCCGCCGCCGGCGGCGGGGACGGGGGGGACGGCCGGAGCGGCGCCGGCGCCGCCCCCAGGCGCGCTAACCGTTCCTGCTCCATCCCCAGCGCCGCCAGCTGGCGCTCCAGGAGCGCCCGATCCCCCGCTGCGGCGTCGTCCCGGCGCAGCAGCGCCTGCAGCAGCCCGATCCGCGCCTTGACCACCTCCAGCGCCGTCGCACGCGGCAGCGTGCGGGTGTCAAAGGCGCGCACCGCCTCCAGCGCACCGCGCAGATCGCGCTGCGTCGTCGCGCGCGTATAGGCGGTCGACAGCGCCTGCTCCGCCGCCGTCGCCGCCGCCTGCATCGCGTCCAGCCGGGTCGTCAGGTCGCGCCACACGCCATCGCGCGCCAGCGCCGCCTGCGTCGCCACATCGCCCTGCGCCGCCGCCGCGCGCAGCGCCTGCGCCGCGTCCGCATCCTGCTGCTCGAGCGCCTCCTGCAACCGCGCGCACAGCTGCTGCGCCTGCGCCGTCGCCTGCTGCGCCAGGTCGGGTGCGATCAGCAACGCCCGTTCCGTGAGCGTCCAGATCATGGCATTGGTTGGGTCCAGCCGCACCGCGCGCGTCAGCGCCTCCACCGCCCGCGCCGCCTGACCGGGATGGTCCAGCGCCCCCTCCGCCTCCGCCAGCAACCGGGCGACCTGCAGCGCCGCCGCGTCCGTGACCGCCCGCATGCGTCCGCCGCCGCCGTTCGCCGCCAGCAGCGCCGCCAGCTGCGGCGGGGTGCGGTCCGGGCCATCGACCCACGCCAGCCGGTCGCCGTCCATGCGGGCATGCACGCGCCAGCGCACGCCGCCGGGCGCGGCGGCGTCAAAGTCGGACGTGATGAGCGGCGCCAACTGCACCTCGCCCGTCGCGCCATCCACGCCGGCGAGCGCCCACGCCCCCGCCAGCATGCGCCGCCCGACCCGCGCCGCATCGACCATCTGGACGACGAGGTGCACGCTTTCCCCGGCCGTCTGCAACGCCGCATCGAACCGCCCGGCAAACGTGTTCCCCGGCGCATCCGTCGTCGCCAGCCGCGCCAGGCGGCGCAGCCCGGCCTGCGGCGTGCGGGCGTGAATGGTGGTCAGCGTCGGACGACCGGCCTCGGCGATCTGCAGCACCGCGCTCGCCTCGGCGCCGCGCACCTCGGTCGGCACCAGCACGTCCGGCGTCATGCGCAGCGCCTCGCGCATAATGAGGGTGAACCCGAACGCGATGGGCTGGTCGGCGTGCGCATGCACCTGCAGGCGCGTCACCAGCGGATGATTGAGCGTGAGCTCATCGGTCGCGTCCTCCACCAGCACAATATGGCGGTCGGCGGGGACGGCGTGCAGCAGCGCCTCCAGCAGCGTCGTTTTGCCCGAATCCTGCGGACCGGCGATGACGGCCGAGGCGCCGGCGCCGATGAGCGCCGTCAGCAACTCGGCGCACGGCTCGTCCAGCGCGCCCCGTTCTGCCAGATCGTGCAGCCGCCACCCGCGTCGCCGCCCGCGCCGCATCACCAGCAGCACATCCCCCTCCGGCAGCAACGGCGGGCGGGTGGCATGCAGGCGCGTCTTGTACGCCAGCGGCAACGTCACCGACGGATTGGCGGCGTCCCACACCACGCCCAGCAACTGCGCCAGCGCCTGCACGCGGCTGAGCGGCTCGGCGACGTCGGCGAACGCCCGCTCCTGGACGATTTGTCCGCGCGACGACTGCGCCACCACGGTGCAGCCGATGATCTTGACCTCGGTGACCTCGGGATCGTCGAGCAGCGGCTGCACCACGTCCCCCCACCCCAGCGACGCGCGATAGAGGCGGCGCAGCGTGTCCGGGTCGGCCATGGTGACGCCGGAGATGCGCCCGGCGGCAATCGCCGGGCGCAGCAGCGCCGCGAACGCCGGTTCGCGCACCTCCGGCGGCGCGGTCGGCTCCAGGGCGCGCACATCGCGCCCGTCCGCCCGCGCCTGCATGATGAGGTCCAGCACCTGCGCCACCTGCAGCGCATCAACCGACGTCGTCGCCTGCAACGCCTGCACCGTGCGCCGATAGGCGCCGGCGTCGACCGAACTGGCGCCGCCCCCCTGCGTCCAGGGAGGTGCGGCGGACGAAAGATGCGTCGTCATGGCAGCGCCTCCTGCGGCGTCGCCGCCGCCCCCGGCGCCAGCAGCCGCCGCCACCACGGACGCGCCGCCGCCGGCGCCGCCGCACCCGCAGCGGTCGGAACGCGCCGCCACGCCAGCAGCCGGTCGACCGCCCGCTCCATCGCGCGACAATAGGGGCTGCGCGGCGCCACGTCGTAGACCGACAGGAAGGTCGTCGACTCGGCGACCGTGCTGATCAGCCGCGGGTCCCGCGGCACGACGCCCAGGTCGACGACCGGGTAGAGACGCAACAGGTCGGCGTGGACCTGGTAGATATCCGCAATGCTGCCGCGCTCCGCCTCGACCCCCAGCAGCGCCGCCGCCGACAGCAAGGACGCATTGCGGTCCGGCGCCGCCAGATCGCGCAAGGTGCGCAGCATCTCCTCCGCCCCCTCGCGTTCCTTCCGTCCCGGTTGCGCCACCACCATCCCGACGCTCCCGTCCCGCAGCACATGCAGCGCGTAGGGACGCGCTTTGAGGTCGGGACCGGTATCCAGACAGACCACATCGTAGGGCAGCTGCCGCACCGCCGCCACCAGCGCCAGCATCGCCGGCATCGCCATGTCCGCAACCTCCGACAGCCCGCTGCCCGACGACAGCAGATCGATCCCCGACGGGTGCGCCGCAATGCGCCGCCGCACCGCGTCGAGCGAATAGGACGGACCGGGATTCGGCTCGTCCTGCGGCAACGTGACAAACGGCTCAAACGTCCCCGGCGGCGCTTTGAGCCACTTGGTCAGCGACCCGTTGGCAAAATCCGCGTCGATCAGCAGCGTCCGCAGCCCGCGCCGCTGCAGCGCCAGCGCCAGATTGCCCAACTGCGTGGTTTTCCCGCACCCGCCCGCCGCCGAGAGCGGCATAATCCAGAACTGCGCCGGGCGCGTCTCCAACTGCACCTGCGTCAACACCCACTGCACCGCCTGCGCGTCATCCGCCGGCGTGCTCCAGCGCGGCAACAGATACGCACTGCCGCGCCGCTCCTGCGCCGCGCCGATGAGCGCATCGCGGATATCCAACGGAAAGACGTCCTCGCGCAGAATCAGCAGCGGACGCGTCGGCGGGCGGCGCGTCCCCGCCAGATAGATCAGCCGCCAGAGCGAATCCTGAATCGGCTCATCCCCGTCCGGGTCGAGCCGGTCGTCCAGAATCAGCACGTCCAGCGGGCGGGCGTCGTTCAGCCGCCACGCCACATCCGCCACCGCGCTGACCATCGTCACCTGATGCCGCCCATCCTGCACGGCGCCGTCCAGCGCACGCGCCAGCCCGGACAGGCGCAACCCAGCCAAGATGTTCATACGTCCTCCTCCAACGTCGGCCACGCCCCCGCCGCCTCCAGCCGCGCCCGCACCGCCGCCGATGGGGACGCCAGCCGCCGCAGCGTTCCGTCCATGCGCGCGTAGAGCGGTTCGCCCACGGGACGCTGCGTCCCGAACTGGCGTTGCAGCTCGATAATTTCGTCCACCGTGCGCCGCCCGTCGCGCTGCGCCAGCCCGACGACAATCGACGGACGGGCGTTGATCATGGCGTAGATCGTCTCCATCCCGCCGCGCGCCTCCGGCGCCTGCGCCGCCTTGAAGGCCAGGGTCTGCACCCCGTGCATGGCATGATCGCCATGCACCGTCGTCAGCACCGGGAACCCGTTGCTGGCCGCCGCCAGCGCCGCATACGCCTCGCTGCCGCGCACCTCGCCGATGACGATCCGCTGCGGGTTCATCCGCAGCGCCAGGCGCAGCAGCCGGTGATACAGATCGGATGCGTCCGGTCCGGTCGTCATGCGCACCACCCGCGCGGTCGGCAGCGCGAGTTCCGGCACATCCTCCAGCACGATCAGGCGCTGATCCGCCACGGCGCCGATCAACGCCTGCGCCAGGGTCGTCTTGCCGACCCCCGGCAGACCGACCAGCAGCACGTCCAAATGGGCGCGCACGCAGCACGCCAGCAGTTCCGCCGCCGCCGGCGTCAGCATCTTCCACGCCGTCAGCGTTTCCAGCGTCACCGCGCCGGGACGCAGCACGCGCATGGCGATGGCCGGCCCATGCGGACAGAGCGGCGGCGGCACGATCACAAACCGCACCCGACACGGCGGCCGCCCCGGCCGGGTGGCATCCGCCGTCCCCTCCACCGGCATGCCGGCGGCGGGGACGGCGCCGGCGCGCGCCACGCACTGCGTCGCCAGCCAGTCGATCCATGCCGGATGCCAGGTCTCGCCGATGCCGACTTCGATGGCATCGCCGCTGCGCCGAATCATGGTCTCGATGCCGGGACCGTTGAGGTGGATGTCGGTGATGCCCGGATCGTCCAGCAACCGGTCCGCCGGGCCAAAGGTCGGCATGCGCGCCCACGCCGCCGCCCCGGGAAACGCCCGGTCGCCATGCACCCGCAGCCAGGTCGATTCCGGCGGCAGCCGACCGTCCCACCCCCCGGCGCGCCAGATGGCGCGCAGGTCGTCCAGCAGCCCCGCGCTCCCGTCCGCCGCGTCCGCCGCCGTCTCCTCCTCCGCCGCCGCCGCCGCCGCCCGAACCGGCGACCCGGTCGGGATGGGCGGCGGACGATCCGCGTCCGCCCGCAGCGCCGCCCGCGCCGCGCCGCCGTCCTCCTCCCACGGCGGCGCCCGCACCCCCTGCCGGAGCGGGTCCGCCGCACCCGCGCCGTCCTCCGGCGGCGCGCGGAAGCGGGGATCGTCACGGGTGCGCCATGGCGGGGTCAGCGATGCCGTCATTGCGGCCCTCCGTGACGATTGTCGAACATCGGCCATGCATCCGGCGGCGCAGCAGGCGCGAGCGGACCCGTCGGCGCCCCGGCCGCCGCCGGCGCCGCTCCGGTCGGCGCCGCCAGCGCCGCCGCCGTCGTCAGATCGCGCGGGCGCAGCGGTCCCAACGGCGCCTGCAGGTCGGCGGTCACTTCCCCGACAAACGGCACGTCCGCCGCCGCCAGCGCCCAGAGGAACCGGCTCTGCTCCGCCGTCACCTCAATCCGCACCGCATCTCTGTCGACCTCCAGCACCGGCGCATTGCGCACCACGCGCACCGCCCGCGCCCCGCTGCCCGGCGCATCAAACGCGCCGACGGAAAAGTCGGGGTCGTCGCCGCGCTTGGCGTCCACCAGCGCCACCACATTGATCCGCCCGCCGGGGCGCGCCGCCCTGACCCCCTCCGGCGACAGCTCGAACACCACGCCGCGCAGTACCTGCGGCGCCGGGCGGTCCTTGTCCCAAAACACCTGATCGTCCGGCGGCGTCGCCTGCACGTCCGCCGGCGTCACCAACTGCCCGCTGCGCAGCGGCGTGCGGGCGTACATCCCGATCAGCATGCGCGGGTCGGCGAACCCGCGCACCATCTCCGGCAAATTGCGCGGCGCGGTCCGCGTCGTCAGCATCGCCTCCGTGAGGCGCGCGCCCGGCGCAATATCGCGCGTCGTCACCACCACCGGCTCGGTCAGACTCAGCGCCGCCGCGCTGATCCAGGCCAGCGCCGCCGCCGCCAGCGCCAACAGCGCCATGCCGATGCCCAGCGCGCGCTGCCACCCGATGGCGCCGGACGACCCCCGCAGCATCATCAGTCGCATACCCCCTCCCGTGCGCATTCCCTACGGCGCCGTTCCCTGCGGCGCCAGCACCGTGATCGTCGCGTTCCCCCGATGCGTCGCCGCCAGCGGGATGCTCTCCACCCCGTCGGGCGTGATCAGCCAATACGTATACGCCACGGTCACATCCAACACCGCCGGCGCGCCGTCCTCCAGCGACCGCAGCCGCACCGTCCAGCCGCCGTTCGCCGCCGCCGGCGGCTGCTTGCTCCACAGCGTGCGCGTCGCCCGGTCCGCAGCATACGTGGCGTTCGCCGTCAGCAGCGGCGGACTCCCGTGGAACGTCCAGCGCTCCACCCGCCCCGCCACCGCGTAGGCGGCCGCCTCCGGCGGCAGGTCGGGCGGCAGCGCCAGCGTCAGGTCCGGACGCCATTCCATCCATGCCCCGTACAGCCACATCGCGCGCGACGGCTCCGGCGCCCGGCAGGTGGTCTGCCACGCCCCGCCCCGGTCGGCATGCCGCATGTGCAGACACAGCCGCGCATCCGGTCCGCTTGGGGGCAGCCGCGGGTACCGCGCCACAACGAACGCCGCCCCGTCCCAATCGCGCGCCAGCAGCGCCCCCCGCGTCACCGTCCACGCAACGGCGAGCGGCTCGGCAGAATCCGCGGTGACGCCGTCCGGCGGACGCGCCGGCCGCCGTGTCGGCAGATAGCGCCAGTCGTCGTCAAATGGGGTCGTGTTCGGCGTCAGACGCAGGCGCAGCTGCACCCGCGCGTCCGGCGACGGGGTCCCTCCCGCATCCATCACCAGCCGGTCGAGGTCGGAGCGCGTCACCATGAACGTGAACCGCGCCTGATCGTCGGTCCCGGTCTGTCCGAGCATGCGCGTCAGATTCCCGAACGACGCTTCCAGCGTCACCACGTGCGTCTTGCGGTTCGCCGGCGTGGGATGATCGGGATTGGTCACATCCCACACCTGCCCGCCGATCAGACGCCCCTCATCGCCGATGATGGCCGCCGTATGCGCGGCGTAGTGCTCATTGCACACCTTGGCTTCGATCCCGACGAACACGCCGTACCGATGCCCCGGCGTCAGGCGCAGCCGCACCCCCAGGTTGGTCGCCGGCTCCAGCCACACGCGATCGACGGCAAAGTTCGGCTGGATGCTGGGGATGAACTCCGGCGGCGTCGGCGCACCGTTGCGATCATCGCGGAGATGTTCCCACTTCCGAACATTGTCGTTCCATGCCGCAAACGTCTGCGGACCGATCAGGAACGCGCTCGCGTTGGGAAACGGCGTGTAGGTCGGCGCACATGCCGCGTCATTCCGGCATGCCTCTGGCGGACGACCGCGGTCCGGCAGACCGTGCCACGCCGTCCCGTCGATGTACAGCGTCCCCAGCGACGTGCCGAAGCCGGCGGATGTAGACCCGCGTCCGGCATGGAGATAGAACGGAAGCCGAACCGGCCCCGCTCCCCGCGGTCCCAGATCGATGATGCCGAAGGTGAGCGATGCCGCGCCGCCGGGATCGTAGAAGGCGCCGAACAGACCGCCGCTGCCGTTATTGCGCCGCACGGACCCCAGCGGCAGCACGATATCCACGTACTCCCCCCCGCTCAGGCGGAACGGGCGCGCCTGCACGAGCGGGTCATCCAGCATCCAGCGCGTGTTCACCAGCACCGCGTCGGCATTGCCGTCCAGCGACAGGTAGGGCATCTGCTGCGGCGCCTCCCACATCGTCGGCGCGCCGCTCAGCACGGAGTGGCCGCGCGCCGGGCGCACGATGATGGGAACCGGGCGCGGAAGGTGCGAGGCATGCAGCCCCGTGCACGACGGCACCCACGCGCGGAAGACGATCAGGAAGCGCAGCGTGCAGCCGCCCGGCGGCGCCGCAAACCGGACCTCGCGCCGTCCGACGCTCTGTCCGACCCCCCCCAAACCGCACCCGGAGACCGTCACGCCGCTCCAGCGCCAATGGGTCGTCCACGATTCGGGAATCTCCACCGACGCATCCACCCACGCGCCGACCGGATACGTTCCGCCGCCGCGTGTCGTCAGCTCGCCGATCAGGTTATCCGGCATTTCGCCGACGACCACAGCCTCGACGTGCACGGTCGACGTTTCGCCGCCGGACGGCGGCGGCGTCGGCGGCGGCGTCGGCGGCGGCGGCGTGCGGGTCGGATTGATCGCCGGGCCGCAGCCGCCGTCCGCTGCAAACGACCAGTGCGGCATGTTCGGCCCCTCCCACCACGAGACCCCGTTGGCGGCCCGAAATGTCCAGAAGGCGTAATGGCGCCATGAGCCGGCGACCCATCCCTGCCGAATGCCGAGATAGAAGCATGGAACGCGCGCAATGAACGTCGGGTCGCCGCCATGCTCCGGCGCCGGTCCTTCGTTGAGGGCCACCGTTTCGCGGTGCAGGAAATACTCGAACAACCCCGCAATCGGAATCGTCTCCGAGTGACACCAGCCACTGCCGCAGGCGGGAACGAGCCACGAGGCATCTATCCATGGCCAGCCCTGGTTCGGTCCCGCACTCCAGGACGCCTGCGCGAGCGCGAGATGGGGGAACGATGCAAGCGTGACCGCAAGGACAAGCGCCAGGGCCGCCAGACCGGTCGCGTACGCGCGGCGAGTCGTCATGGGGATCCCTCCTCGCGGATTCCAATCAGCGCAAACGACGCCGAGACGTAGGGCGAGTCGCCGCTATGCGGCGGGACGATCACCGCCAGCCCAATGCGGCGGGTTGCGGCGTCGGTCGGCGGCACGCCGGCGGGCAGCGGCGCATCGCAGCGCATGGCGGCGACCTGCATCATGGGCAGCGCGCCGAGGATCACCTCGTGATAGCGCGCGGCGGCGGCGCGGGCGGCGGCATGCCCTCCCGTCTGCACCGTGCGCAGCAGCTCCTCTGCCGCCGCGTCCAGCGCCGGATCGCGGATGAGCTGCGGCACGCCGCGCCGGGCGCGGTCGCACTGCCAGGCGGCCATCATCGTGTCCCGCACCGCAGCGGCGTCGCCAACCGTGGACGGCGCCGCTGCGTCGTGCGGCGGCGCGGCGGGGGGCGTCGGCGGCGACGACGCAGCGAGGTGCGTCGGCGGCGGCGGTCCGGCGGGGGGCGTCGCCGACGCCCCGACCGTCGGCGCCATGGGCGCCCCAACCGTCGGCAACGGCGCCGGCGGCGGCGCCGCGCCGCCGCCGGCGCGCATGATCGGCGCCGCCTGGCTCATGATCGCCAGCATCAATCCCGCCAGCGCCAGCAGCGCCAGCGCCGCCGCCGCGCGCACGACCCAACCGAACGGACCAAACGGCGTCCTCCTCATGGTCGTCCTCCCTGCGGCCAGGCCGCCGGACCGCGCGGGCGATCCGGCCCCGCCGACCCGTCATCGAGTCCTTGCCCCTGGAATCGGTTGGTGCATGCGGTCCCAAACGCGAACGACCGTTCCTGCTGGTTGGTCGTCAGCGCCACAGCGGGCGGCAACGGATCGTTGAAAAACGGCAGGTTCGCAATGACCGGACCGTTGTAGACGACGCGCGCGATGACGTCCTGGTGGTACCCGCCGCTCGCAACGCACGCCTCCACATCACTTGCCCGGGCAAACGGCAACGACGCCGCAATCGCCCGGGCCACGTCCCTCGCGTCGCCGCCGCGCGCCGCCGCCCACGCCGCCTGCGACGCCGCATCGTCCAGCGCAGCATACACCGTCAGGCGAATGAGCAGGGAGATGCCGCCGATGACCAGCGTCGTCAGCAGCGGCATGACGATGGCAAACTCAATCAGACTAGCGCCGGGACAGGTCCGGCGCATACACCTGAACCGTCGCAAACGCATACGTCCGCTCCCCCCACAGCACGCTGCGCACGCGGAGGTCGCCGCGCACGCACATCGCCGGTCCGCCCAGCGCCACCCTCCCGCACACCGTCGTCCCCGCCGCCGCCGCGCGCACCTCCGCCCGCGCCGCCGTCGCCGCCGGTGAATCAACCAGCCACGGCGCCAGCGGCTCCAGACGGGTCGCCAGGGCGCGCCGGGCGGTCGCTTCGGCGCGGGCGGCGTCCAGCGCCGGCGTCCGCGTCGCCAGCGACTCCGGACGCACCGCGCGCAGCCCGACCAGCGCCGCATGCTCGGCCGCGCGCTGACCGAGGCGCACGGCGCGCCGCTGCACCGCCACATCGACCGAGCCGACGGCGAGCGTGACCAGCAGCCCCAGCACGGCGGCAACCAGCACCAGCGCCTGTCCCGGCGCCGCATGACGAGCATGCGCGCGCCGTGCGCACCGCAGAATCATGGCAGGCTCCCATCCGGCATGACAACGAGTCATCCGCCAACCGGCGCGAGCGCATGCGTGACGATGATGCACGCGAGGATGATCGCACTGATCAGGATGATCGCCCCGACGATGATCCGGCGACGATGGCGCCGCATCCAGCGGCGCACGCGCGCGCGGCGCACAAACGGTCGGAGCGAGGTCGATGATGGCGCATGTGAACCGGTCGGCATGGCTTGAGGGTACCATGCGGCGGCGGCGGGGGGAATCAACAGCCGCGCCGCATGCGCCGAACACGCGTTGAGCGGCGCTCAGTGCATGGCGCGCACCTGGGCGTCCACCCAGTCGCGCAGGGCGGCAATATCGCCGCCGGCGCCGCAGGTGCGCTCGTAGATGCGCATGCGGGCGACGCGCACGCTCTGCGGGCGCAGCGGCAGCTCGTGCGCAATGCCGTCGGACGTCACGCCGGCGAGGGTGGCGCGGGCGATGGCGATGTCGGTCGCCGACAAGCCCGCCGCCGCCAGCGCCGCATCCGGCCGCGGATCGGAGAACGCCTGTCCCTGCTGCACGGCCGTGACGGCAGCGTGCAGCAATGACGCCGTGAACGGCAGCGCCAGCGCCGCACCGGGCGGCGTCGCCGTCGCCAGACGCGGCGCCAGGAGCACGACGCGATGCGGCGCGACGGCGATGATGATCGGCGCCAGGCCATGCTGCTGCGCCAGGTGCATCGCCGCGTCCGCGCATGCATCGTCCGCCAGCAGCGCCGCCAGCCCGACCCGTCCGCGCAGGTGCAGCGCCAGCGTCGCCGCATCGGTCTCGCACAGCGGCGTGGTCATGCCGGCGCCCTGCGCCGCCTGCTCCAGCACTGCCGCCATCATCGCCGACGACGCCAGAATCGCCAGCGCCGCCATCGTGCGCCGCATGCGGCGCGCCGCCGCCTCCTCCGCCACCGCCCGCGCATGCAGATACTCCCACACGGCCTGCGGGCGCGGCGGCGCGGGCGGCACCGCATGCGCGGCGACCAGCGCCGCCAGCAGCTCGTCCGGGGCGAACGGCTTGATCACCGGCGGCGCGCAGCCGAGATCGGCCAGCACGCCGAGAAACTCCGGAAACGCCGTGCATGGCACGATCGGCAGGTCGGGAACCTGCCGCCGCAGCTGGATCGCGGTCAGCACCCCATCGTGCGGCATCTGCACGTCCAGCACGACCACATCCGGCATGGGCGCGCGCCGCCGCACCATGTCCAGCCCCGCCACCCCATCGGGCGCCGTCGCCACCGTCCAATCCAACGGCGCGACGCGCCGGAGCGCGTCCGCCGTCGTCGGATCGTCATCAATCACCAGGACCGTCGGCATGCCGTCCTCCTCCGCTCCTCAGCGGCGGCGCGCCGCATCTGCCGCACGCCAGGAATCAATCGCCCGCATCAGCTCCGTCAGCGCCGCATCCGCCGGGCACGGCGCCGCGCACGCCAGCGCCACGACCCCGGCCAACGTCAGCGGCGCATCCGCCGATTCCGGCGCCGCCGACGCCGCATACACCCAGTCGACCCACGCCGCCGCCGCGTCCCGATAGGTCGCATACGTCGCCGGCGCGCCATCCGGACGCAGCACGCCATGCACGTTGCGCCCGCCGACCGGCGGCGGCTGCACGGCGTCAGGGTCCATCGCCGCGACCGCCAGCGCCAGCGCCAACTCCACCGCCGGGTCGACGCCGGACGCCGCCAGCAGGTCGTAGACGTCGTCCGCCTCCGCCGCCATCGGATGGTTCGCCTCCGCCAACGCCGCGCGGTACGTCGCCGCCGTGATCGTCGGCGGATGGCGCAGACGATACGGAAACGCCGCATCCGGCGCACCAACGCTGCGCAGCGGCGCCATGCGCGCCCCGATGACGCGCGTCAGGTCAGGGCGGCTCAGCAGCGCCAACGTCAGAATCGCGACCGTCGCCGCCAGGAGCAGGGCGTCCCCCCATGACGGCCAGACGGTTCGCCGTCGCGCCGTCGTCCCGGACGCCCGCCCGCCCGCGCTCCCTGCGACCATCCGACCGGGTGTCGCGGGCGGGCGGGTGATGATGATGACGAAGGGCGCCGCGTCCGGCGCAGCGCCCGGCGCCGTGCGGCGATGCTTATGATCCGACGAAATCATCAGAACGCTCATCCCCACGGGTGATCAGCGCATCCAGCACCGCCTGGTCGTCCGCCGACAACGCCTCCCGCATCCGCCGATACATCCGCGCGGCATCATTCCCCGCCGCGCGCAGCCGGTCGCCCAGGGTCGACGGTGGCACGCCACACTGTGCGGCCGCGTGGCGGGCGCTGAATCCCCGAGTCAGCAGGTAGGCGGCATAGGCCAGGCGCAGATCGCGCGCTGCCGCCCTCGATGCGGGGGGAGCGGCAGCGCCGGGTCCGGCGACGACGCGGGGCGCCGCATACACCACGCGCAACGCCGGGTGCGCCGCTCCCCCCGCGCCATGTCCATGCCATTCGGGAACCACGCCGGTGCCGCCCGCCGCCGGCGCCGAATTGCTTTGCCGTGCGGGCGCGGGCGCGGGCACCGGCGCGGGCGCGGCGTCCGACCGCCCCCCGGTTCCGTCGCCCGGCGCGGGCGCGGGCGCGGGCGCGGGCACCGGCGCGGGTGTGAGCGCGGGCGTGAGCGCCGGGTCAGACGCCGGCGCCGGGTCAGACGCCGGCAATGACGCGGGTGCGGGCGCGGGCGCGGGCGCGGGCACCGGCGCGGGCGCGGCGTCCGACCGCCCCCCGGTTCCGTCGCCCGGCGCGGGCGCGGGCGCGGGCGCGGGCACCGGCGCGGGCGCGGCCTCCGA
>Ga0308404_1000051_pt1 | contig 35041 bp, 31 predicted proteins | sample HotsprSampleOSM4_FD_203475 | JGI IMG/M metagenome (GOLD analysis project Ga0308404, IMG submission 203475) | Hot spring phototrophic mat microbial communities from Octopus Spring, Yellowstone National Park, Wyoming, United States - 20060914_OS-M4 ...
GCTTCATTGCTTCAACTGCCTTTTTAATATCTTGTTTACCAAAAGCAATCACTGGCATGTATTGTTTAAGTTCATTCAGTCTCTTTTCCCATCCTTCTGAATCAACATCAAGAAAGGCTATGTCATAGGTAGAAAAATCCTTCGATGAAGAAGATTTAGCTTTATTTGACTTTCTAAATGTGATACCAATGGAGTCGAAAATCCTGTAAAGCTTATCTGCTTCTTCAGATATAACAAGAACGCTAAATGACCTAAAAAAAACCATGTAAGTTAAAATAGAACATTTATTTGTACTATGTCAACTATTTAAAATAATCTAAAGTTGCCGATAGAAACTTCAGCGATAAAATCAAAATTTGACTTATTATCAATGAAATGATTAAAATTGTTTTTATGCAAACAAAGGTTAGAAAGGGTATTATAGAAATAGATGTAGAAAGATGCAAGGGTTGCAAATATTGTATTTTGACATGCCCTAAAGGTTGTATAGAGATTTCTTCAAATTTTAATTCGTCAGGCTATTACCCAGCCCAATTTTCCAATTCTAAAAAATGTATTGGTTGTGCTATGTGTGCAGTTGTCTGCCCTGAAATAGCAATAGAGGTTTTTGTAGAAGAATAACTCTTTCTGTGTTAAAATATCTTCAAAATTTTTCATTTAAGGGGTATTTTGTTTGGGTATTGGAGTTATTTTCTGCAGTTGTGCAGGGCAAATAACTGAAAAAATTTCCTTTGAAAAATTAAAGGATTTCATTAATAATCAAGTTGACTGGATTGAATTTTTCGATATTGCCTGTTCAGAGGAAATCCGAAGAGATATCATTAAACTCTTGAGCCAAAGAAAAACAGATGGTTTAATTATTCTTGGTGCTCACCCTATAATAAAGGTTCAGTTTTTAATAACATTGTTCAAAGTGCTGACATTAATAAATATATGGTAAATTTTGTCAATATAAGAGAACAGGTTGCCTGGGTTACAGAAGATAAAAATCGAGCAACTAAAAAAGCCTATGTTCTTTTTAAAGGAGCTATAGAGAGATTAAAAAAACAAAAGCCTCTTTTAGATTTAGAACTTCCTGTTTTAAGTGATATTTTAGTTGTTGGTGGTGGTATCGCAGGTATTACAGCTTCGATTAATCTTTCAAAGGCTGGATACAGGGTTCATTTAATTGAGAAAGATTATTCATTAGGTGGCAAAATAGTAAGATATGAAAAACTTTTCCCTGATTTAACATGTGCTCCCTGTTTTGTTAATCCGATGATTGAAGAGATTTTAAATAGTGAAGTTGAAGTTAGATTAAATGGAGAATTAAAAGAATTAAAAGGTTTTTTTGGTAATTTATTTGCAAAGATTATTTCAAAGCCAACTTATGTGAATCCTAAAAAATGCATTGGTTGTTCAGCCTGTGAGGATGTCTGCCCAACTCAAGCCATTAAAGTAGAACCTATGAGATTACCATCGATTGCAAAAATTGACACTGAAAAATGTTTAAAGATAAAGGGACAAGAATGTGATTTTTGCATAAAAGAATGTCCTGTTTCAGAAACAATAAATTTTAATGATAAAGAGAGAGAAGAAAGTTTAAATATTGGAGCAGTGTTGTTATCAACAGGATTCAGTTTAATTGATTGCAGAAAATTTCCAAATCTTGGTTATGGAATTTTTAGAGATGTATATAATGCTTTAGATTTTGAAGAAATTTTAAACAGTGAAGGACCGACAAAGGGAGAGATTCTTACAGAGTTAGGAGAGATTCCAAAAAAAATTGGGATAATTCATTGTGTAGGAAGCCTTGATGAAGAATATTACCCTTACTGTAGTAAAATCTGCTGTCAATATGCCTTTAAGTTTAATTGCATGATTAGACAAACTATCCAAGATGTAGAAATTTTACATTTTGTTAGAGAGATAGTTCTACCAGGGCAAAATGCCTATAATCTTTACTTGAATGCTAAAAAAGATAAAAATGTAAAAATAATCCGTTATGAATCGATTAAAGATTTGACTGTTAAGAAGGAAGAATCTCTAAATATTTTATATAAAAATGAAAAAATTCCCTGTGATATTATCATTCTATGTCCAGCAATAGTTCAGCAAAGTTCAAAATTTGAAGAAATTAATGGAGTATTTTTAAATGGTTCAGCCAAAAAAGCAATGACTGTCGAAGAAGCTGTAACAGATTCTCTGTCTATATGTGGCAGGTTAATGGCAGAACTTAAATTTAACAAAAAAATAATCAAATCTTCTACAATTGCAAGAATAGATTATAATAGATGCACAAATTGCGGAATTTGTTTGCTTCAATGTCCTTACAAAGCAATAGAATTCAATATTAATGAAATAAAAATTATTGATAGTATTTGCGAAGGATGCGGGACATGTGTACCATCATGTCCTTCAAAGGCAATTGAATTAAATGGCTTTACTTATGATCAGATAGTATCGGAAATGAAAGGAATCCTAAGTTCATTAAGGAGGTTAGGCAATGGCAGTAATAATATTTGATGCTCGTGGTTTAAAATGTCCTCAGCCAACTATTCAGATGACAATTAAGTCATTAAAAATGAAAAAAGGAGATATACTCGAAGTTGTCGCTGATTGTCCCACCTTTGAAAATGATGTTAAAAACTGGTGTCGTAGAAACAATAAAATTCTTTTATGGATAAGAGATGAGGGTAACGGTGTAAAAAGATGTCAGGTACAATTTTAAAAATAATAATATTTTTATTATTTTGTTTTCTTCTTTTACTCCCCTTTACGGTTTTTGCTCAATCAGAAGAGACAATTGTTTTGGGTATGTCAGCGGCATTTAAAGGACCTACAGGAGGATTAGGTTCAGAGCTTTACAGAGGAGCTATGGCTTACTTTGAACATATAAACAGAAATGGAGGTATTTACGGGAAAAAAATTTTGATAAAACCCTATGATGATGGTTATAATCCAATCCCAACAATAAAAAACACGATAAAATTTATAGAAGAAGATAAAGTTTTTTCTCTTTTTAATTATGTAGGAACTCCAACTGTAACAAGAATTCTACCAATTTTGAAAAGTAATAGTGACAAAAACATCTATCTTTTCTTCCCATTTACTGGTGCAATGCCTCATAGAAAACCTCCCTACGATGAATATGTTTTCAACTTAAGGGCATCCTATGAGCAGGAAACAGGAGGTTTAGTTGAGAATTTTTTAAAAATTGGAAGGAAAAATATTGGAATTTTTTATCAAGCCGATGCCTATGGAAGAAGTGGATGGGAAGGTGTAAGAAAAACTTTAGTGAAATATGGACTTAAAATAGTTGGTGAAGCTACATACAAAAGAGGAGCTAAGTACACAGACAGTTTCATTAGACAAGTTGAGATTTTAAAAAACTCAGGAGCAGATGCGATAATTTCTGTTGGTGCCTATGCTGCCTGTGCTGGTTTTATAAGGGATGCTCGAAACTTAGGATGGGATGTCCCTATTGCCAATGTCTCCTTTGTAGGCAGTGAATTTATGATAAATCTTCTTTTAGAAGAAGAAAGAAAAACAGGTAATATATATACAAAAAACTTAATAAATGCTCAGGTTGTTCCAAGTTATGAAGATATGGAACTAAAAGCAGTAAGACAATACAGAGAACTAATGGATAAATATAATCCACAGCCACCTGCAGATTTAATCGATAAAGATTACAAGCCTTTGAAGTACAGTTTTGTAAGTTTTGAAGGATTTTTAAATGCAAAAGTTATGGTAGAAATTATTAAAAAATTAGGAAAAGAACCAAAGAGAGAAAAAATAAAAGAAACTGCGGAAAGTATCAAAGACTTAGATATAGGAATTGACGAAAAAATAAACTTTTCACCATCAAGACATCAGGCTTTGCAAAAGGTTTACTACACAACATACAAAAATGGCAAATTTGTTCCCCTAAAGGACTGGAGTGAGTGGAAAAAATGAGAATGTCCAGGCTTTTTCAGAAAACTTTAATTAGTATAATTTTTCTTTTTCTAATAATATTCATAACTATAAGCATTTTTTCTGGATGGCATTTATATAATAATTTAACAGAGGAATACAAATCAAAAGGAACTGCTATAGCAAGCAGTATAGCATCATCATCTGTTGAGACAATTCTTAATCTTGACTCTGCCACCGTTCAGGCAATGATAGATCAATTTCTTGAGATAGAAGGAGTATCCTATGTTTTTGTTAGGGATTCCTCAGGACAGATAATTTCCCATACCTTTGTCCCAAATATTCCCCAAGAAATATTGGAAATATCAGATGCTCATAAAAGTGGAATAAAAGATATATCAATACAAGGAATGGGTGAATTTTTAGACATTGTTGCACCAATTACAGAAGGAGCTATCGGCTTTGTCCATGTGGGAATGAATAAAAACATCATTAACAAGAAAATGTGGACTGTTATTGGAAGCCAGATTGCTTTGTTATCAGCCATTTTTGCTCTTAGTTTATTTCTTGCATACTTTATGGTCAATAAAATATCTCAACCATTGAATGAACTTACAGAGTATGCTAAAAAGCTTCTTAATCATGATTTCAGTGCAAGGGTGGATATTAAATCTAAGGATGAAATTGGACTTTTAGCAAATACAATGCAATCAATGGCAAACAATATCAATGAAGTATTTGATCGTTATGAATATGCTCTTAAAGATGCTGTTTTAGAGTTGCAAAACACGCTTGCCTATTTAACTACAATTATAGACAACATGGCTGATGGACTGATCGTAGTTGATAAAGATGGAATCATAAATCATATCAATTCAGCAGTATCAGATATGTTTGGTCTTTTAGAACATGAGATGATTGGCAAAAATATTAAAATATTAGGGAAAAATTTTGTTGAGTTATCAACAAAATCTCTAGCCACAGAAGAAATAGTTACAGCAGAGATAAATCTTACAAAAAATAGATTCGGGAAGGCGGTTGCAAAAAGCATAAAAAAGGAATACTTTGCAGAAGACTCAGAGGCAAAGGGAATTCTTGGCTCTGTTATTCTAATAAGAGATATAACACAGGAAAAGAAGGTAGACAAGCTTAAAACAGAATTCATAACAATTGTAAGTCATGAATTACGAACGCCTTTAACTTCAATACTTGGTTTTGTAGAAATGATAGAAAGAAAGTTTAAAGATACTATTATTCCCAATATTGATTTGAATAATCAAAAAATTACAAAAGTTATAAATAAAATTGAACGAAATTTCGATATAATTCTTTCGGAAGGAGAAAGAATAACGTCTCTTATAAGTGATATTTTGGACATTTCAAAACTTGAATCAGGAACAGTTAAATGGAACCTTGAAGAAATATCGATTGAAGATATAATTGAAAATGCCTATAAAGCTCTTTCATCTTTATTTGAGCAAAAGGGACTTGCCTTTAATTTACAAATTCAGCCCAATCTTCCAAAAATTAATGCTGATAGGGAAAGGCTGATTCAGGTTATGATTAATTTATTTTCCAATGCGTTAAAATTCACTGAAAAAGGATTTATTAAATGCTCAGCAGAACTTTCAAATAATGAAATATTAGTAAAAGTTCAAGATACAGGAATTGGTATTCCAGAAGAGGAAATAGATACTATATTTGAAAAGTTCAAACAGGTAGGAGATATTATGAGAAATAAACCTAAAGGCACAGGATTGGGTCTTCCTATTTCAAAACAGATTATTGAAGCCCATGGTGGTAAAATATGGGTAAAAAGTGAATACGGAAAAGGAAGCATTTTTTACTTTACTATTCCTTTGATAAAAAGGGAGGGAAATAATAATGAAAATATTAATAGTTGATGACGAGGCAATTATAAGGGAGCTTATGTTACAGATTATTGATGAGATAGAGGATCTGGAGATTCAAACTCTTGAGGCAACTGACGGATTAGAAGCATTAGAACTAATAAAAAAAGAAAAACCAGATATAGTTTTTCTTGATATAATGATGCCAAAATTGAATGGATTTGAAATATGCAGAATATTTAAAAATGAACCTCCTTCATGGGATATGAAAATTATTATGCTTACAGCAAAGGGACAGGATATTGACATACAAACAGCAAAAGAACTTGGAGTAAAATGGTATATTACCAAACCATTTAAAATAAATGATATAATAAAACTTTTAAGGGAAATTGTTCAGAGGTGAGTAAAATGGTTATTGAAAAATTTTTAATTGAGCCACAGAAAGCTTTCTTAGTAGTAATTGATTTTCAGGAAAAACTTGCCAATGCAATGAAAAAAGATGTCTTAGAGTCTACTTTAAAAAACACTCTAAAACTTATACATTTGTGTAAAATACATGACATCCCAATTTTATTTACAGAACAGTATCCAAAGGGGCTAGGTCAAACATTAACTGAAATTAAAAATCTGATAGATGAATCAGCTATCGAAAAAATTCATTTTAGCTGTCTTAATGAAGAAAAATTTATAGAAAAAATAAAACAGTTAAGTAGAAATCAAGTTATTCTTGTAGGTATGGAAGCCCATGTTTGTGTATTTCAGACAGCTCTTGATTTTCTTATTAGAGATTACAGGGTTTTTGTACCAAAAGATGCCGTTTGTAGCAGAAGAAAGAATGACTGGAGGGTAGGTATTGACCTTATAAAAGAAGCAGGCGGAATTATTACCTGCACTGAAACAATTATATTTCAAATTTTAAAGAAAGCAGGTACACCTCAATTTAAAGCAATGCTGGAGTTTTTAAAATGATAGATTTTCATATTCACAGTGTTTTTAGCGATGGAGAGCTTATTCCAGCAGAAATTATTAGAAGAGCTGAATCATTGGGATATAAGGCATTATCAATTACTGATCATGCAGACCATTCAAACATTGATTTTATTATTCCTCGAATTGTAAAGATTATAAAAGAAATTCAACCATATACGTCGGTTGTTTTAATTCCGGGAATTGAGTTAACCCATGTACCGCCTAAACTTATTCCTGATTTAGCAAAGGAAGCAAGGTCTTTGGGAGCAAAAATTATTATTGTTCATGGAGAAACTATTGTTGAACCAGTAAAAGAGGGGACAAATGCTATGGCAGTTCAGTCTGATATAGATATCCTTGCTCATCCTGGACTTATCTCAGAAGATGAAGTAAAAGAGGCAAAGGAAAGAGGTATATGTCTTGAAATTACCTCAAGAAGAGGACATTCTTTAAGCAATGGTCATGTTGCCAAACTTGCTTTGATGTATAATACGAAGTTAGTAATAAACACAGATTCACACTCACCGAATGATCTAATTTCAAAGGATTTTGCTTTTAAAATATTAAAAGGTGCTGGGCTTATTGAAAGTCAAATAGATCAGGTTTTCAAAAACATGGAAGAAATTATAAGGAGGACAAGAATATGAAAAAAGAAGAACACATAGAGAGTTTCAAGGAAAAGCTCATGTCTCAGAGAAAAAAACTTTTAAACATAGCTATAATTTTTATTACTTCATTTGTCATAATCATGGGAATTTACATATACGATATAAAACAAGAAAGTGATGCAAAAGAACTTGAGGCAGAGGCATACAGATATTACTTTGGATTAATAAAGAACACAGAACTCTCACAGGATCAAAGATTTTTAAAGTCCGCAGAACTTTTTATTAAAGCTTACGAAAAGAAAAAAAATCTCTCTTATCTCCTGAATGCAGGATATGCCTATGATATGGCTCAACAAAAAGAAAAATCTCTTGAAATTTTAAATAAAGTAGTTAAATCTGGTGACCCTAATTTTTCTAATCTTGCAAAGGTAAAAATCGCAATGATTCATCTAAAATATAATGAACAGGATTTAACGGAAAAATATCTAATGGATATCATAAATGGTAAATCAGATACTTTAAAGGATTTTGCAATGTTTCAACTTGCTAAAATTTATGAAAAAGACAAAAGACAGGAAGCAATGAAATATTACAAAATGATTGTAGATAAATATCCTAATTCGCCCTTTGCATCTATAGCAAAGAAATTTTTAGAAAATGAAAAAAGGAAATAAAGCAAACTAATAAAATATTTAAGAAGGTCGTGGAATACCCCATTTTTTTCTTTTTTCCCACAAAGCCTTTCTTGTAATTCCAAGCATATCTGCAAGTTCTTGTTCCGTATACATTGATTGATATTTTAAGATAAATTCTTTGGTAAATTCCTCAATTGACAATATAGGAATTTCCTTATGTTTTTCAGAATTTATTTCAGGTCCTCTTAGGTATTCAGGAAGGTCTTCTAAAGTTATTGTATCAGATTCTGTAAAAACAACTGCCTGTTCTATTACATTCTGAAGCTCTCTGATATTACCAGGCCATGGGTATTTAAGTAAAATTTGTATTGCTTGGGGTTCAATTTTTTTAATATTTTTCCCCATTTTTATTGCAAATTTTCTCGTAAAATGATAGGCAAGTATTTCAATATCTTTACCTCGTTGTCTTAATGGTGGAATTTGAAGGGTAATAACATTGAGTCTGAAATATAAATCTTCTCTAAAATTGCCCTCTTTCACTGCTTCTATCAAATTTTTATTAGTAGCTGAAATAAACCTCAAGTCTACTTTTTTACTTATAACACTACCAAGAGGACGAATTTCCTTGTCCTCAATAACTCGCAGAAGTTTTGCCTGTAAACTTAAGGGCAAGTCTCCAATCTCATCAAGAAATAAGGTACCTCCATCAGCTATTTCAAGAAGCCCCTTTTTATCTGATGTAGCGCCTGTGAAGGCTCCTTTTACAAAACCAAAAAGTTCTGATTCAAGAAGATTCTCTGGTAAACTTGCACAATTTATTGCTACAAAGGGTTTTTTCTTTCTGTAACTTGCCTCATGAATTGCTCTTGCAAAAAGCTCCTTACCAGTACCCGTTTCTCCAAGAAGTAAAATGTTTGTCGGAGTGTTTGCTATTTTTTTAATTTTTTCAAGCAAAAGCTTAATTTCTAATGATTCACCAATTATTGAAAAAAAGTTCTCCTCAGTGGCTTGTATAATTTTCTCAGTTTCCTTTAAAATTGTTTTTTTTGTAAGTTCCCTAAAAGATGTCAATACTTCATCATAAACAAAGGGTTTTATAAGATAATCATCTACTTTAAGTTTCAAAGCTTTCAAAGCAGAACTTAAAGAAGGATAGGAAGTAGTTACAATAACTTTTACAGCGGTGTTTAAAGATTTAATTTTGCTTACAAATTCTAATCCATCGCCATCTGGAAGTTCTATTTCAACAATTACAAAGTCATGAATATAGGATGCATAAGTATTTAAAGCTTCCTGAAAGGTTGCTACTGAATCTACAATAAAACCCTGTTTTTTTAGATAATTACTTAAATTTTCCCTTAAAGAGCCATCTCCTTCTAATATAAGAATTCTTTCACTCATTAAGTATTGTCAAGGTTTAATAATACTTTAATACTATCTTCCTCTATATGATGTCTTTTAAATCCTAATCTTTCTGAGAGACCAAGCATGTAAGTATTGATTCTCAATATATCCATCCATATTCTTTTTACACCTAAATCCTTTGCTACCTCAATGGCATAACTGCAAAGGGCTTTTCCTACTCCTTTACCCTGCCAGGTATCTTCAACTAATATTGCCATTTCAGCATCTAAACCATCTGGATCCTTTGATAGTCTTACATCTGCAACAATCTTTTCTTCATCTTCATTCTTAATAACACATACAAATGCTAATTCTCTGTCATAGTCAACCTGACAGAATTTAACAAGATTTTCATGCCTTAAATCTATTGCTCTCTGGAAAAATCTTAGACTTATTGTTCTTTCTGAACATCTTTCAAGCAAATCTGCTATGAGGGCTTCATCTTCAGCTTTAATTGGTCTTACAATTGCTTTTGTTCCATCCTTCAACTCAATTTCTTTGTAAAGATGAATCGGATAAGGACAAATACTTAAATGAGGTGGACAGAACTCTCCTTTTATAAATGCTTTTTTCTTTGGTGCTGTTTTATCAAAAATTATACTACAGTCTAAGGCAAATATTTCTGAATCAGTAATAAATATTGGATTAATGTCAAACTCTTTAATCTGTGGAAAATCAGAAATTAAATAAGAGAATTTTACAACAGTCTCTTCAAGTCTGCGTAAAATATCTTCATAATAGAAATATTTACTAAGATATCTATAGATTTTCGTTTCTTCCATTAATCTTTTTGCAAGTGTCTGATTTAATGGAGGAAGTCCTATTGAATAGTCTTCCAATACTTCAATAAGATTCCCGCCTGTACCAAATAGGATAACTGAGCCAAAGGTTGGGTCTTTTTTCGCTCCTAATGCAATTTCATATCCGTATGTTATAACCATTGGTTGAACTATAATAGAGGCTTCGGGGTCTCCATGCTCTGTAGCGAGTTTTTTTAGCCATTTAAATCCCTCTATTGCTTCTAATTCATCTCTTACATCAAGGATTACTCCTCCTTTTTTAAATTTGTGAATTATTTTAGGTGTATCTATTTTTAGAACAACTGGATATCCTATTTCAACTATGGCTTTTTTTAGTTCCTCTATTGTATTTGCTCTTTTTGTAAGAATAACAGGAATCCCATAGGCAGAAAGCATCTCAGAGGCTTCAAAAAAAGTTGGAATGGCTCTTCCTTCTGATATTGCTTTTTCTATTATTGTTTGTACCTTTTCAGTATCAAACTTAACATCCTTAAGAATTGTTTGAGGTGTCTCAAGAAGTAATTTTAGATTAAAGTCATAACGATACATATACATAAATGTTCTCACTGCTTGTTCAGGAGTTACAAAAGTAGGAATTCCATTTGAATTTAATAATTCTCTGGCATCTTCTACTAAACTTGCGCCCATCCAGTTAGTAAGCACAGGTTTATAGGGATTTTCTTTTGCTATTTTTATAATTCTTTGAGCTGTAATGACAGGATCTGCTCCTAAGGAAGGTGTTAGCATAACTAAAACAGCATCTACATTTTTATCTTTAATTATTACGCTTAAAGCCTTTTCATAATAATCAGGTTTTGCATCTGAAACTAAATCAAGGGGATTTCTAATAACTCGGGTTGGCACATTTCCTTCGAGTTCCCTTAATGTTTCTTCTGAAAATTCAGCAAGTTCTCCTCCTAATTTAAGAAGGCTGTCAACAGCAGTAACAGCTGGAGCACCTGCATTTGTAATTATTGCAAGCCTTTTACCTTTTGGTCTTCGCTGCTTTGAAAGAGTTTCTGTAATGTAAAACATATCAAGGGTTTCATCAACCCTTACAGCACCTGCTCTTTTAAAGGCAGCATCATAAACTTTATCTTCACCTGCAAGTAATCCTGAGTGAGTTAAAGCAACTTCAAGAGATTCTACAAATTTACCTGATTTTACGATAACTATAGGTTTTGAAAAAGCAAAGGAACGAGCAGATGTCATAAACTTTCTTCCGTTTTTGATAGATTGCATATATATGACTATTGCTCTTGTAGAAGGATCAACACCAAAAAAATCTATGAGATCAGCGAAATCTATATCTATGTCTGAACCAAGAGAGACAAAATAACTGAATCCGATATTTTTATCAGAAGCCCTATCTAAAAGAGCAACAGAAAGGGTAGCACTCTGGGCTATTAATGCAATATTACCTTTATTAAGTCTTCTTTTAAAAAGGCTTACATTCAAATTAATTCCTGGTCTGATAAATCCAAGAGTATTCGGACCTAAAAGCCTGAACCCGTATTTTCTATGAATTTTCTCTATTTCTTCTTCAAGGTGAATTGCTTCTCTGACCTTTGTTCTAAAGTCAGGACAAAGCAGGATAACCCCTTTTACCGCTTTCTGTCCGCATTCTTCTAAAACAGTCAAAACATTTGAGGAACATTCTTCTGCTAATACAACAAGGTCAATATCTTTTGAAATATCACTTAAGTTTTTGTAGGCTTCAACTCCTTGAACAGAATCTGTCTTTGGATTAACAGGATAAACGATTCCCCTATATCCTTCTCCAATAAGATTTCTAAAAACAGTATAGCCAATACTTCCTGGCTTGTCATCGGCTCCTATTACAGCAATTCTTCTTGGGTTGAAAAAATATTCAAGATTATAAATTGACATTTTCCTCTCCTTCTAAAATTCTACCAACACTTACTACTTTGTCATCTTGAGTAAGGTCAATTAATCTAACACCTGTTGTAGCTCTTCCCTGTGGACGAATTTGAGAAACTTTAAGTCTGAGCATTTTGCTACTACTACATATAATAATTTCATCATCATCTTTAACTTGTAAAGATGCTACAACATTTCCTGTTTTTGGGGAAAGCTTAATGTTTTTTACTCCTGTTCCTCCTCTGTGCTGAAGTCGATACTCTTCAATCGGTGTTTTTTTCCCAATTCCTTTTTCTGTAATTGTAAGAACATAGGAACCCTCAGATACAACATCTGCAGAGACTACTTCATCACCTGATTCGGAAAATCTTATTCCAATAACTCCTCTGGCTGTTCTTCCCATAGCTCTTACATCAGATTCATCAAATCTTATTGACATTCCCTTTTTAGTTGCAATTATAAGATGGTTTTTTCCATTTGTTTTTACTACTGATATCAATTCATCTGCTTCATCAAGATCTATTGCAATAACTCCTTTACTTCGGATATTTCTAAACTCTTCAAGGGATGTTTTCTTTACAAATCCTTTTTTTGTAAACATTGTAAGAAAACCTTCTTCAAGATCTTTACATACCAAAGCGGTAGTAATCTTTTCTCCTTCATTTAATTGTAGTAGATTTACAATTGCCTTTCCACGAGAGAGCCTTCCTGCCTTTGGTATTTGGTAAATCTTAAGGCAGTAAACTCTCCCAAAGTTGCTGAAAAATAGAATATGATCGTGAGTTGAACCAACTAAAACATCGGTAAGATAATCTTCGGAAACAGTTTCCATAGGAGTAAGTCCCTTACCACCCCTTTTCTGACTGCGATAATCGGAAAGAGAAGTTCCCTTAATATAACCAAGATTGGTAAGGGTAATTACCATGTCTTCTTCAGTAATAAGGTCCTCTATTCTTATTTCTTTTGTTTCAGTAACTATTTGAGTTTTTCTTCCATCTCCATATTTTTGTTTTATCTCAATCAACTCTTCTTTAATAATATTTTTAACAAGTTCTTCGCTTTCAAGGATTGCTTTTAGTCTTTCAATTTCTTTGAGCATCTCTTCATAATCATGAATTATTTTTTCTCTTTCAAGTCCTGTAAGTCTCTGTAGTCTCATATCAAGTATTGCCTGCGCTTGGTTCTCTGTTAAAGGAAATCTATTCATAAGTCGTGTTTTTGCTTCTTCTGGATTTTGAGATTTTCTGATAATTGAAATTACTTCATCAAGATTTTCAACAGCGATCTTAAGTCCAAGTAATATGTGTGCCTGATGTTCAGCCTTTTTTAAATCAAAGGCTGTTCTTTTTAGGACAACATCTTTTCTATGTTTAATAAACTCCCATAAGGTTTCTTTAAGGTTTAGTATTCTTGGTTGCCCATCAACAATTGCAAGCATTATTGCTCCAAAAGTTGTTTCCATTTGAGTATGTTTATAAAGATTGTTAAGGATAACTTCGGGCATTTCACCTTTTTTAAGTTCAAGAACTACTCTTATGCCTTCTCTATTTGATTCATCTCTTATTTCAGTGATTCCTTCAATATTCTTTTCCCTTACAAGTTCAGCAATTTTCTCTATTAATCTTGCTTTGTTAACCTGATAGGGAATTTCTGTAATTACAATTCTTTCTTTAAAAGACTTACCTTCTGGTTCTGTCTCAAAAAGATATGACTCTTTTGCTTTTTTACCCTTTGCTTCTTTTTCTACCTTTGCCTTAGCTCGGACTTTTATAAGTCCTCTACCTGTAAAGTAGAGGTCCTTTATACCATCAATACCATAAATTATTCCCCCTGTTGGGAAATCAGGTCCTTTGACAAAATTTGTGAGTTCCTCAACTGAAATCTCAGGTTTTTCAAGAAGATTAATTAGTGCATCTATAATTTCGTTAAGATTATGAGGTGGAATATTTGTTGCCATTCCAACAGCTATTCCTGAGGAACCGTTTATTAAAAGATTAGGAATTCTTGTAGGTAAAACAAGGGGTTCTTCAGTTGTTCCGTCAAAATTAGGAACAAAAGGAACAGTTTCCTTATCTATGTCCTGAAGAAGTTCTTCAGCTATTTTTGTAAGCCTTGCTTCAGTATAACGATATGCTGCTGGAGGATCACCGTCAATAGAACCAAAATTACCCTGTCCATCAATAAGAGGATAACGCATATTGAAATCCTGAGCCAGCCTTACTAAAGCATCATAAACAGCCTGGTCTCCATGGGGATGATATTTCTTTAAAACTTCACCGACAACACCAGCGCATTTTGAATACTTTTTACCAGCAAGAAGTCCTTCTCTAAACATAGCATATAAAATTCTTCTTTGTACTGGTTTAAGTCCATCTCTTATATCTGGAAGTGCTCTACCTATGATTACGCTCATAGCGTAATCAAGATAACTAACCTTCATTTCCTCTTCAATATTGACTTTCAGAATATTTGACATGCCTTACCTCTTTTATTTTTCATAGGATTTATTAAAATTATCGGAGCAAAAAATTCATTTACAGGAACTACATGATGAAGATTTACAGGATGTACAGGCAGAATTACCCTTTTGAACCCCTTTCATTGAAAAAGAAGACATTTTTTTAAATATTTCATTGGAGTTACACTTTGGACAGGTTACTGTTTTGTTGCCAAAAAGGAGAACTTCAAAATTTTCTCCACACTTTTTGCATTCATATTCATATATAGGCATTCTATCACCTCTTTAAGAGAGTAATTTAAGCATTTTTATTATATCATAGCTTGCCTTATACCTAAAAATTCTTTTAAAGTAAATATGATAAAAATTTTTCGTAGGAGGATAATGTGCTAAAAACACTCAGGAAAAATGCTAAATATTTTTATTTTCTATTTTTTTTGGTGATAATCACTTTTGTATTTTGGGGAGTTGGAACTGTTGACAAACCTAAGATAGAATATGTAGCAGAAGTTGATGGACAGAAGATTTATGCTGAAAAATTTTGGAGAAATTATGAAGAACTAAGAAGAGTTTATCGTGAAGTATTTGGAGAGAAAGCTTCAGAAATAGATAAGGATTTAAAGGAGAGAGTTTTAGAGGATTTAATTAATGAAGAAGTTCTTTTATGGATAGCAAAAAAATATGAAATCGAAGTAACTGACAAAGAAGTTCAAAATGCAATAATAAATGATCCAAGATTTATGCGAAATGGGGTTTTTCAAAAGGATATATATTTTCAAATCCTAAAATTGAATAGAATTACTTCTGCTCAATATGAAGCCTATCTTAAAAGAGAAATAACAATAGGTAAAACTCTTCAGTTAATTACTTCTGCTAAGGGTAAAAATGAAATATCTGATGAAATTTTTATTAAAGCCTTTTTAAAATCAGTTAAAGAGAATATTCCCATAAAGATAAATAAAGAGGCAATTTCATAGAATGGAGAAAATTTTTAGTCAACTGAGATGGCAGGATTTAATAGATATTGCAGTTGTTTCTTTTATTATTTACAAAATTTTTATTCTTGTTAAAGGGACCCGTGCTGCAAGAATGCTCATTGGTGTAGGTGTATTACTTGCTTTATCTCTTTTTTCAAGATTTTTTGAATTATACACCCTTGACTGGCTTATACAGAGTTTCTGGACACAGATTATTATTGTTTTAATAATTCTTTTTCAACCTGAAATTAGAAAGGCTCTTGCCCAGATGGGCGAAACTCCTCTTTTTCATAGATTTAGTTCTGCTGGAGAGATGAAAACTATTGAGGAAATAGTTAAAGCAACACAGGCACTTGCTAATAAAAAAATAGGTGCTCTAATAGTTTTTGAAAGAGATGTAAGTCTTAGTGAATACATTGAGATTGGTGTGCCTCTTGACGCAAAAGTTACAAAGGAACTCTTAATGAGCATATTTCATCCTACAAGCCCCATTCATGATGGTGCTGTAATAATTAAAGGGAATAAAATTTTAGCTGCTGGTTGTTTTCTTCCAATAAAGCTTGGAGCAGATTTAAAAAAAACCTATGGCACAAGACATAGAGCTGCATTAGGTATTACAGAGGAAACCGATGCGGTTGCGGTAATTGTATCAGAAGAAACAGGATCAATTTCTTTAGCAGTTAATGGTCAACTTGAGATAAATCTTGACACGGAGAAATTAAGACATTCCCTTACAAATCTCTTTACAACAGAGAGGCAAAAAAGGTGAAAAAATTTTTTGAAAATCTCATAACAGAAAATCTTACATTTAAATTAATTTCTATTGTATTAGCTGTTTTCCTTTGGTTTTTTGTAACCTTTAAAGGTCAGACAGAGACCTATGTGGAGGTTCCCATTGAGTTTAAAGGAGTTCCAGTGGGAATGGAAATTTTGAAACAGAATGTAAAAAAAATAAACATATCAATTTCTGCTCGGGAAAGAATAATTAGAGAGATTGCACAAAATAACATAAGAGTAATTATTGACCTATCTAATGCAAAGCTTGGAGAAAATTCAATGCCAATCACTAAATCATCTATAAAGATTCCAAGAGGAGCTGAAATTCTTAGGATTGAACCTTCAATAGTTAAGGTTTACTTAGATAAAAAAGCTCAGAAAATGGTTCCTGTTAGAGCAGTAATTGTTGGAAATCCCGAAAAAGGATTTATTATTCGTTCAATTGAGTTAGATCCATCGAAAATAAATATTGAGGGAGCCAAAAAGGAGCTTGACAGAATTCAAATTATTAAAACAGAACCAATTGATATTGAAGGAATTAAAGAAAATATATCCATTCAAGCTAAAATAGACCCTGAAGGCAAGATTTTTAGAAGTGATAAAGATACAATTAATGTAAAAATTGAGATAAGGAGGAGGAATTAGTGGAATTTATAGCTAATTCATCTATGAAGGAGAGTAAAAATTTACTTTTTGGAACAGATGGGATAAGAGGAACAATAAACCTTTATCCTATGTTACCAGAGATATGTTTAAAAGTCGGAATGGCATTATGTTTTCTCTTAAAAGAAAGACTTTCCCATAAACCAAAAATTTTGATAGGAAAGGATACAAGAATATCTGGTTATGCTATAGAATCAGCTTTGACTGCTGGTATAACTTCAATGGGTGGAGATGTATATCTTGTAGGACCTATTCCAACTCCAGCAGTTGCTTTTCTTGTAAAGAGCATGCGAGTTGATGCGGGAGTAGTAATATCAGCATCCCATAATCCTTTTTATGATAACGGAATAAAAATATTCTCAAACGATGGTTTTAAACTTTCTGAAGAAATTGAAAGAAACATCGAGATTTTAATTAATAAATCTAATTTTCCAGAAAATAGACCTTCTGCCCAATTTTTAGGTAAGGCATACAGAATTGAGGATGCTCAGGGTAGATATATAGAGTTTGTGAAGTCAACTTTACCAAAGGATTCGAATCTTGAAGGATTAAGGGTTGTAATTGATCCTGCTAATGGAGCAGCCTATAAAATTACTCCCACCCTTTTCCATGAATTAGGCGCAGAAGTTATAACAATTAATGACAAACCCGATGGACTCAATATTAATAAAGAATGTGGTGCTCTTTATCCTCAATCATTAGCAAAAAAAGTTGTTGAATTTGGAGCCCATCTTGGTATTGCCCATGACGGAGATGCTGACAGAACTATCTTTGTAGATGAAAAGGGACAGATAATAGACGGTGATTTTATTATTACAGTATGGGCAGAGGAACTTAAAGAACATAAGAGATTGAAAAAAAATACTGTTGTTACAACAATAATGACAAACATGGGAGTTGAAAATTATTTAAAAAATCGCGGAATAAAAATAATAAGAACAAAGGTTGGAGACAGATATGTTGTGGAAGAAATGCTCAAAGGCGGATACACCCTTGGAGGAGAACAGTCAGGACACATAGTTTGTCTTGACTATACAAATACTGGTGATGGTCCTATTACAGCAGTTCAGATAGCATATATAATAAAAAGAAAAGAAAAAAATTTGAGTGAACTTATAAAAAATATTCCCCGATATCCTCAAGTTCTAAGAAACATCAAAATTCCAGATTCTTTCCCAAAGGACAAAATAAATCATATAGTTGAAAGTATAGAAGAGATTGCAAAAAAATTTGAGAAACAAACGAAAGGAAGAATAGTAATAAGACCCTCTGGAACAGAACCGAAGATAAGAATAATGGTAGAAGAAGAAGATTCAGAAAAAGTATTAAAAATTTCTGAAGAACTTGAAAATATAACAAAAAAGTTGATTGCTATGTAATGCCCTATTTATTTGCCCTATTATCTGGTATTTTCGCAGGCTCAATTTTCATCTATTTCCCAGTCTTTTCAATTCTTTTTGCCCTTACTCCTTCCTTGTATCTTTTTTTTAAGAATAAATATTCATCAAGTATTGTCTGTCTTATTCTTGCATTAACGAGTATTTTTTATGTAAATATACATCAAAGTAAGGCTTTATCAGAAGAAAACAATAAAACTATAGTTTTCGAAGGTTACATAATCTCTCAAAGCAACAATTTTTACTGGTTTAAAACAACTGAAGGAAAAACAATAAAAATTTACTTTGAAAAACCTTTGATGGAACAAAAAGTTTATGAAGTTGAATGTAAAAGGATTGCAGAACATAAAAATCCTTTTTCAATAATTAGTAAAAATCCTTTCTGTTTTCCCAAAAAAATAGAAGAAAAAAGTCATTTAAAATTTACATTTTTTGATAGTCTCAGAAATAAGATCAATAAAAAGTTAAAAGAAAAACTTAGCGTTGATAATGCAAATGTTTTGATTGCTATGACAGTTGGATATCGCCATGAAATATCAAATCAAATTAGAGAGGATTTCCAAAAAACAGGGCTTATTCATCTTTTAAGTATCTCAGGAGCACATTTTAGTCTTATTTTTACTTTCTTTTTTCTAATTTTTAGATTTTTTCTTAAAAATCTACCATATCGGGCTTTAGTTTATCTTACCCAATATATGAAACCTTCCCAATTAGCTATTATTTTGTGTTTTCCAATTGTAATAGGATATTTCCTTTTAGTTGAGGTAAACTATCCTTCCTCAAGGGCATTTATTATGGCTACATTTTTTATGATAGGAGTTCTTACAGAAAGAAAATCATTATGGTTTATTACTGTCAGCATCGCATGTCTTATAATCCTGATTATTGAGCCAAATGCTATCTTTGATATTTCCTTTCAGCTTAGCTTCCTTGCTACAGTAGGGATAGGATTTGCAACTGACATTTTTAAGGAGTTCAAATATAAAATTAGTAATAGGCTTGCTTCTTATATTGTTTTAAGTCTTCTTGTTAGTATTTCAGCGGTATTATTCACAGCACCAATTATAGCCTATAAATTTCACTATTTATCATTAATCAGTCCCCTTGCAAACATTTCAGCAGGCTTACTTATAGGGATGATTCTTTTCCCTTTGAATTTAATTTTTATTATTGTATTTCTCGTAACAGGCTTCTATCCCCTTCCAGAACTTATTGAATATATTGCTAAATTTTCATTTTATGTGATGCATCTGCTTGCCTCATTTAAATATTCAGCATTCTATGTGCCTGTTTTTCCACTATTTACAGTTTTTTTATCTTATTTTTCTTTATTTATAATGGTCTTAGGCTTTTACATGGCTAAGGGATGGAAGAGAGGGATTTTGTTATCCTTTTCATTTTTGTTAATTTTTTCTGCTATTTTAATAGGTTATATCAAAATAAAAGAAGAACAAAATTTTCTTAAAATAATTTTTCTTGATGTTGGTCAGGCAGACTCTTCGATAATTGAGACTCCATCTGGTGTCTTTATTGTTGATACTGGCAAAACAGGATTTGAGGCTGAACAGTTTTTAAAAGCTAAGGGATATAAAGACTTAGTTGCTTTAATCATTAGTCATGAACAAGGAGATCATGCAGGAGGATTTTTAAGAATTTTAAATAGATTTAATGTAAATGAAATATGGGATAATGGATATACAATCTACAATATAAAAGTACCTTTGAATTTAAGACATCTTGAAAGGGGAGATGTTTTAAAGGTTGGCAATTGCGAGTTTACTGTGCTTCATCCATATAAGGATTTTTATGTCAGTTCGCTAACAAAAGATAGTAATGAATTAAGTTTAATTTTCAAATTTAAATGCTTCAAAAGAGAATATCTCTTTTTATCAGATGCTGGGAAATCTGCTATAGAGAATCTTCCAGTTGGATATTTAAAAGCAGATTTAGTTAAAGTTCCCCATCATGGTAGTAAACATTCCTTTTATGAGGATTTATACAAATTTGCTATGCCACAGATTTGCATAATCAGTGCAGGAAAAGGTAATCCCTATGGACATCCCCACAGGGAAGTTATTGAATATTTAAGTAAAATATGTAGAATTTACAGAACTGATATTGAGGGTGCCATTCAGATTAAAGAAGACAATTTTGGCAACATCAAAATACAAAGCTTTGAAGAAAGTCGGTTTAAACCTTACAGAGATATTGAGAATTTAAAAAAAATGTTTATTTTATGGTAGAATTAAGCCATGATAGCTTTAATTGACTATGGAATGGGTAATATTAGAAGCGTATTCAAGGCCCTTGAAACAGTTGGTGCTCAGATTTTAATTACTCAGAATGCTGAAGATATTCAAAAAGCGAAAGCTATAGTACTTCCAGGCGTAGGAGCTTTTAAAGATTGTATGACAAATCTTTCACAACTTGAACTTCTTTATGTTATCAAAGATGAAATACTAAAAGGTAAGCCCTATTTTGGAATATGTCTTGGAATGCAGATTCTTTTTACTGAATCTGAAGAATTTGGAATATGCAAAGGTATGGATTTACTAAAAGGCAAGGTTTTGAGATTGAATTTACCAAAGGAATATAAAATACCTCACATGGGATGGAATATGGTTAGAATAAAGAAAAAAAATAAAATTTTAGAATCCCTTTTAGATAACTCCTATTTTTATTTTGTTCATTCCTATTATGTAATACCAGATGAACCTAAGGTTGTAGCGGGTGTTACTGATTACGGCATTGAATTTACATCAATAATACAATATGAAAATATTTTCGCCACCCAGTTTCATCCTGAAAAATCTCAGAAGATAGGTTTAAAACTTCTAAGAAATTTTGTTCAGCAAATTCGATGAAAAAAGTTATTTTAGGAACTGCCGGTCACATTGACCACGGAAAAAGTTCTATTGTAAAAGCCCTCACAGGTATAGACCCAGATAGACTTAAAGAAGAAAAGGAAAGAGGAATTACAATAGACCTCGGGTTTGCAAATATTTTTTATCCTGATCTTATAGTTGGAATTATTGATGTTCCAGGGCATGAAAGATTAATAAGAAACATGCTTGCAGGTGTAGGTGGAATTGATATGGTTATGCTTGTTGTTGCTGCTGATGAAGGAGTGATGCCTCAGACAAAGGAACATCTTGCAATATGTGATCTTCTAAAAATAAAAGCAGGAATTATTGTTTTAAATAAAGTAGATTTGATTGATGAAGAAACTTTAGAACTTGCAAAAGAAGATGTAAGGGAAGCTGTAAAGGATACATTTCTTGAGAATGCAGAAATAATTCCCATTTCGGCAAAAACAGGGTATAATATTGATTTATTAAAAGAGAAAATAAAAGAAATTGCTTTGAAAATTGAGGAAAAATCATCTGGTGGCTTATTCAGAATGCCTATTGATCGAGTATTCACCCTTAAAGGTTTTGGAACTGTTGTAACAGGAACGATTTTAAGCGGGAGTATTTCTGTGGATACTCCTGTTGAGATTCTTCCAACAGGGATTAATTCAAAAGTAAGAGGACTTCAAAGTCATGGACAATCAATTAAAGAAGCCTTTGCTGGACAAAGGGTTGGTATAAATCTGCAAGGACTATCAAAGGAAGACTTAAAAAGAGGTGATATTGTTACAATTCCGAATAAACTAAAGCCTACATATCTTATTGAGGCAAAAATAAAACTTCTTAAAGATGCTACAACTCTAAAAAATAATGTATATATTCATTTTTATTTAACTACCTCTGAGACAGTAGGTAGGGTTAAACTACTTGATAAAAATGAAGTTTTACCAGGGCAGGAAGCTTTTGTTCATATAAAATTAAAAGACCCTATAATTGCCATGGCTAAAGATAGATTTGTTATAAGAAGATTTTCTCCTCTTGAGACTTTAGGTGGAGGTGTAGTTCTTGACCCTCAACCACCAATAAAAAAGAAGGATATAGATCTTGAACATCTCCGTATTCTTTACAATGGTGACCTTTCTGAATGTCTTGAAGTTAAGATTAAAAGAAAGGGGATGAAAGGCATGTCAGTCGAGGAAATTGAAGGATGGATAAATATTGATATCAGTCAGATTCACACTGCCGTTGAAAAACTTTTAGGGAAGAATAAAGTTATAAAAGTTGAAAATAGACTTTTTCACATAGAAATTTTTGAAAATTTTAAACAAATTCTTCTAAATTTACTTAAAGATTTTCATGCCAATAATCCCTTTAAAGAAGGTTTACCTAAGGAAGAGTTAAAGAATAAACTGTCTCTTGAGAGATTCCCTGAGATTTTAATGCTACTACCAAAGATTGATGAAATTCTTATTGAGGGTAGTTTAATAAAATTAAAATCTCAAACTAAACAGGATATTGATCCATTTATAGAAGAAAGAATACTAAAAGAGTTAACCATTAGAGAATTTCAGCCACCTTTCAAAGATGAGCTTTCAAGTATTCTTAAAATTAAGGAAACCAGATTGGATGACCTATTGAAAATAATAGCTAAAAAAGGCAAGATAGTTAGAATAAATGATAGCCTGTATCTTGCAAAGGAAAACTATGAAAAAATGCTAAATCTTTTAAAAGATTTTTTTTCAAAAAAAACAGAGATAACTGTTTCAGAGTTCAGAACTATGCTTAATACTACAAGAAGATATGCTATTTTATACCTTGAATATCTTGATTCAAATAAAATAACCTTGAGAGTTGGCGAGGTTAGGAAGTTAGTTAAGAGAGGATAGAAGTGACAAAGAAAAAGATTAAATTTTTTATTTTATTTTTTGTTTTGGGTATTATCTCAGGGATTATAATTTTTAATTTTTTTAAAACTCCTAAACAATCAATTCCTATTTATAGAGACTTTGCAGAACCAGTCAAAAGTTTTTCTGAAATAGTAAAGGCTGTCTCTCCCTCTGTTGTTAACATTTCAACAATGAGAACCTTACAGGTTCCGCCAACTCTGGAAGATTTATTTGAATCCTTACCACCCTATGGTAATTCACAGGGTAAAAAATGGAAAGAAATGAGTATGGGGTCTGGTGTTGTGGTTTCATCGGATGGTTATATTCTTACAAATTATCATGTGATTGAACAGGCAGAGGATATTAAAGTAACGCTATATGATAGAAGAACTTTCAAAGCAAAAGTCGTTGGTGTTGATCCTAAAACCGACCTTGCAGTAATTAAAATAGATGCAAAGGATTTACCAATTGCTTCATGGGGAGATTCAGATAAGCTTCAAGTGGGAGATTTTGTCCTTGCTATTGGGAATCCTTATGGTTTAACTCATACTGTTACAATGGGAATAATAAGTGCAACAGGAAGAGCAGATGTTGGAATAGCTGATTATGAAGATTTTATTCAAACAGATGCGGCAATAAATCCGGGAAACTCTGGTGGACCTCTTGTTAATATCAAAGGAGAAATTATTGGGATCAATACTGCCATATTTTCCCGAACAGGAGGATATCAGGGGATTGGTTTTGCAGTGCCAAGCAATATGTCGCGGATTATAAAAGACAGTCTCATAAAGGATGGGAAAGTAGTTAGAGGATGGATTGGAGTTATGGTTCAGGACTTAACAGCAGAACTTGCAGAAAAGTTTAACCATAAAGAACCTTACGGAATCATAATCACAGATGTAACTAAACAGAGCCCGGCCTATAAAGCAGGTTTAAAAAGAGGTGATATAATAACTGAAATTGACGGGAAAAAAATTACAGAGAGTGCTATTTTGCGGAATCTTGTTGCCCAGAGTAAAATAGGCACTATAGCAAATTTAAAAATTTCGAGGGATGGTAGAATTTACATTATACCTATTAAAATTGAACAACTTCCTTCAGATCAGTTTATTGAATCAAAAATCTATCGAAAAAATTATACAGAATCAGAAAATCCCTTCAAGGGTCTTTCATTAATTGACCTTGACCCATCAATGGCAAAACAGATTGGTGTTGATCCTGAGGACAGAGGAGTAGTGGTTTACAGGATTGAACCAGGCTCACCTGCTGAAAATTCAGGATTTCGAAAGGGAGACCTTATAATGGAAATAGAAAAACAGATAATTGTAAATTCTTCTGATTTTCAAAGGCTTATACAGAAAATTTCAAAGGGTGATATTTTGGTTCTCATAAACAGAGGCGGTAAAAAATTTTATACAATACTTTCGACATCATGAATCTTTTAATATTACTTTTTATAATAAGTCTTATTTTTGGTATATATGTAGAAGAAAAAAATGTTAATGATTTTCAACCTTTTGTAAAGGGTTCTATAATATTCTTAGGTGCTCTTATATTAAGTTTTTTTGTATACTTTAAACTAAAAAAATTAAATAACTCACAAATTTTATTTACCCTAATAGGTCTTTTTTTAGGTATTTTCAAAGGCTTTCTTTTGAGTTTACCTTTATTAATTCTGTCATCGAAGCTTAGTTTTATTGCCTTTATTTTAATGATTAGTTTTGGATATGCTGGTGCCATTTTTGGTTTACAAAGTGGAAACAGAATAAAAATTTCAGACCTTTTGCTTTTCATAAAAAAAGAATCTCTTTGGGAGGAGCCGAAAATTTTAGATACAAATGTATTAATTGATGGAAGAATAGCATACCTTGTAGAACTTGGATTTATAAAAGGAACAATTTTAATACCAAGATTTATACTACGAGAGATTCAGTATATTGCTGATTCTCCTGATCCTTTAAGAAGAGTAAAGGGTAAGCGAGCACTGGATATACTTCAAAGAATTCAAAGTTCAGACAAAATAAAATTAGAGATAATTGAAAAAGATATTCCAGAAATAAAAGAAGTTGATATAAAGCTTATTGAATTTACTCGAGGCATAAAGGGAACAATTATTACAAATGATTTAAACCTAATAAAAATTGCTCAACTTAGAGGAGTTCCTGTTTTGAATTTAAATGAATTAGCTCAGGCTATGAGACCTCCTGTGCTACCAGGGGAAGCCTTAAGTCTATTTATAGTCAAAGAGGGTAAGGAACATGACCAAGGAGTTGCTTATCTTGATGACGGGACAATGGTAGTAGTTGAGGGTGGAAGAAATTATATTGGTAAGACAATTGATGTAGTAATTCATAGTGTACTTCAGACTTCAACAGGCAGAATGATATTTGGTAAACCGAAATCAGATTTTACAAATAAAGATGAATCAGAGGATGAATAATAAGATTAGAGTCATAGTACTTTCAGCTGGAATAGGCAGAAGATTTGGTTCACCAGATAAAGTTTTCATAGAGTTAGAGGGGAAACCTCTTTTTATTTGGTCTGCTGAAATTTTTGAAAAATTAGAAGAAGTTGATTATTTATGGATTGTTACAAGAAAAGAGATGATTGAAAAAGTTAAGTATTATCTAAATAGATTTAATTTTAAAAAAGTTGAAGGAATTGTTGAAGGTGGTTTAGAAAGACAAGACTCTGTATACAATGCATTGAAATCTTTACCTGAGGATACTAATATTGTATTAATCCATGATGCAGCAAGACCTTTATTAAGTAAAGAATTGGTAATAAGATTATTGAATGCAATGAAGTCTCATATCGATGGCGTTATCCCTGTGGTTTCTCTAAATGATACCATTAAGTGGATTAAAAAGGGAGGCGTTATTGGTGGCACTCTCAACAGAGATATTTTAAAGGCGGTTCAGACCCCTCAGATATTTTGGTTTGAAAGAATCATGGAAGTCTATAAAAAAGCCTATAAAGAAGGTTTTTATGGAACAGATGATGCTTCTCTAATTGAAAGATATGGAGGAACAATAATAGCAGTGCAAGGAGAAGAAAGTAATATTAAAATTACAACAAAGAATGATTTTAAAAAAATTAAGTTAATTCTTAAGGAAAATATAGAACAATTGGATAGTGTTTTAAATTCAATAAGAATCGGTATAGGCTATGATAGTCATAGACTTGTTGAAGGAAGAAAACTGATAATAGGAGGTGTTGAAATTCCTTATCAAAAAGGTCTTTATGGACATTCAGATGGTGATGTTTTAATCCATGCAATAATTGATGCAATTTTAGGTTCAGCAGGATTAGGTGATATAGGAAAACACTTTCCAGACACAGACCCAAAATATAAAAATATTTCAAGCATTCTTTTACTTGAGGAAACTTTAAAAATAGCAAAATCCAATCAAATAAAGCCAGTATGGATTGATTGCACAATTTTTGCAGAAAAACCAAAAATGGCTCCATTCATTCCAGTAATGACAGAAAAACTTAATTCCTTAGGATTGAGAATAAACATAAAAGCAAAAACTAATGAAGGTATGGGATTCATTGGAAGACAAGAAGGCATTGCTTCCCAGGCAATCTGTTTAAGTAGAGTTATCTTTTAATTTCATGTTCATTTTATGATTATATTTCTCTTTTTATTGATCCTTTTTTTCATTACCAGAACTGTTTAACAAAGCAGTGAGCAAGCCAAAAGCGAATTATACTGCTACAGTAAATAGTAACAAAACAATATGCGGCATCTATATAGTGATGAAAAGAAAATGAACTCCTACTGGCTCACTCCCAATGCTTTTTATGTTTCACATAAACTTCAGAGACTTTTGTGTCTGTCCAATGCTTGATTCCTTCTGTGTTGCATAGAAAAAGTTCTTTTTCTTCTGGATATTATGTCCTAACCTGAAAATATTTGAAAATTTTTTCTTTAATTTTATAAAATTTATCATTCTGTCCTGAAGGACAGTTTGGAAGCCATGAAGGCATAGAGGGATGCTTTCATGGTTTTTTATTTTGATGATTATATCAAGTAGAAATAAATTAACAAAATTTTTATTGTTATCAGTCCTGTTTCACTTTTTTATTTTTCTTGCCTGCTCAAGCTTTGCTTTGTTAACAAAGCAAAATCAGGAATTTGAAGTATTTATTTTTGATGATTCTGCTTCTTCAAAAGATTCCCAAAAAATAGAAAAAAAATATAAATTTAAAAATACAAAGAGACAATCAAAAATTTCTTTAAAAAATGAAACCCAAGAAATATCTGTTTTAAAGAGTGATATTAAAGAAAATAAATTAGAACAGTCAGTTGAAACCAATTTTCCCTCAGATTTATCTGCATATGCTCCCATTTTTATTCAGGAAGGTTCTAAGGAAGAGAAAGGTGAAAAAATAATTGATACTGATTTTGGTAAAACCTATGGTCCCAAATTTATATATCGAGAAACTCCTCAATATCCTCAGATAGCAAAAAGACTCGGAAAAGAGGGAAGGGTTGTATTAAGGCTTACTTTAAATGAAAGGGGAGATTTGTTAAATATTGAAGTTTTAGAATCAGCTCCATTTGGATTTACAGAATCTGCTATTGAAGCAGTAAAAAAGTCAAAATTTGCACCTGCCCAAAGGGATGGCAAACCAATTGCTTGTAGAGCAATTCTTCCTATAAGATTTGTTTTGAAAAATTAATTAATTGACTATTTCCTTAAAAATATATTAGAAAAAACTATGACAAAGCGTTATTACTCATTTGGTGAATATCTAAAGGAAATATTTGGTAAGAAGGTCTACAAAGTGAATGTAGATGCTGGGTTTACATGTCCAAATAGAGATGGAACTTTGGGCTATGGTGGATGCATTTACTGTAATAATTCCTCTTTCAGACCTCCAAGCTGTGTTCCAGAAATTTCTCTAACTGAACAAATTTCAAGGGGTATAGAACATGTAAAGAAAAAATATAAAGCTAAGGCTTTTCTTGTTTATTTTCAACCCTATACTAATACCTACGCACCAGTGGAAAAACTTGAAAGACTTTACAGAGATGCTCTTTCTTTTCCAGAAGTTATAGGACTTGCAATTGGAACAAGACCTGACTGTGTTGATGAGGAAAAACTTGATCTACTAAAAGAACTTTCAAAAACTCATTTAATAATTGTTGAATACGGATTACAGTCAATTTACGATAAATCTCTTAAATTTATTCGAAGGGGACATGATTATCAAAGATTTCTTAAAACAGTCTATGAGACTTATGAAAAGGGTATTCTTGTTGGAGCCCACATAATTGTAGGTCTTCCAACTGAAACAAAAGAAGAATCCTTGAGGATGTCCGATGAGATAAATCGTCATCCAATTAAATTTCTTAAGATTCATCAACTTCAGATTGTAAAGGATACTCTTCTTGCAAAGATCTATGAAAAAGAACCTTTCAAAGTTTTCGATTACAATGAATATCTTGATTTCGTTGTTGATTTTCTTGAAAGAATCCGTCCAGACATTGTAATTCAAAGACTTTTTGCAACCTCTCCTGATGAAATTCTTATTGCACCAAAATGGAACAGAACAAAACAGCAGATTTTAAATGATATAGAAAAAAAGCTTGAGGGAAGAAATGCTCGCCAGGGTTCAAAGTGCGCATCTGTTAGGGATAGAGCCTTATTGGGTTGAAGTAGAAGTTGATATTGCTCAAAAAGGACTTCCTTATTTTAATATTGTCGGACTTCCTGATACTACTGTAAAGGAATCTCGTGACAGAATTAAAGCTGCTTTTAAAAACACAGGTTTTCCTTTCCCTATAAAACAGATTACCGTAAATCTTGCTCCAGCTGACTTAAAAAAAGAAGGCTCCTCCTTTGACCTTCCAATTGCAATAGGAATTCTTTCAGCAGAAGGACATATTCCAAAGGATACATTAAAAGATTATTTACTTGTTGGAGAACTTTCTTTAGAGGGAAAATTAAGACCTGTAAAAGGTGTTCTATGTATCACATCAAAACTTAGTGAAGCAGGAGTAAAGAGAGTAATTATCCCCAAAGAAAATGCCTCTGAAGCATCTGTTGTAAAGGATATAGAAGTTTACGCTTTAAATGATTTAGTAGAAGTTGTAGAATTTTTAAAAGGAGAAAAGACTATAGAACCTTTTAAAAGACAGATAGAGCTTTCTGATTCAGAATGTTACGAAGATCTTTCTGATGTTAAAGGACAGTTTTATGCAAAGAGAGCTCTTGAAATAGCAGCTTCAGGTGGACATAACATTTTATTTATTGGACCTCCTGGAAGTGGAAAAAGTATGCTTGCTCGAAGATTACCTGGGATACTGCCTCCTATGACGCTTCAAGAAGCTATTGAGACAACCAAGATTCATTCTGTAGCAGGACTTCTTTATGAAGGAATTGGTTTAGTTCTGAAAAGGCCCTTCAGATATCCCCATCATTCAGCCAGTGACATAGCTTTAATAGGCGGTGGACAGATTCCAAAACCAGGAGAAGTATCTTTAGCACATAATGGAGTGCTTTTCCTTGATGAACTTCCTGAATTTAAACGAAATGTCTTAGAGGTTTTAAGACAACCTCTTGAAGATGGCTTTGTTACAGTTGCTCGTAGTTATGCTACTGTGCAGTTTCCAGCGAGATTTTTGCTTGTAGCAGCAATGAATCCATGCCCCTGTGGTCATTATGGAGATACGATAAAGCCTTGCACCTGTACTCCGAACATGATTATGCGATATCGTTCAAAGGTTTCAGGACCTCTTCTTGATAGAATCGATATTCATATAGAAGTGCCAAGATTAAATTACGATGATTTAAAAGATGACTCTCCTTCTGAATCTTCAAAAAGCGTTCGTGAAAGAGTGATTAGGGCAAGACAGATTCAACTTAAGAGATTTAAAGAGGAGGGAATTTTTTCAAATGCCCATATGAAAACAAAGCATCTTAAGAAGTTCTGTAAACTCGATGAGGACTCTCACAGGCTTCTTAAAAATGCAATGGAAAAATTAGGCTTAAGTGCAAGGGCTCATTCAAAGATTATAAAGGTGGCAAGAACAATAGCAGACCTTGAAGGCTCTGAAAATATTAAAGCTCCGCATATAGCAGAAGCAATTCATTATAGAAGTCTTGAAAGGTTAAGTTTTTGATGTTTAAAATCCTTTTTATTTGATAGATTTAATATTTTTTACTCTAAGCCATTATCATAAAAGTATGAAAAAAGAAAAGATAACATTTTTTTATGAACATAAGGATCCAAAAAAAAAGGGTATCATCCTCACTGGCACAGTTATATTTTCAACCATGGAAGAAATGAAATCAAAAATTTTCTTATAAGTTCAGCAATATTCTGGCTTGAAAAGTATCATATTAATTGATTAATAGTTGATGCTGTAGCGTCAATGCTTATCTTGTTTATGGAATACAACATGGAGAATGGATTCCAAATAAATATGGAGGAAGGGAAAACCTGGAAGCAATAGAATTTATAAAAGGGATTAATAAAACTGTTTATGAAAAATATCCTGATACATAAACTATTGCTGAAGAATCTACTGCATGGACACTTGTTACTCGTCCCACTTATCTTGGAGGACTTGGATTTGGTATGAAGTGGAATATAGGCTGGATGAATGACACGGTTAATTATTTTTCAATGGACCCGGTATACAGAAAGTATCATCATGGTAAGCTTGCATTCAGTATCTGGTATGCTTTTTCAGAAAACTTTGTTCTGCCGCTATCTCATGATGAGGTTGTCTATGGCAAATGCTCTCTTTTAAAAAAAATGCCTGGAGATAGCTGGCAAAAATTCGCTAATCTGAGGCTTCTTTTTGGATATATGTATGCTCATCCAGGTAAAAAACTTATTTTTATGGGAGGAGAGTTTGGACAATGGGATGAATGGTGTTATGAAGAAAGTCTAAACTGGCATCTTCTTGAGTGTCCTCAACATCAGGGCATTCAAAAGTTGATTAAGGATTTAAATTATCTTTATAAAAATGAACCTGCCCTTTATGAACTTGATTTTGAACCATCAGGTTTTGAATTGATTGATTTTAGCGATGAGAACCAGAGTATTATATGCTTTCTAAGAAAAGGGAAACATCCTGAAAATCTAATAGTTATTGTATGCAATTTCACCCCAGTTCCAAGATTTAACTACAGAATAGGTGTTCCCTTTAAGGGTTACTGGAAAGAAATTTTAAATAGTGATTCAGAAATTTACGGAGGTAGCAACTGTGGAAACATGGGTGGAGTGTTTTCTGAAGATTTCCCCATGCATGGAAGACCTTATTCTTTAAAATTAACTTTACCTCCTTTAGGCGTTCTTTTTTTAAAATATTTAAATTCAGGGTAAAAATGAATTTTTCAATGGAGCTCTTTCTCGAAAGAAAATGCCTAATTTATTAATTAAATTCTTTAAATTGACCATAGAAAATTCCAGGATAATTCATCATTTCTTTTTCTATCGCCAATTTCAGTCGTAATAATAAGAAAAACATTGTAAGGGCTCAAAATGTTATAATTTATAATGGATTTACATCTTATTTTTCTTTATCTGGCAATTTTGCTGTTTTTTGCAAGACTTATAGGAGATATTTTTATAAAATTCGGCATTCCCTCGGTTCTTGGTGAAATTTTTGTAGGAGTTCTTCTTGGGCAAAGTGTTTTCGGAATAATACCCCTAAGCGATGTTATGAGGCTTCTTGCAGAAATTGGAATTATACTTTTACTTTTTCACATCGGTCTTGAAGCTGATTTAAAACAACTTAAGAAAGTTGGTTTTTCTGCCTTAGCAGTTGCATCCGCAGGAGCATTAGCACCGTTTGTTATAGGATTTATAATTTCCTATTATGTCTTTAATTTTCCTTTTATTACTTCTCTTTTTATAGGAGGAACTCTTTCTGCAACAAGTATAGGTATTACTGTGAGAGTACTTGAGGATTTGGGAAAAATGAAGGAACCCTTTGCCCAGATTGTGCTTGGTGCAGCAGTGCTTGATGATATATTCGGTGTTATTGTACTTGCTACACTTTTTGAATTTTCAAAAACTCAGGAAGTTAATTTAAATGCTACTATTCTTTTGATTATTTATATAGGAACATTCTTTCTTTTTGCTCCTTTAATTGGTAAAATTTTTGCATATTTTGTTAGCACTATATCAAAAAGGCTCAATACTCTTGATTTTGTTCCTCCTGTTGTGGTTGCCATAATTCTTCTTTTTGCCTATGCTGCCCACGAAATAGGTTCTCCTGAAATACTCGGTGCCTTTACCGCCGGAATAGCCTTTTCAAGAAGATTCACCATTCCATTTGCAGCTGCTTTTCAGGCTGACAAAGCTATTATTAATAAAATTGAAGAATCTCTGAATCCTCTAATATGGCTTTTTACTCCTTTGTTTTTTGTTTATGTGGGATTACAGATTAATTTAAAAGCAATTGATTTCTCATCGTGGCATTTCTGGGGGTTAAGTGCTGTACTGTTGGTAGTTGCTGTTATGACCAAGTTGCTGGCAGGCATTTTTTTTAAAGGCACAAGAAAGGAAAAATTAAGTGTGGGATTGTCCATGCTTCCAAGAGGTGAGGTTGGGCTTATTTTCGCTGAATTTGGAAGAATAAGCGGAATTTATGATAACACTTTGTATGCAGTTATAATATTCGTAGTTTCCTTAACTACACTTATATCGCCCCTTGCTCTTAAACACCTATGGAAGTCAAATCCAATTTAAAAAATTCTAATTGAGATCCGATTTTTTTAATCAGAATTGCAGCCAAAAAGTTTAGGTCATAAAGATAAATAATTAATTATATTCAAGGGAATCAAAATCTTTATGAATTAGAATATGAAAAAAGGAATCTTTAAGAATATGTATGAACTTGGAATAATTCTTACAGGTAAAATTTCCAGAAATTTAAGCCTATTTGAAATATTTCAGAATCTAAAGCTTAATCTCTGGTAATTTACACAATGATTCCTTTATTTTTTCGTCGGGATATTCAAAATCAGTCAGTTTTCCTGATAAATAGGCTTCATAGGATGGTAAATCAAGGAATCCTATCCCGCTAAGATTAAAGAGTATAATCTTTTCCTTGCCTTCTTCTTTTGCTTTTAATGCCTCATCTATGGCTATTTTTATGGCATGGGCACTTTCAGGTGCAGGGATTATTCCTTCTGTTCTTGCAAATAGTATGGCAGACTCAAAAACAGCGGTCTGTCCAACTGCCTGCGCCTCTATTAACCCATCATGATAAAGCTGGCTGACTAAAGGAGAATCACCATGATATCTAAGCCCTCCTGCATGAATTCCTGGAGGGACAAAATCATGACCTAAAGTATACATCATAAGAAGTGGAGTAAGTCCTGCAGTGTCTCCGTAGTCATATCTGAATTCTCCTTTTGTAAGGGTTGGACATGAGGATGGTTCAACAGCTATTACTCTTAAATCTCTTCAATGAATTTTGTCATAAATAAATGGAAAGCTAATGCCTCCAAGATTACTTCCTCCACCACAGCAACCTATGACAATGTCTGGATAATCTCCTATGATTTCAAACTGTTTTTTACATTCAAGCCCAATTATTGTTTGATGAAGTAAGACATGATTTAGCACAGAACCAAGAGCATAGTTTGTATCAGGATGAGTTGCTGCATCTTCCACTGCCTCTGAAATTGCTATCCCTAAGGTGCCAGGATGATCTGGTTCCTCAGAAAGAATTTTTCTGCCTGCTTCAGTTTTATCAGATGGTGAGGGATAAACCTTTGCTCCCCATGTCTCCATCATTATTCTCCTGTAAGGCTTCTGTTCATAACTAACCCTTACCATGTAAGCCGTGATTTCTATTACCATTAATGCACCCGCTAAGGACAATGCAGACCCCCATTGTCCTGCACCTGTTTCTGTAGCAATTCTTTTTATTCCTTCTTGTTTGTTGTAATATGCCTGAGGTATTGATGTGTTTGTCTTATGACTTCCGCAGGTCCGAATTGCTCATGTTTAAAATAAATCTTTGCTGGTGTATTCAAAGCCTTTTCCAATCCAGAAGCTCTAAAAAGAGGTGTTGGCTTAAAACTTGAATAAATATTTAAAACTTCCTCAGGAATAGGAATCCATCTTTCAGTGCTTACTTCCTGTTCTATTAGAGTCATTGGAAATATTACTTTTAAATCATCTGGTGAAATAGGTTTTTGCGTTTTAGGATTAAGTAGCAGTGGTGGAAGTTTTGGCATATCTGCCTGTATGTTATACCAATGTTTAGGTAAATCTTTTTCTGATAAAACAATTTTCCGCATTCTCGCCTCCATTAGAAATATAGTTTTTTATTATGAAATAAGTTGTAAATTTTTTCAATAACTTTTTTATTATTAGAAATCAAAGCCCGTTGATTTTGATATCATTTAGCTTTCTATGAAATCATTGAAAGTTTTAGTTATTAATAATTATTGACATAATAGGAATAATTAATATATCATATTAATTCTGAAAAAACAAAAAATGAGTACATTATTGAACAATTTTTATAACGTCTGCGAAAAAAAATAAGATAAGAATTACTCCTCAACGAGTTGAAATATTTAAGGAATTAATTAAATAAAATGATCATCCTTCTGTTACAAAAATTTATCAGAAAGTAAAGAAAAAATATCCGAATATATCCTTCAATACAGTTAATAGAACATTACAAAAATTTGTTGAGCTTGGACTTGCAAGGGTTGTTGCAAATTTTGAAGACCTTAGAAGATATGTTGAGGCTTCTCTCTAAAATTGTGTAAGACATTATAAAACAACCTCATTAATTTTTTCTAATTCAAATTTCAATATAAAACTCTGCTTTAATTCATAAGAAGCTTCCGCTAATTTACTGTTTGGCTAACAAAGCCATTCATCATGTAAATTTGATAGCTGAATAAACAAATTAGTCTCTAAGATTTTATAGGAATGAAAATATCCACCATGCTTCAGCCTCATTAATTCTATCCCTGAATTTATTGATTCCACTA
>Ga0308404_1000083_pt1 | contig 29611 bp, 22 predicted proteins | sample HotsprSampleOSM4_FD_203475 | JGI IMG/M metagenome (GOLD analysis project Ga0308404, IMG submission 203475) | Hot spring phototrophic mat microbial communities from Octopus Spring, Yellowstone National Park, Wyoming, United States - 20060914_OS-M4 ...
GGAGAGGCCTTTCGGGTGAACTTCGCCATCCGCATCGCCCTCAGCCGGCTGCTGGCACACCGGGCCAACGCGCGCCTGCAGGCGCTGTTCATAGACGAGGGGTTCGGCACGCAGGACGCTCAGGGCCGCGAGCGCCTGATTGAGGCGATTAGAAGCATTCAAGACGACTTTGAGCGCATCTTCGTCATCACCCACATTGATGAGCTGAGAGACGCCTTCCCAAATCGCATAGAAGTGCTCAAGACGCCTCGCGGCAGCGTGGTGCGCGTAATCTGAATAAAGCTGGTCGAAGGCAACGTCTGCCCGCGGCGCTGCCCCTCGTCCAGAGATCATGAATGCCCCATTCGCTTACAAGCGATACAATCCGCGCCATGCACACGCCCACCGCGAAGAATGTCTTCATTAGGGACTTGCCGCAGCACGTCGGGCAGATTGTTACCCTGCGCGGATGGCTTTACAACCGAACTGCCAAGGGCAAACTGGTCTTCTTGCAGATGCGCGATGGCACCGGCATCTGTCAGTGTGTGGTGTTTCGATCCACGGTGGGCGACGAGCTGTTTGCCATCGCAGACAAGCTGCCGCTGGAGAGCAGCTTTATCGTGACCGGCGAGGTGCGGGCCGACGCACGCGCGCCCGGTGTGCCCGGCGGCTATGAGCTGGACGTACAGGCGCTACAAGTTGTGCAACGGGCTGAGGATTACCCAATTGGTCCAAAGGAGCACGGCGTCGAGTTCCTTATGGACCATCGCCACCTGTGGATTCGCTCATCGCGACAGTGGGCAATCCTCCGCGTGCGCGCCACGGTGATGCGCGCCATACGCGCCTGGCTGGATAGTCACGGCTTTATCGAGGTCACCACGCCCATCCTCACCCCCAGTGCTGCCGAGGGTACGACGACGCTCTTTGAGGTGGACTACTTTGGCGAGAGGGCTTATCTGGCCCAGACCGGTCAGCTCTACAACGAAGCCAACATCTTCGCCTTCAACCGAGTATATTGCTTTGGCCCTACCTTTCGCGCAGAGAAGAGCAAGACGCGCCGCCACCTAACCGAGTTCTGGATGGTGGAGCCGGAGATCGCCTTTTGTGACCTCGATCAACTGCTGGAGATCGAGGAACAGTTTGTCAGTTACATCGTGCAGACCTGTCTGCGCGAGAACGCGGACGAGCTGAAGCTATTGGGGCGCGACGTGAGCCGGCTACAAAATGTCGTGCCGCCCTTCCCGCGCGTGACTTACGATGAGGCCATCGCCCAACTCCAGTCTTTGCAGGCGCGCCTGAAAGCCGGCGAGGAGGTGATGGCCTTTGACGGCGCGCCGCTGCAGGGCATCGAGGACCCTGACCTGCTCCAGATAAGCTGGGGGATGGATTTTGGCAGCCCACACGAAACGGCGCTTACCCAGCTCTACGACCGGCCCGTTTTCATCATCGGCTTCCCGTCAGCGATCAAAGCCTTTTACATGGAGCCTTACCCCGACCGCCCAGAGATATGCAAGAGCGCCGACCTGCTTGCCCCGGAAGGCTATGGCGAGATCATCGGCGGCAGCGAGCGGATCAGCGATATGGCGTTGCTAGAAGCGCGCATCCGCGACCACGGCCTGCCGGCATCCGCCTATCGCTGGTATATAGAGCTGCGCAAGTACGGCAGCGTGCCGCATAGCGGCTTCGGGTTGGGCGTCGAGCGCACCGTGGCGTGGATCTGCGGCATCGAGCACGTGCGTGAGGCGTCGCCCTTCCCCCGCCTGCTCAACCGGCTCTACCCTTAAACGCACAAGGGTTAACGCTGAATCCAGTCCATCGCCTTGTCGGCCAGGCGGTCCAGGGCGCGCACGCTCATCTCGATGTGTTCGATCTTGGTGTCCTCAATTGGATTATGCGAAATGCCGCGTAGGCTTTGCACAAACATCATCACTGTGGGCACGCCGGCGCGGGCCACCTCCGCTGCGTCGTGCAGTGGGCCGCTCGGCAGCTTATGGGCCTTGCCGGCCACTTCTACGCAGCTCTCGTAGCACATCTTCACCAACTGTTTGTCGAACAGGATCGGCTCGATCTGCCAGATTCGGCTCCACTGCACGTCGCACTTCTCCTCTTTGGCGAAGCGCTTGCTGGCCTTCACTGCCTCTGAATACATGCGGGCCAGCTTGCTGGCGCTCAGGTGGCGCTGGTCGAGGGTGATGTCGCACTCGCCGACGACCGCGGTGACGATACCGGGCTTGGTGATACAACTGCCCACCGTGCATACGCCGCCGTGCTTATTGGCGATTGGGCGGATTTCCAGGGCCAACTTTGCCGCGGCAGCCAGCGCGTCGCGCCGCTTATCCATGGGCGTGCTCCCACTATGAGCGGCCTGTCCGATGAACTTAATGGCATGTCGCTCCACGCCGAACGTGCCCAGCACTGCGCCGAGCGGCAGCTTCATGCTCTCCAGCACTGGCCCTTGCTCGATGTGCAGTTCCAGGTATGCCGCGGCGTTCTTCAGCTCCTTGCGGCTCTTGGTCATCTGGTCAATCTCCACGCCACATCGGCGCAGCGCATCTTCCAGCCGGATGCCGTCTTTATCTGTGCGGTTTCGCTCTTGGTTTGGGTTCAGGTTGCCGCTGCAGGCGCTGCTGCCCAGCAAACTGCGCCCAAAGCGCGCGCCTTCCTCGTCAGCCCAGTCCACCAGGCGCACGGTCACCGGTGGTTGGCCGTGGTATTGATCGTTGATGCGACGCAGCACCTCCAGGCCGGCCAGCACGTTCAAGCAGCCATCCAGCCAGCCGCCGTTTGGCACAGAATCCATGTGCCCGCCGATCAGCAGGGCGCGCTTGCTTTTGCCGGGCAGGGTATACCAGGTGTTGCCGGCTTCGTCGTTGTGGATTTCGAGGGGCAGGCCAGATGCTTTCTCGCGCAGCCAGGCGCGCGCTTGAAGCCACATGTCGGTCCATGCTACGCGCATCGCGCCACCGGTGTTCGGATCGCTGGTTAGGCTACGCAGTTCCTTGAGTTCCTCAACGGTTCGCTTTGGGTCCAGGGTGCTCATGCGAGGGATTCTAAGCCTGGCTGACAATGCCGCAAGTTATTCATGGCCAGGGACGGAACCCTGGTAGGCGAAGCCCCCTTCACCTGCTTTTAGCGCGAGTTCGGATTAGGCCGCCTGGGCAGACAGATTGCACCTTCACAAGGCGCGATAACTTCGCGCGCATTCATTGTCAATGCGCCTATTCATGATAGCGAAGAATGAATCGTTGGCAGGTCACCAAGGCTGCCCCAGCAGATGCTTCGCTGTGCTAAGCATGACACGCTGGCGCAGCGAGCGAGCAGCCTGTGATGTGAATGCACCCACACGAGGGGCGTTCGCGCAGATGCACCGCACGAGGTCCAAACGGGCCAAATCCTCTCATCATCCTTAAACATTCGAGAGTATTCTCTTAACCAATGAACGTCATCCACGGTTTCGAGCAGCTTCGCGAAACGCTTGTCCCTGAGATCAACAGCAAGGCTATCCTCTACCGCCATGTGAAGACCGGCGCGCAGTTGCTCTCGCTCATCAACGACGACGAGAACAAAGTCTTCGGCATCGCCTTCGTCACGCCCCCCAGCGACTCTACCGGCCTGCCGCACATTCTGGAGCACAGCGTGCTGTGCGGGTCGCGCAAATATCCGGTCAAAGAGCCGTTCATCGAGCTGGCCAAGGGATCACTGAACACCTTCCTGAATGCGATGACCTATCCGGATCGCACGATTTACCCGGTGGCCAGCCAGAATGTGAAAGACCTTTACAACTTGATTGATGTTTATCTGGACGCGGTGTTTTACCCGCGCATTACGCGCTGGACGCTGATGCAGGAAGGATGGCACTATGAGCTGGAAGCGCCGGACCAGCCTTTGCGCTACAAAGGGGTGGTCTTTAACGAGATGAAAGGGGCGTATTCCTCGCCCGACCAGGTCCTGGGGCGCACCATTCAACACACGCTCTTTCCGGACACGGTTTACGGCTTCGACTCCGGCGGCGACCCCGAAGCGATCCCCAATCTGACCTATGAACAGTTCAAGCAGTTCCACGAGACCTACTATCACCCATCCAACGCGCGGATCGTGTTTTACGGAAATGATGATCCTGAAGAGCGGCTGCGCTATCTGGATAGTTGGTTGAGCGCCTTTGACCGACGGGAGATTCACGTGGATATCCCGCTCCAGCCGCGCTGGGACGCCCCGCGCCGGATTATTGAGTCCTACGACGCCAGCGAAGAGGAGAAACCGCGCGGCATGGTCTCGATCAACTGGCTGCTCACCGATGAGGACGATCCTGAGCTGAACCTGGCCTTGCACATCCTCGCGCACATATTGGTGGGCACGCCGGCCTCGCCGCTGCGCAAGGCGCTCATTGATAGCGGTCTGGGCGAGAACCTGACCGGCAGCGGCTTTGATGATGAGCTTCGCCAGTCCATCTTCTCGGTGGGCTTGAAGGGCATGAATCCTGACGATGCCGACAAGCTAGAGCAATTGGTGTTCGATACATTGCGCGAACTGGCCGAGCGCGGTATTGACCCCGACCAGATCGAGGCTTCGGTCAACACGCTCGAGTTCCGCCTGCGCGAGAACAACTTCGGCAGCTTCCCGCGCGGCATTGTCTTTATGACTGAGGCGCTGCGGACGTGGATTTATGGCGGCGACCCAATCGCAGCGTTAAGCTTTGAGCAACCACTGGCAGCCATCAAAGCGCGCCTGGCCAACAATGAGCCGCTCTTCAGCAACCTGATCCGGCGCTATTTGATTGACAACCCTCACCGCACCACGGTGATCCTCAAGCCCGACCCGCACCTGCGCGAGAGGCTAGAGGAGAAGGAGCGCGCTCGCCTCGAGCAGGCTCGCGCCCAGATGAGCCAGGATGACCTGCTGCGAATCGCAGAAGAGACGAAGACGCTGGAAGCCATGCAGCTCGCTCCTGACCCGCCGGAGGCGTTAGCGACCATCCCCACGCTCAAGCTGGAAGACCTGGATAAACAGAACAAGCCGATCCCGATCGAGGTCCAGGCCCTGGCCGGCGGCGATGCGACGCTGCTCTATCACGACCTGTTCACCAGCGGCGTGGTGTATCTGGACTTGGCGTTCGACATGCGCGCAATCCCGCCCGAAGACGTGCCGTATGTTGCGCTGATGGGGCGCGCGCTGCTGCAAATGGGCACGGAGAAAGAGGATTTCGTCAAGCTGCTCCAGCGCATCGGGCGCAAAACCGGCGGCATCTCAGCCAGCCCGTTCAGCACGCTAACCCGCGAGCAGCGCGACCTGGTGCGGCGCTTCTTCTTGCGCGCGAAGAGCACCACGGCGCAGTTTGAGGACTTGCTAGACATCCTGCGCGATGTGTTGGGCACTGCCCGGCTGGACAACCGCGAGCGCTTTAGGCAAATCGTTCTGGAGAACAAAGCCAGCCTAGAGAGCAGCCTGGTTCCCGGCGGTCACGCCTTCGTCAACACGCGCCTGCGCGCTGCCTTTAGCCCATCCGAGTGGGCTGCCGAGCAGATGAGCGGCATCAGCCAGCTTTACTTTCTGCGTGCGTTGGCCGAGCGCGTAGAGCGCGATTGGCCCAGCGTGCTGGAACGCCTGGTCGCCATCCGCGACCGCCTGGTCAGCCGGCAAGGCCTGGTGGTCAACGTCACCGTGGACGCAGCGCGATGGGCGCAGCTTCAACCCAAGCTTGAGGCCTTCGTTTGCGAGCTGCCTGTGCGCAGCACGACGCCCGCGGACTGGCCGACCGGCGCAACGAACGGCCACGAAGGGTTGGCCATCCCAGCCCAGGTGAATTACGTCGGCAAGGGTGCAGACGTGTACGCGCTCGGCCATCAACTCAGCGGGGCATGGTTGCCCGTCCAGAATTACTTGCGCACCAGCTACTTATGGGAGCGCGTGCGCATGCAAGGCGGGGCCTACGGCAGCTTCTGTGGTCTCGACCTTCGCACCGGCGCATTCACCTTTGTCTCCTATCGCGATCCCAATCTGCTGGACACGCTGCGGGTCTACGACGACGCAGCCGCTTTCTTGCGCCAGCATCCGCCCAGCCAAGACGAAGTCACCCGCACCATCATCGGCGTGATCGGCGAGATGGACGACTATATGTTGCCCGACGCCAAAGGGTTTGTCTCGATGGTGCGCTACCTGGCCGGCGATACGGACGAGGCACGCCAGAAACTGCGCGACGAGGTGCTCAGCACGACGCCTCAAGACTTTGTGCGGTTCGCCGAAGTCCTAGACGACGTGCGGGCGCGGGGGCGGGTGGTGGTGATGGGCGCGCCGGAAGCGCTTGCCCAGGCCAACGCAACCCTGGGCGACGGTTGGCTGCGCGTTGAGAAGGTCATGTGAAACGATGAAATTCGGCTCGCGTGGAGAGGGCTGGGTGATTGCCCAGTTCACGCTGCTTCCCCTGCTATTCATCCTCACGTTTGCGCTGCCGCGTGGCCCGTTATGGCCGCCGTTCCTGGCTTGGGGTGCGCGAGTGGCCGGCTTGGCCCTGGCGGCGGGAAGCGGCGGTCTGTTCGTCGGCGGGGTCATCGCGCTAGGGCGCAACCTGACGCCATTTCCTAAACCGATTGACGACGGCTATCTGGTGCGCAGCGGCGTTTATACCCTGGTGCGCCACCCTATCTATAGCGGGATCACGCTAGGGATGTTTGCGCTCGGCCTCTTCCTCAACAGCTTGCCAGGCTTGGCAGCCGCGTTGGTGGCTTTTCTCTTCTTTGACGCCAAGGCGAGGCACGAGGAACGCTGGCTGCGCACGCACTACCCGGACTACACTGCCTACAGCCGGCGCACCCGCAAACTCATCCCGTTCATCTACTAGAACTCATCCCTTCCTTCATCCATCCTGTGTTGGGCGTATTCACGAATAGGGGCAAGCGTTCAGCATGTCATGCTGAGCGCGAAGCATCTCAGCTCGCGGCCAACCGAAGGGTGGCCGAGGCAGCAGGCTGGCGTTAGCATGATAGCCCCTTTCTTCCCCGCATCCTGGGAAACAGCAACTAGGCTGGTGTGAGTGATGTTGAGCAGCTCCCCGGCCAGCCCCTCCCCAGCCCTCCCCGTAAACGGGGAGGGAGTGTCCCCCCGATTCCTGGGAGCCGCTATTTCCCCTGGGCCAAATGATGGCCACGCCATCAACAGGTGTTCCTGGGAAACAGCGACTGCGCCGCTGTTTCCCCAGGCCAAATGATGGCCGCGCCATCATGAGCTGTTGCGGGGGAAAGAAAGGGGGCTGTCATGCTGAGCGAAGCGAAGCATCTGAAATCCCGCTTGACTAAAGTCCTGCGAAGCCACTAACCCTACGTTATCGCCCAGCAACCCTGCAGCCCACTCATCGAGCGCGAGTTTAGATTCTTCGCTTCGCTCAGAATGACAAGGCAAAGCAGGGTACTGGCAGCCTGCAGCGCTTTAGTCGGTCGCGCGCAGGGGCGGTTCGCGAACTGCCCCTGTTTCGCTTTCGCTCAGAATGACAGGGCGGGGCAGGATGCTGGTGTCCCTTTTGTGCGCTTCATGCTGGTTACGCCGAGCATATGCGCCCTAAACTCCGAACTCACGTTTTGTCAGATATCCAGATTTTGCACGTCTCGCGCGTGGCGCGTGATGAAGGCGCGACGCGGCGGCACGGCGTTGCCCATCAGCATGTCGAAAGTGCGGTCGGCCTCGGCAGCATCCTCTACCGTCACGCGCAGCATGGTGCGCCGTTGCGGGTCCATGGTGGTTTCCCAGAGCTGCTCTGGGTTCATCTCACCCAGCCCTTTGTAGCGCTGGGTGACGACCTCGGTTGGCTTGCTAACGTCCAGCCCGCGGGCGCGCAGCTCGGCGTAAATCTTGTCGCGCTCCTCATCGCTGTAGGCGTAGCGCACCTCCTTATTGCCTTTCTTGACCTCGATGCGGTAAAGAGGCGGCTGAGCGATGTACACGTGTCCGTGCTCGACCAGGGGCTGCATATAACGGAAGAAGAACGTCAGCAGCAGCGTGCGGATGTGGCTGCCGTCCACGTCAGCGTCTGTCATCAGCACGATGCGGTCGTAGCGCCGGTTGTCCAGGTTGAACTGGTCGCCCACGCCGGTGCCGATGGCGCTGATCAGCGCCTTGATCGCCTCGGACTGGAGCACCTTGTCTAGCCGGGCGCGCTCGGTGTTCATGATCTTGCCGAAGAGCGGCAGGATGGCCTGGAAGTGGCGGTCGCGGCCCTGCTTGGCCGAGCCGCCGGCGCTATCGCCCTCCACGACGAACAGTTCGCACTTCAGCGGGTCGCGCTCCGAGCAGTCGGCCAGCTTGCCGGGCAGCGTGCCGCTCTCCAGGGCGCTCTTGCGCTTCACCAGCTCAGCCGCTGCCTTGGCTGCCTCCCTGGCCCGCTGCGAGATCAGGCATTTCTCGATAATCGCCTTTGCCTCGCGCGGGTTTTGCTCCAGGAACTCGGCGAGCGCCTCGCGCACGACCTGCTCGACGGCGGTCTTGGCGTCGGTGTTCATCAGCTTCACCTTGGTCTGGCTCTCGAACTGTGGTTCGGGGTGCTTGATGCTGACGATGGCCGTCAACCCTTCGAGCGTGTCGCGGCTGTCTAGGTTGGCGTCTTTCTCTTTCAGGATATTGGCTTTGCGCGCGTAGTCGTTCAGGCTGCGGGTGAGCGCGCTGCGGAAGCCGGTCTGGTGCGTGCCGCCGTCGGGCGTGTTGATCGTGTTGGCGAAGTAGAACTCGCTGGGGGCCGTGGCGTCGGTGTATTGCATGGCGAACTCGACCCCGATGTTGCCCACTTTGCGCTCGGCAGCGACCACCGGATGGAGCGCTTCTTTATTGCGATTCAGGTAGCGGACGAAGGCGCTGATGCCATCCTCGAAGTAGAAGGTCATCTCGCGGTCTTCCCGCTCATCGCGGAAGACGATCGTCACCCCGCGCGTGATAAACGCCATCTCGCGGAAGCGCTGGGCCAGGAGGTCGAACTTATAGGAGTTGTCCTCGGTGAAGATGGTCTCGTCGCGCAGGAAGGTCACCTTGGTGCCGGTCTCTTTGGGGTTGGTCTTGCCGATCACCTCCACGGGGCTGGTCGGGCGGCCTTCTTTGTAGGACTGGCGAAAGATCTGGCCATCGCGCTTTACCTCGGCGATCAGCCACTTGGATAGCGCATTGACGGCCTTGACGCCGACGCCGTGCAAGCCGCCGGACACGGTATATGCGCCAGTGCCGAACTTGCCACCGGCGTGGAGGTTGGTCATCACGACTTCCAGCGTGCTCACCCGCTCGCCGGCCTTATTGCGAAACGTCGGATGTGGCTCGGTCGGGATGCCGCGTCCGTTGTCCTCGACGGTAACGCTCTCATCCTTGTGGATGGTGATCTCGATGCGGTCGCAGTAGCCGGCCAGCACCTCGTCCACGCTGTTGTCCACCACTTCATAGACCAGGTGGTGCATGGCCTTGCTGTCGGTGCCGCCGACATACATGCCGGGGCGCTTGCGGATGGCTTCCAGGCCCTCTAAAACCTGGATTTGTCCTGCGCCGTATTCCTGTTTTACGGTGGTCTCTGCCATAGCGTCGGCTTACTAGAACAGATATTCTACCAGGCGCATCTGCGCGCCCGAAGACGGCGTATTTACAGTCAGCGCTGGGTGGGCGAGGGCACTGCCGTCGCCCACCCTCCAGTAGGAGATGAACGCTCACCGGTTGGCGGCCCAACAGCAGTTGCCCCTGTTGATGAATGCCCCCTATGCGATCTTTGATACACTCTCGCCCGTAGCATGAATGGTTCAACGCCGATCAAGGCCAGAAACGTGCTCGGTGGCGAGCTAAAGACCTGTAGCCTTGCGCCGCTGACTGGTTGGTATCGCGACGGTTGCTGTAACACCGGGCCTGGCGATGTGGGGTCACACCTGGTCTGTGCGCAGGTCACCCAGGAGTTCCTGCTGTTCTCGCGCAGCCGGGGCAACGACTTGATTACCCCGCGCCCGGAGTATCGCTTCCCCGGCCTGAAGCCTGGCGACCGGTGGTGTCTGTGCGTGATGCGCTGGCTAGAGGCTTACGAGGCCGGCTGCGCCCCACCGGTTGACTTGGAAGCCACCCACATCGCTGCGCTGGAGTTCGTGGACCTGGAGGTGCTCAAAGCGTACGCCCTCCCGCGTCCAGACGCGGCGTGATTCAGGTGATTGGCCGGCGCGGATCGTTACCCCATTCCTTCCATGAGCCGTCGTAGAGCGCGCTATTGAAGAAGCCGGCAGCGCGCAGCGCCAACAAGCCGAGCGCCGCGCTCACGCCGGCGTTACAGTAGGTCACGCACTCCGCCGTTTGCTCGTTGATGCCGAGCGCGGCCAACTTCGCCCGCAACTGCGCCGGGCTGATCAGTGTGCCATCGGGGTTCACCAGCGAGGCGCGCGGCAGGTTCACCGCGCCGGGGATGTGGCCGTATCGCGCAGCGCGCGACCATTCGCCGTTGAACTCTTGGGGGGTGCGCACGTCTATCAGCCGCGTGGACGTGTCCAGGCGCGCCATCACCTGATCGGCGGTGCGCATCCAGGCCGGCTGTGGCCTGGGTGTGAAGACCGTCGTCGCAATCCGCGGCAATTTGTCAGTGACTGGCCGGCCCTCAGCAACCCACTTGTTCCAACCGCCGTCCAGCACAGCAACGCGCGTGTGGCCGTAATAATTCAGCGCCCACCACAGACGCGCCGCGAACATGCTTCCCGCGTCGTCGTAAGCGACGACAAACGTCTGATTGCTGATGCCACAGCGCACCATCACCTCGGCGAAGCGCACCGGCGGCGCGATGCGCGCATGGCGCGGATCGTCCGGATCGGTGATCTCATGTACCCAGTCCACGAACACCGCGCCGGGGATATGGCTGATCAGGTAATCCTCGCGATGGCTGAAATAGTGCGGCGGCGGCACATTCGGCGGCAACACGTGGCCGCGAATGTCCACGACGCGCAGATCGGCAGCGCCGAGATGCTCGTGCAGCCAGGCCGTTGTGACGAGCGGGCCGGCGGACATGAGGGTATTATCTAGCGCTGCGCCGTGAATATGCGCATCTCGTAATTGCGCAGGCGCAACGTCAAGATATACAGTTGGAGCAAAGCGATGAAGATAGCTATTCTCGGAGGCACAGGCAAAGAGGGGTCTGGGCTGGCGCTGCGCTGGGCGAACGCCGGCCACGAGGTCATCATCGGCTCGCGCGACCCGGAGAAGGCCCGGCGCGTTGCCGAAGAGCTGAATCTGGCGCTCGGCAGCGAGCGCGTGCGCGGCACAGATAACCTGAGCGCTGCCCAGGAGGCTGAGGTCGTCGTGCTCAGCGTGCCCTATGCAGCGCACAAGGACACGCTCAACAGCGTGAAGGCAGCGTTGGCCGGCAAAATCCTGATTGATGTAACGGTGCCGGTGAACCCCGCTGATTACACGCAGGTGATGTTGCCGCCGGGCGGCTCGGCCTCAAAAGAAGCACAAGCGCTGCTGGGCGATCAAGTCAAGGTGGTGACCGCTTTCCAGAACATCTCGGCCACGCACCTCAAAAAGCTCGACGCGCCGATCCACTGCGATGTGCTGGTGTGCGGCGACGATGATTCGGCCAAACAGGTGGGCATGCAGTTGGTCGCCGATGCTGGGATGAAAGCCTGGGACGCCGGCCCGCTGGACAATGCCGTTGTTGTTGAGGGCCTGACCGCCATCCTGCTCGGCATCAACAAGCGGCATAAGGTCAAAGGCGCCGGCATCCGGATCGAGACATAGCAGGCAAAGCAACATCCCCCGCGTGCGGGGGACTAGGGGGAGCGTCTCCCGCACGTCTTCCACGTGTGTCCTCATCCTCCTTCGGCCTGCGGGAGGATAGCGTTTGAATGCTTCTCGTAGCCTCTAAGAAGAAATGCAAAAGTCGCTGGGGATAGCTCTGCCCCTGTTGGTGAACGCGCCCAGAGGGATGGGCTTCCCTTGTATGCAGGGGAAGCAGAACCGGCACTTCATTGGGCTTTCTATGATTGGAAATCTTTCTATCGCACCAATCCCGCAATCTTCCCCAAACTGAGGCGTGCCTATCCTATAATGCTCGCGTAGCTATGCTCACCTTCGACCCCCAGGGCCTGATCCCCGCCATCGTCCAGGACGCACTCAGCGGCCGCATCCTCATGCTGGGCTGGATGAACGAGGAGGCGCTGCGGCGCACGCTCAGCAGTGGCGAGGTGTGGTTCTGGTCGCGCAGCCGGCAGACGCTCTGGCACAAGGGCGAGACCAGCGGCAACGTGCTGCGCGTGCATGAGCTGCGCGCCGATTGCGACGCAGACTGTCTGCTGATCCGCGCCGAACCAGCCGGCCCAACCTGCCACACCGGGCGCGAGAGCTGCTTTTGGCAAGACATCGAGGGCAACGCGCTCCTGCCGCCGGCAGGGAGCTTCCTCGATGAGCTGGCGGAGGTGATCGCCTCGCGCCGGCTGGCCTCGCCCCAGGAAAGCTATACCGCCCGCCTGTTCAACGCCGGCCAATTGCGGATCGCGCAAAAGGTGGGCGAGGAAGGCCTGGAGCTGGCGTTGGCCGGCGCTGCCCAGGACGATGAGCGGGTGATCGAGGAGAGCGCTGACCTGCTCTTTCATCTGCTCGTGCTGTTGAACGAGCGCGGCATCCCGTTGCGCGAGGTGTTGGCGCGGCTGGCCGCGCGCCACGCTGCGGCTACGCAGCCGGCTCAATCTCCAGCGTAAAGCGCATCGTCGTCCTTGGCTTGTTGCCAAAGGGTGCGCTTTGCCTCGCCGCTCATCTCGCTGAGCGATAGGCCGCGCGCCTGCGCGAGCTGCTCCAGCCGGCGGAAGCGGCGGGCGAACTTCTGGTTCGCCACCCGCGCGGCAGCCTCGATGTCTATGCCATAGCCATCGGCCCAATCGGCGATGGTGAAGATCAAGTCGCCGAACTCCTCTGCGCGATGGCCGGGGTCGCGTGCGTTGATCACTTCCTCCAGCTCCTCGCGCACTTTGGCCAGCCGCTCGTCATGGCTGTTCCAGCGAAACCCGGCTTGCTCTGCGCGCCGCGCCATTTTTTGCGCCTGGGCCAGGGCCGGCAGCGCATTGGGGATGCCGTCGAGCGCCGAGCGAGCCTGCCGGCCCTTCTCTCGCTGCTTAATGGCGTTCCAGTTGGCCACCACCTGTTCGGCTGTGTTGGCGACAACGTCGCCGAAGACGTGCGGGTGGCGGCGGCGCAGCTTGGCGATCAGGTCGGCGATCACGTCGCCCATGCGAAAAGTCTCGGACTCCGTGGCGATCTGCGCCTGCATCACCACGTTCAACAGGAGGTCGCCCAGCTCCTCGCGCAGGGCATCCAGGTCGTCTGCGTCAATCGCAGCCAGCACTTCGTAAGCTTCTTCCAGCAGCGTGCTGCGCAGCGATTCGTGCGTCTGTTCGCGATCCCATGGGCAACCCTCCGGCGCGCGCAGATGGGCGACGGTTTCCTGAAGTGCCTCGAAGCTGCCGGCGCGCGGCAGCGGCGGCAGGTAGAGCGAGGTGAGATGGTCAAACTCGTCGCTGTGGTCAAGCGCTGCCAGGGTCGTCGTGCGGGGAGATGTGCCCTCTCGCACCACCCACACCTCATGCAGCGGGGGATACTGGTTCATCAGGGTCAACTTCAGATCTGCGGCGACGGCGCGCGAATAGACCTGCGCGATCAGCGCCGGCTGGTCGGGGTTGAGGGGCGGATGATGCATCGCAGCCAGCGCCAGCCCATCGCAGAGTTGCAGGCCATCTAGCGGATCGCCAAGCCCAGCGTCGGAGGCGGCGAGCCGCTCGAGGGATGGCTCGATGAAGCTCAAGCCGGCCACCAGGCGAACGGGGATGCCCAGGTCGCGCGCGCGCTTCATGACCAGATAAACGCTGGTCTCGCCAACCAACGGATGGCCGGGCACGGCATACACCACGCCTTCCGGTGACGCCTGGGCTGCCGCAATCACCTGCTCGGCAATCGCGGCATAAACATCTTCAAAGCGTGCCCCCTGCTCATACAGCGCATCAAAGTCTTGCAGGTCCAGATGGGGCGGCAATTCGGCCACCGCTGGATGGCGGCGCGTGCGCAGATACACGCGCCGGCTGGCATTCAGGACATCCCACGCCTCGCGCGTCAACAGGCGCGCATCCCCCGGCCCTAGGCCCAAGATCGTGACCATCGTAGTTCTCACCGAACGCTCACCTGGTGTTCGCTGGATGAAGCGTATGCTACTAAAATTAGCGAATACCTCTGGAGGAGTCTCTGTATGGCGAGTGTTCCCGGCACAGTTAGTCTGCCCAACCCGAAAACGAAGACGAAGAGGAAAAAGATAGATATCCCCTACGACCGTTGGCCCAACCGAATCCGACGCGCAATTCGCAGCTTCATCAAGATCACCCTCCTTGTTAGCTTAGGCTTCACCATCTACTTCCTCGCCACCATTGACGACGTCACGCTCAACATGTTCTTCAGCGCGCTGGGGGTGGTGTTTAGCCTGGTCATCCAGATCATGGCCGTGCTGTTTAGCATCATTCTACAGTTCGGCTTGCTGTTCTGGTTTCTCTCGCGCCCCGAAGTGGAGATCATCCGCCCCGGTGACGACACCACGGTGACCTTTGACGACTATTGGGGGCAGCCGCAGCTCGTCAAGCTGGTGAAGCAATGGATGAGCCTGCTACGCGATCGCAAGGAGTTCGAGAAGATGGGCGGGCGCTACATCAGCGGCCTGCTGCTCTACGGCCCGCCGGGCACCGGCAAGACGATGCTGGCCAAGGCCATCGCCGGCGAATCGGGCATGGCCTTCATCAGCGCCCAGGGCACCAGCTTCCAAGGCATGTTCTGGGGGATGGACATCTTGAGGGTGCTGCGCTTCTGCAAGTATGCGCGCGACCTGGCCAAGAAATACGGCGCATGCGTGGCCTACATTGATGAGATAGACGCGGTGGGCATGAACCGCGGTGGCGTGCGCGGCAGCGGACCGATGGTGGGGTCGTTCACCGGCTTCGGCCTGGGCATGTTTGCCCTCTCCACCTTGCTCAGCCAGATGGATGGGATGAATAAGCCCTCGCGCAGCGAGAAGTTCTGGCGGCGCGTCTATCGCCTGCTTGGGAGGCAATACAAGCCCAAACGCAACTGGCATGTGATGTGGATGGGCAGCACCAACCGACCGGACGTGCTCGATCCAGCGCTCACCCGCTCCGGCCGCCTAGACACCAAGATCGCCGTGGACCCGCCTGACCGCGCCAGCCGGCGGCAGATCATCCAGGGCTACCTGAACAAGATTCAGCACGATGAGACGGTGGATATAGAGGCCATCGTCGCCGACACTGCCGGCATGACCCCCGCCGATATTGCCAACGCAATCACGAAGGACGCCGTTCGCATGGCATTCTTCGATGGGCGCAAGAAGGTCAGCCAGCGCGACATAGACAAAGCCCTGATGGAGCAGACCATCGGCATGGAGACGCCGGTGGAGGAGATGGATGAATCCCAGCGCCGCGTGCTGGCTTATCACGAGGCCGGCCATGCCGTGGCCCAGTATTACGTGATGCCCGACCAGAAGATCGTGCGGGCCACCATCGTGCGCCTCTCCACTGGCGCGCAGGGGCACGTCATGCCCGTGGACACCATTGATCAGCACGTCGAGCCGGTGATGCGCTACGCCTATGAGATCATCGTGTCTCTGGCCGGCCGAGCTGCTGAGAAGATCCTCACCGGCGAGATGTTCGCCTCCACCGGCGGCGATTATCGCAACGTGCAGATCAACCTCTGGAAGCTGGCCGTTTACGGCTACTTCGGCCCGCGCCTGGCCATGCGCTTCGGCGCCTTCGGCGGCGACAACGTCGCTGCGATGATGGCGCAGGACGATGTGCTCGAACGCTACTGGTTGCAGATGGAGCAGGTGACTGAGAAGCTGTTGCGCCGTCACTGGAAGGAGGTCACCGCGCTGGCCGAAGAACTGTTGATCAAGAATACGCTCAACGGCAAGGAGGTCGTAGAGGTCATCGAGGCCAACCAGAGCTTGGAGGCCTTCAAGGAAGAAGAGATCATTCCGCGCACGCTGGCTGCCATTCGCGCCCAGGCCTTGGCCGAGGCGCGCAGCGAGAAGCGCAACGGCACATTGCTCAACGATTCGTATGCCTCCCTCAACGGGTCCAATGGGTCATCCGAATATCCGGTTGATGAACCCGTGGTGGTGATCAACGGCGCGGCCAACAGCACTGCATCGCTGCACGAGAAGGCGAGCGCAGAACGCGCATCCGACGCCGGCCCTGCGCTGATCAACGAGGGCGTTGACACGAAGCCGGAAATCCTCAACGACCCAGGCAGCGAACGCTGAATCCCCTGCGAACACCCTCCGCGCATCCTGCTGCTGTGCGGAGGGTGTTTTTGCGTATGCGCGCGTTTGTCCTCTCCGGTGGCGGCAACCGCGGGGCGCTCCAAGCCGGCGCGCTAAAGGTGCTGCTCCAACGCGGCGTCGTCCCCGACTTCATCGTTGGTTCCTCAATCGGCGCGCTGCATGGGGCATTCCTGGCCGCCGCGCCGACGCTGGCCCAAGCCGAGCGGCTGTTCGCGCTTTGGCGCGAAGCGGGCCGGCGCCGGCTCTTCGGCACCGCTTCGCCTTGGCGCGTGCTGAGGGCGCTATTCGGCAGCGACCATTTGGCCGATAACCAACGCCTGCGCGACTACATCGCGCAGGCGCTGCCGTCGGGCGTGCGCACCTTCGGCGACCTGCGCATCCCGCTCTACGTCACCATCTGCCACCTGGCAACCCACACCCTCTATGTCTGTGGTCACGACCACCGGCAACCACTCATTGATGCTGTGTTGACCAGCGCGGCTGTGCCGGGGTTCTTCCGGCCCACATATCACCAGGGTCAGGCGTTCGTGGATGGCGGCGTGGTCTCCAACCTGCCGGTGCAGGTGGCGCTGGCCCTGGGCGCAACCGAGATCTGGGCGCTGGACTTGGCCTTCAGCTATCAGGACGATCTCGAACTGCGCGGTGCGTTGGACATCGCCGGCTATGCCATCCGGCGGCCGCTGTATGACCTCACGCTGCACGAGCTGGAGCGCGCTGTGTGCGTTCCCGGCGTCACCGTGCACCACATCGCGCTGCCGAGCTATCCCAACTTGCCGCTGGGGGATTTCTCGAAGACCGAGGCGATGTTGGCCGAAGGCGAGCAGATCGCCCAAGCGTATCTGGCCTGCCCACAGCCAAATGTGATACAGCACCCGCGATGCGCAGAGGGCGACCTGCCGCCGGGGCCGTTCGGCGCACGCCCATTCTCTCGCTGACCCTGATTTTGCTCGCTGCCGCGGCGCAATGGGGATAATCTCCTCACAGCGATGCAGCTCACGGCAACGCTCTCGGTTGAACAGTTGCTTTTGTTGATCGCTGGGCTGCTCGGCCTGTGCGTGCTGGCCAGCAAGGTCTCCAGCACCCTGGGCGTGCCGGCGCTGGTTTTATTCCTCGTCGTCGGCATGCTGGCCGGCGCAGAGGGCCTGGGCGGCATCCAATTCAGCGACGTGCGCATCGCCCAGGCCACCGGCGTGATCGCGCTGATCTTTATCCTCTTCTCCGGCGGCCTAGATACCTCTTGGCGCGCGGTCAGACCGGTCCTGAAAGAAGGCATCGCGCTGGCGACGGTCGGTGTGCTTATCACTGCGCTATGCGTGGGGTTATTCGCCGTGGCCGTCATGGGGTTCTCCCTCTTGGAGGGGATGCTGCTCGGTGCCATCATCTCCTCGACGGACGCCGCAGCGGTCTTTAGCGTCATGCGCATGCGCGCCAGCCGGCTGCCCGCCAAACTGGAATCGTTGAGCGAACTGGAGTCGGGCAGCAATGACCCGATGGCCGTCTTCCTCACGGTCGCGCTCATCAGCCTGGTCACCGCGCCGGAGCGCGGCGTGCTCAGCGTAATCCCCGCTTTTTTCACCCAAGCGGCGCTGGGGGTGGTGTTCGGGCTGGCAGCCGGCTACGCCGGCGTGCGCGTAATGAACCGCATTCGCCTGCAGGCCGATGGGCTATATGTGATCATTACCATCGCCCTGGTGCTGTTCAGCTACAGCGTGACCGCTCTGGTCGGGGGCAGCGGCTTCCTCGCTGTGTACCTGTGCGGCATCGTGATGGGCAACCAGGACTTCATCCACAAACGCAGCCTCACCCGTTTTCACGATGGCTTGGCTTGGTTGATGCAAATTGCGATGTTCCTGACGTTGGGTTTGTTGGTTTCTCCCTCGCAGCTATGGCCGTTGGCCGGCCTGGCTACGTTAGGGTCGGCATTTTTGATCCTGATAGCGCGGCCGGTGGCTGTCTTCCTCTCATTGTTCTGGGCCAAGCTATCGTTGCGCGAGCTGATCTTGCTATCGTGGCTGGGGCTGCGCGGCGCTGCGCCGATCATCCTGGCCACGTTCCCTCTGGTTGCCGGCATCGAGCGCGCCGACGTCATGTTCGACTTCGTCTTCTTCGTCGTGCTTGGCTCGGTGCTCATCCAGGGGGTCACCATTGCACCAGTCGCGCGGTGGCTAGGCCTGAGCATCCCCGAACTCAAGCGCCTGCCGCCGACCATTCAGATCGTTGAAGGCTCCAACGCGCGACCGGTGGATATTCACATTGGTCCAGATTCGCCGGTCGTCGGTGCGCAGATCGTTGACCTTCACCTGCCGGAGGGTGCGCTGATCGTGCTCATCGCGCGCAGAGGCATGCACCTCGTGCCTACCGGCAGCACGGTGATCGAAGCAGGAGACACGCTGACGCTGGTGGCGAGCAAAGAGGACTTGGAGAAGGCGCGCCGGAAGCTCACCAGCGAGCGCCGGCGGGTTAGCCCAGGGTGAAGCGAACGGCGACCGCGCCGGCCAACAGCGCAAACGAGGCCGCGACCAAGACATAATCCGGCGGTCGCATGTGCAGCGTCCGCAGCCACGTCCGCCGGCCCGTGCCGAACGCGCGCAGGTCCATGGCGTTGGCGCGGTCTTCTGCCTCTAGCACCGTCCGCACCACCACCGGCACGATCAGCGGTGCGAAACGCCGGCCAACGGTCAGCACACTCCGCAAACTGCGATCGCGCGATTCAAGTTCGTAGCCGCGCGACCGCTGCGCGTCCATCGTGATGCGAAAGTCGCGCATCAGCATGGGCACGAAGCGCACGGTGAGGTCGAGGGCGAAGGCAAAGCGATCCGGAAAGCCCATCCGGCGAAAGGTGATGCCCAGATCAGCCGGATCAAACGTGAACATCATGGCCAATGATGCGGAGGCCATCGCCACCGCGCGGATGGCTTGCTGCGCTGCCTCCAAGGGCGAACGAAAGAGCAGGTTCAGCGTGGTGATCACCATGATGAAGATGAGCACCCCCAGTGCCACTTGTCGGATGCGCGCCCACGCCAGACGCGCCATCAGCAGCACAGCCGCGCTCAAGATCAGCAGGACGGTCAGGACGCGCAGATCGTTGACCACCAGCAGCGCCGTGGTCAGGCAAATATAAAAGGTCACACGCGCGCGGGGATCAAGACGCTGAATGTGGGACATCGGTTGTTGCAGTGGCGAAATCGTCGGTCAGAGCAGGGAGAGGATCGAATCCAGCTTGTCTCATCACTTCAGCAGACGTGAGGACGTCGTCTGGCGCGCCGTCGGCGATCACCTGGCCGGCGACCATTAGGACCACGCGGTTGGCGAAGCGGCGCGCCAGCATCAGGTCGTGCGTGACCATCACAATAGCTTCCGGCCGAGCTGTTGCGCTCAGCAACTGGTCCAACAGTTCCTCTGCTGTGCCATCGTCCAGGCCGGCCGTGGGTTCGTCTAGGATGAGCACGCGCGGCTGCATGGCCAGCACGCCGGCCATCGCCACCCGCTTTTGCTGCCCAAAGCTCAAGCTAAAGGGCGACTGATCCAGTGGTAGGTGATCCAATCCGACCATGGCCAGCGCTTGCTTGATCCGCGTGGCGATCTGAGCATCGGCCAAGCCGAGGTTGCGTGGGCCGAACGCCAATTCTTCGCCCAGCGTGTTGGCGAAGAGCATCGCAGCCGGGTTCTGGAAGACATAGCCGACCGTGCGCACGAGCTGGGCCGTCGTCGCGCGTCCGGCGTCTTGGCCAGCAACCAATACTTGGCCGGCGCCGGGACGGATCAGGCCAACCGCCATCTTGCAGAGTGTGGATTTGCCGGCCCCGTTTGGCCCAATCAAGGCGATCACGTCGCCAGCGCGCACGTCGAGTGAAACGCCACGCAGTTGCGCCTGGCGTGCTCCGGGATAGGCAAAGGTGATGTTGCGAAAGGCCAGCAACACATCTCCATTGTCGCGGCGCGGCGGAGATGCTGCGCGATTCACTGGGTGGCCATTGCGCTTTGCGTCCAGCCAAGCGAGCAAGCCGGCTGCTGCGCCGTCAAATGCCACCTCTCCGCCATTCAGAGCAATGGCGTGCTCCGGCCTCACCCCCAGCGCCTCGCGCAGGCGATGCTCAATCATGATCACGGTTAGCCCTGAGTCTGCCAAGCGGCGGAAGACGGCCAGCGCATCGCGCGCCGAAGGTGGGTCAAGAGAGGCAAGCGGTTCATCGAGCAGCAGCGCGCGCGGGCGCATGGCCAGCGCGCCGGCGATCACCACCTTCTGCAACTCACCCCCGCTAAGGGTGTGGGTGTCGCGGTCGAGCAGATGCGTGATGTGTAGCTGCTCCGCTGCCTCATGCACCCTGGCGCGAATCTCGTCCCTAGGTAGCCCCAGATTCTCCGGTCCAAAGGCGATGTCGTAGAAGACGCGCGTGGCGACGATCTGCCTGTCTGGGTCTTGCATCACCGTCCCGATTCGGCGGGCGAGCTGAGCGAGCGAGAGATGCTTGAGTGACTCATCGGCAAAGCGAAGCTCCCCACGCAGCGTCCCACCCTTGTAGGTATGCGGGATCAGACCATTGATACAGCGGGCCAGGGTGGTCTTGCCGCTGCCGCTCTGCCCGACGATCAGCGTGATCTCGCCAGCGCGACAGGTGATGGACACATCGTAAAGGGCCGAGCTTTCTCTGCCAGCATAGGTGTAGGTCAGGTCGGTCGTTTGGATGCCGTTGTTCACCATGCGCGCGCTCAACTGAGTAGCATTCTAAAACGGCTTGCGAGGGGAAGTATATTCAGGGAGTGCGCCACTTGAAGGTGATACAAGAAACACGCACCGCAGAGACGCGGAGGACGCAGAGATTTTTACATATCCTCTGCGCTCTCTGCGCCTCTCCTCTCGATGAGCCAAATCACCCCAAAGTCGAGCACTCCCTACATTCACCAAATGGGGGCAACTCTCAACCAGGCTGTGCTGCCAGTGAAGGTGGGTTTACATCGAGGGTAGGCGACGGCACTCCCGCCGCTCATCCTCGATAAGAAGATTGACTTTAGCAAGTTAGCAGGGGTGCATTCACAGTTGGGGGCAAGGCTGATCTCACGCGGAGACGCAGAGAACGCGAAGAACTTGAAGGCAAAGCTTCCTTAGTCGCTGCCTATAAGGCGCACTATGTTGCCCCTATTGGTGAACGCACCCTATCGAACCGCTTCCCGTAGTCTGCGACCGGTCGGGCGCATCTCACGACTGTGCTTTGCGCGACTTGACAGGCCGGCGCACCTATACGATGATCACCCGCTCAGACCTTCATCAGACAAGGAGTGCCCACATGACAAGAACAGCGAATCCCTGGACCGTTGACACACGCACGATAGTGCTAGCAGCCATCTTCGGCGCGATGGTGATCGCGCTGCAGGTGGTGGGCCTGGGATCAATCCCGGTGCCGAACGTGAGTGGCGCCATGACTACGTTGTTGATCCCGGTCATCCTAGGCGCCATCATCGGCGGGCCGCTCGTCGGTATGTTTGCCGGCTTGATCATGGGCGTGATCTACCTGATCCTTCCGGCCACGGCTGCGTTTGGCCCCATCACGCTGATCGTCCCCCGCCTCGTCTTCGCGCTGGTGGCGTGGGCGGTTTACGGCGCGCTCAAGCGAAGCACGAATAACACCGTGATCTCCGGCGCAGTCGCCGGTGCAACGGGCGCGCTGACCAACACCGTCACGGCGGTCGGCATCGCCATCTTGCTGGGGCAGGTGCCGGTCGAGGTTATCCCTGCCATCCTGCCCCAAGCGCTGATCGAGCTGATCGGCTGCGCAGTTATCGTGCCGATCATCGTCGTGGCCGTCGAAACTTCCCTGCGCGCGCGGGCGCGCTAACATCACAGCGTTTGCTGAAATAACGAGAGGGCGGGGATATTACATCCCCGCCCTCTCGTTTACTTGCGTTACCAGGTGTCGCTTACTTAAGCGATGCCAGGTATGCCACCAGGTTGTCCAAGTCCTGTGGCGGGATGAGCTGTTCGTAGTTGCGCGGCATCAGGTTCGCCTGGCATGGGCCCTGTGGACACTGAGGCACGATGTAAGCGTTGGGATGCAGGATGGACTGGCGGATGTATTCCTCAGGGGTCGTCGCCGGCGGCTGGCCTTGGAGCTTGCTCTTGTAGTCGTCGCTGGCGATGCGCTCCGCGGCAACCGCCCCCATGCGGTTCATGTTGGGGCCGATCGCGCCCTGCGCGCCCACGCCGCGAATCGCGTGGCAGGCCGCGCATCCTTGGGCCAGGTAAACCTGCTTGCCGGCCTCCTGCTCAGGCGTCAGCGGCACCGGGGTAGGTCGTGCTGCCTGCCCCTCACCCGGCGCGGGCGGCAGGATAGCTTGGTCGTTCGGCAGCGGGTTCAACCCGTAGTTCACAATGAAGCTGGCCACGTCACGAATCTGGTCACCGCGCAGCGGACCGCCATAGCGATCACCGAAGGTCGGATGGTTGACATCCCACACGTTGCTGGTCTTGACCGGGATGCCTGATTCGGTGACCGCGATGATGTAATCTCGCAGCGAACCCGTCCACCCGATCTGCCTGAGCCGCTCGCTGGGGACGACCACGCGAATGGACTGTTGCTGCATGTCGTCGCGGACCAGCTCGATGCGTCCGACAAAGAACTCGCTGGCCATCGCTGGGCCGAGTCCCTCGACTCCTTCACCGTTCGCGCCGTGGCAGCGCGCGCACTGGTCGTAGTACACCTTCGCGCCGGCCTCGATCGCGCGCGACTCGAACTGCGCGGCGCGCACATTCAGCCGCGTGCGGTCAGAGAGGCCGATGAACGTGCACACGCTGAGCAAGATCAGGATGCTGATCAGGCCGGTCAGAATGCGCAGCGTGAAGCTGGGACGAAACGTGACGATCTTCTTGATGATGCTCATGCAGGGCGACCTCACTCAACAGCGTAGCCGGAACCCGCGTGTAGGAAGGTGTACTTCTTGAACTGAGTCGGGTTACCGGCCTCATCTGTGTAGTTGACGGTGATGATGACCTGACGCAGGTTCTCTTGAATCTGCTTGACCTCCAGCGTGCCGGTGGCCTCGGCAGACAAGCGCTTGCCGAGCGGATCTGGGCGAACCTTGCGCGTTTCCATGTCGTTGTGGATGTCGCGGATCAGGCGATCCAGGCCAGCCGAGCCGGTGTTCGGGTCAGCGCTGATCGGGAAGCTGCCGACGACATACTGGCTGTAGGGTAGCCGGCGGACAGGCCCTACGCCTTCGTCCGGAATGAACGCCTGGCCGACCTCTGAGGCCGGGTCGCCACCCACATATCCGAAGCCGGTGATCGGCACGCCGGTGGGGATGCCAGCCAGCGAGAGATAGATGATCACCGCCGCGAAGATACCACCCAGGCTGAGCATGATCTTGCGATCGCCGTAGCGGCGGCTGGGGTTCGGGTCAATATAGGGCAGGACGAACAGAAGCAGGAACATCAGCGGCCCGACGATAACGCCCCAGAAGACCTTCGGCGTGATGCCGAACACGTTGGCGAAGAAGCGATCCACCTCCACAGCAATGCCGGTGGGCAGGAAGGGGATCATGTGCGGGATCTTCAACAAGCCCTGTAGCCAGTAGAAGTACCAAGGCGCCACCGTGTGGTTGGGCGTCACAAGCGGGTCCGCGTGATGCTCCAACGGCGCGGAGTACCAAGTCGCCGCCGAGACAGCCAGGACGGCGAAGGCGACGCCGGCATACATCAGCTCGTTGGTCAGGATGTCCGGCAGGAAGGGCACGCGCTTTTCCGGCGGCACCTTGCGCGCGTTGTCCTCGCCGACAGGCTCCATCTCCGGCGGCAGGCTGATGCCGAAGCGCACCACCTTGTAGTAGTGCACCGCGACGAAGATCACGCCGATCAGCGGGAAGAGCACGACGTGGAACAGGTAGAAGCGCAGCAAGCCGCCCGCGCCGATGTCCGGCGCGCCGCGCAGCAGCAGGTTCAGCTCTGGACCAATCAGCGGCACCGCATCAGCCATCGAGGTGCCGATCGTCACCGCCCAGAAAGCCAGCTGGTCCCAGGGCAGCAGGTAACCACTGAATGAGAGGAAGAGCGTGACGATAAGCAGGACCACGCCGGTGAACCATGTGAACTGCCGCGGCTTCTTATACGAGCCGGTGACGAAGGTGCGCACCATGTGAAGCGTGACGACGATCACCATCGCCTCGGCGCCCAGACGGTGCAGGTCGCGCATGAACTTGCCAAACGGCACGTTGGTGAGGATGTCCAGCATGTTGCCGTAGGCGTAAGTGGGCGATGGCGTGTAGAAGATCATCAGGAAGATGCCCGTGATGATCTCAAACGTGAAGAACAGCGCAGACAGCAAACCCAAACGGAAGGTTGGATATAGCGTGGTGACTGCTTCGTGATAGAACGTGGGGCGGATGTGAAACCAGAAGCCTTCCGTGTGAGGCTTGACGCGCGGGTTGGGCTTGGGCGGCGGGTCGCCGCGCAAGATGCCGCGCACGTCACTCCATGACAAGCCGGCGGTGAAGCGCGTGAAGGCATCGTCCAAACGCTGGGCCACCGTCGCCTTCAAGCCGGTGGTCTGTATTTGCTTTACGAGTTTTTGTCCAACAAAGGCCATGGCAGATTTACCTCCTCAATATCTTCACTACTCCTATCTCCAACACAACACCTCACTATCGTTTTGACGAGCACAGAGAAGCCATCTTTCACAGCATCAGAAGATTGATTTGCCGAGTATCTTCTGTCCTGTGTTGACCACGACGCGATCAGCACCGGGCGGCAACGGGACCGGCTTACCATCCGTGGAGGCCGCCAGGACGTTGCCGTTGGCGTCGAGCACCTGGAAGGTGAAGCGGTCGAGATCGCGCGGCGCTGGGCCGGCGATGTAATCCCCATCCAGTTTGAACTGCGAGCCGTGACACGGGCAAGCAAAGATGCCCGCCGCTTCGCTCCAAAAGTATAGGCAGCCCAGGTGGGTGCAGACACGGTAGATTGCGTTGATGCCCGCATCGGTATGCACCAGCCAGAACTTGCCGATGTTATTGGCCACTGGCGCAGCGTTCACTTGTGGCACCTCGCTGGCCGCCACGGTGATCAAGCCACCGAATTCGCCGGCGCGGAAGCGCGGCATGGCGAACAGAAACGTAATGCCGCCGAATTGCAAGAGGAACAGCGCCATCGAAGCGCCCCACACGTAGTTCAAGAACTCACGCCGCGTGATGCCCTTCGGTGGTTCAGGCACAGCTTCAACTTCTTTCTCCTTCGGGGCTGCTTTTGGCGCAGCGGCTGGGGCAGGCTTGGCGGCAGCGGCTGCGGCGGCGGGTTTTGGCGCAGCCGGCTTGGCTGCTCCACCTTCAGCCGATGCACCGGCGGCCTTCGGCGCGGCCGGCTTGGCTGCCCCGCCTTCAGCCGAAGCCGCGGGTGACGCTTTGGGCACAGGCGGCTGTTGCGCCTGCGATACCGACGGCGTCGCCTCTGCTGGCGACCCTGCCATCGGTTGCTCCTTAGGCACGTTTGGTTCCATTGCTTCTGTCATTGATTCTCCTGACCTGACCTGAGAATAAGCAGATTGGCTGAATTGCTTCTGAGAGACGTGCTGAACAGACGATTGGCGTTCTAGTTGCGATGGGCAATATAGCACGTCCTGGCCGATCGGTCAGTGACGTTCTGTCATAAGCAAGGGTGACGTTTGTCCTGAGTCAGGGGCTTGGCTTAACCTAGGTCAACGCCCGTTGAACCATCGCTGCGCGATGCGTTCGAGCGTACCGTCGGCCATCATCTCGCCCAGCAAGGCATTGAAAACCTCAACTGCACGTTGATCCTGCGACGAGAAAGCAACCACGTATGGCTTGGATTGCAATATAAAACAGTGGATACGACTGCGAAGCGGGCGATGGGCAAATAACGGGCATCCCTCGTTCAGCGCACGTGGGCCGCTGACGATGGCTGCGTCGCACCTGCCGGCGAGCATTTGGGCAATCGCATCGTCTTCGTTCATAGTGACCTGCCGCGTCATCCTGGGAACGCGCCTTTCCAGCCGGCGCGCGGCGCGATCGCCCTCACTGCCCAGCGCAGCAGCGACGCACCGTCCACGCAGGTCGCCGACATCGCGCACAGGCACGGCTGCCGGCGAGATCACGCGCAGCCCAACGTCCACGTAAGGCCGACTGTAGCGGAAGTCGGCCGTGCGCGCCGGATCCGCCACCAGCGCCGACATCGCCAAGTCAACGTGGCCAGCGATGATCGCGTCGTAGAAACCGTCGTAGCCCACAGGCACAGCGTGCACGTCCAGGCCAACGCGCCGAGAAAGCTCGCGCATCAACTCGGCATCGAAGCCATCCCAGCCCTGCCGTCCATAGAAAGAGAAAGGATACACGCCGGGGTCAATGCCCACTCTCCACAGACCGCGCGCGCGGATCGCCTGCCAGCGTTCCTCGGCTGACGCAGTCGGGCTGATCAACGAGAACAACAGCGCGGCTATCGCCAGGCTGCTGGCCAGCGCAACCGCGACGCGCGACGCGGGAAACCGCACGAGCAGGCGGAGCACATCAGGTCTCTGGCGATTCATCGCGCAAAAAGCACAGTATCCCTTCCGCGATGCCCTGGGCCACGATCTCTGGGTAGCGGACGAGCAATTGGCGATCCAGGAAGAGGAAGCCCGTTTCGATGATCACGATGGGCGTCTGCGGCGCTACCTTGGCGAATGCGTGATATGCGGTCATATCGCGCGTGATGCTGCGAGCGTGGAAGCCCAGGCCCGTGCGTCGTGCATAGCGCGCCGTCAGACAGCCCGCCAGATGTTTGCTCGGTTGTGAGGTCATCGGATAAACCACTTTGAAGCCGGTCGCCTGTGCGTTCAGGCGAACGCACGAGTCAGCATGAATGCTGACCACGGCGCTGGCGCGATAGCCTCTCAAGCGCGCGTCGTATTCGTCAAGCACGTCTACCAGGTAGCCGTTGGCGCGCAGCAGATCGGCGACGCGCGTCGCGTGTAAGAAATTCACCTCGGCTTCCGTCAACCCATCTTCACATATCGCGCCGCTGTCGTAACCACGATGCCCGCTGATGATGCCGATGCGCCGCCCTGCCAGCTCATCCGCAGGCGAGGAAAGGCCGGCACCCCCCCAGGGCAGCTCAAGATCGCGGGCGGCGGTCACGACGAGACCGCCGATGGCAAGGGCGAAGATCAGGACGATCAGCCCGCGCGTCATCCGCGCGGCCAGGCGTTCCTTGAACGCCTCTCTCTGGCTTACGACCTCCTGAGCCAGGCGCGCGCTGCGCTTCGCAGTGCGCTTGTAGTGGCCAAGCGCGGGCTGTTTTTTTCGCCGTTTCACGTGCCCTGGTCGAGGGATTTGCGCAGGACGCGCGCCTCTTCGCTCAGCCGCCGAAACCCCAGCCGTTGATAAAGCCGCTGAGCAACCTGATTGCCGCCCTGGGTATTTAGCGAGACGGTGCGTGCGCCGGCCTGGGCCAGTCGGTCTAATTGCTCGCACAACAGCGCTGTCCCGATGCCATGCCGGCGCGCTTCGGGATGCACCGCCAGGCGTACCACGTGGCCCGTCCAGCTATGGATCTGCGAGCAGGCGTAGCCGATGATCTGGCCGGCGCAGATGGCAACGGTCATCCAGAAGGCCCGTTCAAACATCACACGCATCAGCGCCGGTGGATAGTGCCATGGCCCTTCAAAACACATCTCGTCCAGCGCACAGAGCGCCGTCAAGTCCTCCGCCGCTGCCCGTCGAATGAAGGCGTCGCCCAGCCGGCGCTCCTGCGTCTGCGGACGTGCCTGGAGACGCACCTCGTAGGTGAACAGCCGATCTGCGACTAAGTAAGCGTGATCGGAGAGGTAAGGCTCCAGCCAGTCCGAGGCGCGCACGACGCACCACAGCTCGCGTATGCCCTGCGCGGCCAAGCGCGCTTCAGCCTCAGCAAACATCGTCTGCACGCAAGGCGTCGCCGAAGCGCCATCGGCTATACCCACCCAACGCACCCATGCAATGCGAGATTGACTGCCTTCAAGCGCAGCGTCTGGTGAGAGATCGAGGGGGACGATGAGCAATGCAGCACGCCTATCACAGAACGCCCAAAGCGGACTCGCAGACCAGTCATCCAGTCTCCACCAGCCAAGGTGATCGAACGTGCGGCGGGCGTGCTTCAGCCGTCTGAAGACGCTCGCGCGGCCGTCACCGGCCAGAACCGCCTCGGCGCTATGGCCGACTTCCTCTGTAATAGACACGGAAGATCAATTCAACGTGCTGAAAGTAACCGCCAGGGATGTTCTCGAGTTCGGCGAGCTGTAGGTTACGGACTTCTATTTCTGTGCGCAGGGCGGTTGTTCTTATCTCGAAAGTGCCTTCTTTCACCTCAACCAGCGCCTGTTGCCCATATTGGCTCGTCAGTTTGTCGCGCATAGCCTTGTTGCCGTAGAAAGCCAGGGGTGAAAGCAGAAGTTTATTGGCGCTGTTCAGGTCTTCCCTGTCAAAGACCCAGACGAGCAGGGCCACGACCGGGGCCGGCGATGCCACATTCAAGCGCTCGGCGACGGTAGCGCCGCAATCGCCTAGAAAGCCCTCCGACGTAGAGAGGTCAAAGCTTTCCTCGAATTGCTCATCGCCGTGGTCGTAAACGGCTTGAAAGGTGCCGACGAGCTTCTCGCTCACCGTTGCTACGGGCGCACCTGCGGGTCTGCGGCTGGTCGGTGACGGAGCATAGCCAACCTCGGTTGGCGCCGCTGCGGATGCTGGCATTGGGGCAAAGGTGCCATCTACGACGGCTTCTCCACTAAACGGGGCCGGCGCGCTCCCCCAGCCGCCGGCGGCAGGTTGAGCGATGGTCACTTCTGCGTCTAGCCTCAGCAGCCTTATCGCCAGCAAGGCTAGAGCGGTGAGCGCGCCGATCCACAAGAGCAAGAGCAATGTGCCGGTGACGACCAGGTTGCGGCGCGCCGTGACCACCGTTTCTGGGATGTTGACCGGTTGATCCTTCACCATCTCCAGGCGGTCGGCGAGCTGCCTGATGTATTCCAGTTCAAGTGGACTAAACCAGCCACTGTTTATGCCATCTGCGCCTCTATCAACGTCTTTCTTCGCTGCTTGCTCGGCGCTGCGCACCATCGCCAGTGCCTCCACAGGCGTCACGTCGCCGCTGGCAATGCCTAGCGCCTGCTGTGCGCGCAAGAGCGCACTTTCGGGCTGGCCGATGGCCATATCGCGGGCATAGCGGGTGGCTACGTAGGCCACGTAAACATCGCGATAGTCTGGGCGGTCGCCATTGGTATCAAAGCGCAGGTAGCGCGGCGAGGCATCGCGCAGGATCGCGTCCGCCGGCACCCAGACGAAGACCAAGTAAGCGGCAGCGCCTAG